>Ga0255768_10002564_pt1 | contig 18305 bp, 26 predicted proteins | sample 071ome_33_FD_179983 | JGI IMG/M metagenome (GOLD analysis project Ga0255768, IMG submission 179983) | Coastal salt marsh microbial communities from the Groves Creek Marsh, Skidaway Island, Georgia - 071412AT metaG (version 2) | ecosystem: Environmental > Aquatic > Marine > Intertidal zone >...
AAACGTGCTACTAGGTCTCTGAAACTTGTTTCTGTTGCCATATGACTATTTATAAATGTTACAGATTTATTTAATGCGTTGTTCTAGCCTAACTGCTAGTCTTGATTCGAAATTTAGGCCCTCTGTGGTCATGAATTTGGCGTACTTGTCCTGTAGATCCTTAACGTAAGGCAGATCCCTGCCAGAATCCAGCCTAACTTTGGCGTCCCTTAGGTCCTTTTCAATCATTTTTGCCAGGTCATCGTTGCCTGATTTCTCTGCCATCTCCAGTGCGGTGTTCATGGCCTTGATCGCTGGCACGGAATTGTTTATGGCGTCATTGACTGATCCTATGCCCGCCAAGCCTGCCACGATGACTCCTGCCATGGCCAACTTCTTGGCCCACTCCTTCATGCCTTCTTCCAGGTGTGCGTCCTCGTTGGTTGGTCCTGCGTACATCTTGTCTAATAATTTTATCGTCTCGTCCGCCGAGCTCAGGAATGCCTGTGCCTTTGGTCTCAGTAACACCATGTCATCACCCTTCATTATGCCATTGGCCATCGCCTTGGCGTATTTTAGGTTGGCCAGTGCCCTGCCCACGGCCCTTGGATCTTCCGTGATCACGCCCTCGTTGGTGTGTTCTCTGCCCTTCTTGGCGATCTCTTTCTCAACTTCGTTTACTCTCTTTTTCAATATCCTCATCATGCCTGGCTTGGTGTCCACATCCTCCGCCCTGCACTTCCTCTCCAGGATCTCGTCCAGGTGTTTCTGTATGATGCCCGCGTGTCTGTGTAGTATGTTAGAGTCAATCTCTTCCCTGTAAGGATTTAATTTTTGATAGTCTTCATAGTGATAAACTGCTTGTAGATAATCCGCCGCTAAATTAAGTTTGGTCTGCACCCAACCTTCTAGGTCATCACCCTTGTTGATCATGTCTAATAGTTCTATGGCCATCTTGGCGGTCTGGTACAACTGGCTCTTGCTCATGTGCCCTTCACCCGCATCTTCCGTCATGCCCGCGTCATCGTAGGTGCCGGCCTTCTCGCCAGCGGTGTAACCGTGTACACTTTTCACGTAGTTTGATGCTAGGTCGATCTTCTTGGCTACCCATGCTTCCATCTCCTGGTCGTCCTTGATCATGTTGTGTATCTTGATGGCGTGTGTGCCTATCTTCAGCAGTTGGTTCAGTGCCATGCCGGCCTCGTATGTGTCCGGTTTCACTTCCGGTTTCTGCATGAGTTCGTGGATGTCCTCGAACTTCATCCTAGTTGAATCCCACGTGTGTTATTTCTGGATGTTGTTTCTTGAATCTTGATGCTTCCTGATGCACCGCTTCCACGTTGTCATACTGCACCGTGTCCTTGTTGGCCGCATTGGTGTCTAGGTATTTCTGTGTCGTCTGTAAGAATTCATCTATGGGGTATGGACTGGTGTTCTCGAAGTCCGCGTCTAAACCGATACTGCTCAATATGGATCTCGCTGTGACGTTGCTGACGTGTCCGATCTCGAACTCCATGTTCTTTGGATACGAGTACGTGCCATCCTTGGTCTTGAAGTAGCCGTAGAAGTCTGCGCCTTCGTTTATCTCCGAATCTGTGAGATCTTGCACTGGTTCCATGACTGAGAAGTAGCCTTCCTGATCACCATACATTTTCTTGAATGTTTCTGGATCTTTCTTTGAAATCACTTTCATCACATACTCCCTCGGAGATGTGTCAGCACGGTACAAGTGTTGTGCGAGTGATTTTAATTTTCCAGCATCCAATAACTCAGCGGACTTCTTGAACATGTCATAGTCCATGCTGTCTGGACCGATCTCGTCAGCGTATCTGCTGATCGTTCTCGATGCTAGTGTTGACCCTTTGTCTTCTTTGAATTCGTGGAATCTCATAGTGTCAGTATTTATGCTTCGCAGGCCTCACACCTACACTGCCTACACACCTCTATGGGGTACTCCATGTAGCCGTCTATAGGGTAGTGCCGCTCTGTGCGTGTGCATGTGGTGTCGCAGTGTGAATCGCAACCGCAGTTCTTACACATCACGGCCCATTCGTTCTCTAATACTAATACAGTCATTATCTTTTGACCAAGGGTCCGCCCATGAGGTTCACGCCCGGTAGTGCGTGTGCGCCCTTGGCGGTGCCGTCTGGGTTCTTGGGTTGGGTGATCTTTGGCAATCTAGGTGCCCGTGTGCCTGATCTTCCAGGTGTGCCCGTGTATGCTTTGGTGAATCTGTCTCGGCCTATTGCAATGTGTGGACTGACTACCGTGGCTATGTTGCCAGCACTTGTGGCACCTGCCGTGGCCTGTTCACGCATTATTACTTCATTAATTTTCATGTGTAATTGTATTTATTTTTAAGCAACTGAGCGATCATATAAAATTGTACACTTATTCTAAGACCTGCGACCTGATCTCCAGTCTGTCCAGTCAGTGTTTTTACATAGTTTCTACTCCATTCGGGCCAAAAAGAAACGTCGATTTTTGAAAAAAAATTTTTGTCCTTCAGCAAATAAATGCCCCATCTTTTTTCTATATCTAGTGTGAAAGATTTGTTTGGTTTATTGTCACTGTACTGCATCTCCATTAATTTTCTATCAGTAATGCCGGGCCATAGTCTTTCGCCATCGTCGTTGTCAGAGGTCACGTCTTCGATTATATTGTTTGGCCTTAGGAAATTGTGTTTGAAATATGCTCCATGGTCGTCAGCAAATGATTTAAAATAATCTGTTGGTACAAGCATAACATTATGGATAAAATATTGATGAGCACGTGTGATGAACCCATTAGTGTAATTGCTGTAACTATCTTTTATTTCTAATATTAACTTATTGCTGTCACTTGCGAAAATTGAATCATCAATTTCACACACAAGATATTGTTGGCATATATCAATGAGTAAACCATTTTTTCCACGTGGGAAATCCACTGCGTCAGGATTCATGTATGGATCAAAGTCGTGTGTTGAAACTTTTTTTACTTGTATGTCTTTACTTAAATCGTAGTCTGTTATCCAGGTTTTGTTAATATATACCCTACAAAATGGCGATTTGTAAGACTTGTTAGAAATTCCTAATATCAACAAATACTTCATGCTGAAGTAATTATTTTGATTTCTTGCGTCCTGACTTCATGTTGGCACACCAGTGGTACATCTTGCCCCGCTCGCCGCCGTACTTCTTGGCTTTACTTCTCAATGAACTTACGGAACCCTTGCAACTGGCCCCCGAACGCTTCACACGTCCTGGCCTGGATTTGCCTTTCTTCTTCCCGTCCGCGAAGTTCTCTTTGGCCAGTTTCAGTTTCTTCACGTTCATGTACTCACCGCCAACAGGCACGTCCTTTGTGGCATTCTGTTTGGTCACTATACCCACGCCAGCGGCCTCTTCATTGGCACGATTGTTGCCCTTGTTTTTGAAATCAAATCTGTTGTTTGGTCCTTTGCCAGCACGGTGTATCAGTCCTAACCTGTCAATGGTCTGTGGCATTATCATCCAGTCCTGTATGATCTCGTTTATTTTCATTTTACTCTGAATGGATATGCCATCATTGAATGGTATCCCATCTTCCTTTTGCCTTTGGCCCTTTTTTGATATTTGTCCAATATCCTGTTGATGTCTGGATGTATAATTTTTTTATCTGTTGTGTAGACTATCTCTCGGATCTTCATTACTTCAGTGTGCTTTTGAGCATCCACTGATGTTTGTTGTGTGCGTCGATCCTGCCACCTACGAAGTCAGCGAAGCCGTGTAGCCTGTTGGCCTCCAGCATCTCGAACAGTTCAGTCAAGATCTCTATGACCTTGGCGTTGGAGTCGATAAGTTTAGAATACATTTCTTCCGAGTTCACTACTCTGGCTTCTTGTTCTATCTGAGATAGGTCCATGAAACGGTCGAACACGCCCGGTGCGTATGTGCCCAGGGTCCTGATCTCCTCAGCGAACTTATCCATGTCCCCGTACACTTCCTCATAAACTTTACCAAACAACTCATGGTCCTGTGAGAAGTGCCTGCCTTCCACGTTCCAGTGGTAGTAGTGCGCCTGTAGGTAGAACAGGTAACTGTCTGCGAATGCCTGTTTGGCTTTTAATTTGATCTCTGGTGTCATTGTGCTTATTTATCGTTTCTTCCTACGGCCCGCGCAGTGTGCCTTCTGGCTGAATCCCTTGGGGTTCGAGCAGTTTATGGATCGTTTGTACTTGGCGCTCCAAGACTCGTTGATGTCTACTGATCCGTGTCTAGCCTCTCTGCTTGGATTATTTTTCTGTAGCATATCTGCCCACACTGTCATATTTGTCACACAGTTCTTGACCTGTTCCAGGGTATCGTCGTCCTCAACGATCTCGTCAAGTCCCTGTGCTTTCGATTCTATGTTGCACTGTGGTGGTATGGTGAAACCGAAGTTGGCGGCCGCTGAATATAACACTCCATGTATGTGCTGAAATCCATCTCCGCCTCCTGATATCAATGATCCAAAAACCTTGTTGTACATGGGTTGGTAATTGTTGTCCTTGGCCCATGAGTAGATTGGATCCAGTCTCTCCAGCATGGCCTGTATGTGGCACGAATGCTGTCCCCACCATATTGGTGTTGCGAATATCACACCATCAGCCTTGAACATCTTCATCAGTTCTGGTTTTAATTCGTCGTCTATGTCTGCGGTAGCACCTTCGTAATCTAGATTCCTCAGTGTGATTATCTCACACTCGTGACCCAGTTTCTGGAACGCCAGTTGCGTCATCTTGCACACAGCGAAAGTGTTTGATTCTTCGTCCGCTTTTAGACTGCCATTGAAAATTAGGAATCTCATTTAGTAGCCCTCAGTGTGATAACACCGCATGCGAGCCTGTCACCCGCGTTGCCTGTCTTCAAACTCTCTTCATCTCCGCCCTGTCCGAGGTCATCTTGATCACTATGTACAACCAGGCCTCGCCCAACAACAGATCTCTCTCCGATAAGGTCCACCCTTGTTGCCTCGATTGAGAAACTGGCCGTGCCATTGTCGTCTGCCGTGATGTTGCCGAGGTCGCCCACGTGACCTTTTTCTAGATCACCGTGTGTGGAATTGTCCGGATTATAATGTCCACCCATGGATTCACAGCCCTCGCTCATGTCGCCATATTCGTGTATGTGGAAACCGTGTTCACCTGGCGTCAGTCCTGTTATGCTTCCTTTTATAAGTGTTGGGGTGCCTGGCGCCTGCATCAATAATATTGTACCTTTGACCTTGTCCGAGTGTTCCAGTTCACACTGTGCAATCACGGTGGTATCACCTTCTGTGATGCTGTTAATTCTGCTACAACTACACTCCTTTGCTCTTGTCCTCTTACAACTGGTCTCTGTGAATTCCTGAGCTCGCATATGGATATTTATCCGTATACCCACTCATAAAGAAAACTGTCAACATCTCGTAGTTTAAGTGTTCTGTGGCTATCTTGCTCTGTGATTTCAGCTCTACATTTTTCGTGCAAAGATTCCTTATATGCGGACTCCGAATACTTCTTGATAAGATATTGAATCTTGCTTCGGAAATTCAAGGCATAGTGAACCGACACCGGGAATTTTAGTAACTTTGTCACATTATCGATGTATACATCTCTGCTCTGCATTGGAACCGCATGTTCCGAGAAACAGTTTGGGCTTGTTAGAATACTTAGGTTGATATTTTTGGAATATTTCTTCATCCAAGAGCATGTCTCGGAGAGACGGTGTGTGGTAAGGTTGCTGGCCACAAGGTTGAACTGTAGGAAGTTGGCATTTTTACTGACCCAGTCAACGTTATTTTCGAACTCAGACCATCCCAACGGATAACGCACATATGTTCCTAGGGTCTCTATCGCATCACAAGAACATATGATGGTTAAATTTTTGAATCTTTTTATGATCATCATCCATGCCTCTGAAAGTTTTTTTAGATTAGTGTTTATTATAACTTCACAGTATGGATTCACCATGAACAACTCATCCAAGAATTCTTGGTATCCTTTTATGTAGGTTGGTTCACCACCCGCAAAGTAAACTTTTTTAAGTATTTTTTTATCGACACCCGATAGATAATTTTTGTTAGACACATTGATTGGTCGTGATATTTTTTTTTCTTTTTGCCAAAGGGTGCTAGACCACGGTCCACAGGTCTTGCACTTGAGATTACAAGTTGGATCATATCTCACATCAGCAAACTGCAGGGAGGGTGACTTTACATTAGGTTCTCCAAATTTTTTGATCCAGTCTATAGTTTCGTGGATCCTTGGACTGAAACCTGACGCTCCCTCTTTCTTGTAACAATTCATACATGCCCTAGGTTTCTCTCCTTCCAGCATCTGTTGACGAATCGATTCCATGGTCTCGTTGTCTCGTAGAGTGTCTCCCGAGCAACATGGACCAACATTGCCGTTTATGGTCCGATATTCATGTACCCATGGAAGCACACAGATAGCCTGATTATCTTTTGTGTTGAAGGTTGACATAATGATATTTAAAAATTGTAATAAGTTCTTATTTTTTCTTGGGCATTGGGTTCTCTCCCGTCAGCCTTGGTTGTGCGAACCAAAGTCGGAACCACTCGTCCGTGCCTGGTCGGATGTTGTGTTTGCGCTGGTATTCGGCCTTTGCCGTGCCCACGTATGACAGGTTCTCGCCCACGGAGTTATCCTGCGTTATCTTGTCAACGCCTGCCAGTTTTTTAATTCTCTCTAATTCGTCCATTATCTATTCTTCATCATTTGTTTTACCCATTGTTCTTCGGTAATAACATTTTTTAGTTTTTTCTTTTTCTTTTTGGTATTTACCCGCTTCTTGCCTTTGAATTGTGAGTCGTTGGGAGTGTTGTTGGCTAGCTCGTCGAAGAACTTGTGATCTATGTCTTCTATCTTCTTGCGAACCATTTTAGATGGTCCAGTCGCGCTCTTGCTGTTTTGTTGGTTTGTGGGCCTTGACCTTCTCCACCTTGCCACCCTTGGCCAGGAACTTCTTCATCTTCTCGTCCAGTTCTCTTTGTTTCTCCTGAGGTGTCTTCTCTATCTCCCCCGCTAGGTATGGTCTATTGATCCCGCTGTATTTTGGCATATCCTTCCAGTCCTTTCTTTACTTTGTCTAGTGAATCCCTGTTGGCTTGGTATAGAATACCGTAACCTCCCGCGGCCTGCCACTTCTGTATGTTGATGGGCCTGTCGTCAATGAGTATGTTTGGTGTGCCCGTTCCCTTGTCTGTTGCGTATGATTCTTTCCTGCCTGTGACCACGATGTCATCCGGCTGTTCTATGTGTTGGTCGATCCATACCTTTTTGTACTTGGCAGAGTTGGCGTTGTCACCCCTCAGTGGTGATGTGTTTATGGAGAACCGTCCTCCTGTGAATTCTTTGACCATGTCTATGAGGCCATCCGCTGTTGGGAATTTAGGCAGTGTCGCGAAGAAGTCCGTGCCTGTGATCCTATCTATGACTTCTTTTTTCAAATCTTTTGTTTTATCACTAGTAAGTTCCTTCCAATGGCTAACTCCGTACATCTTCTCAACACCTCCGAAGAAGTCTGCTAGTACACCATCCATATCTAAATATACTGTTGGTTTCATATCACCTATTGCTTCATTATACAACTTTTTGTTGTTTTCGTCAATCGTGACTCCCAGTGCGTCCTGTATCTTGTCATAGATGATTTTACCATCATCACCGCCCATTATGATCTTGCTGAACTCATGCTCCTGGCCTTTCGCCGCCAGTTCTCTGGCTTTTGATGCCGACGCACCCGTGACGCCCTCAGCGTCTGGATCCCTCTGTCCTGCGTTGATGACTTTTATATCATCAAACTGGTAAAGTAAATTGCCCTGCTTGTCTGGCTTGCCGTTATATTGGTTCAACAGTTTTTCAAATTCCTGCACACGATCAGAACCCGCTATCATAATGATCCTGGTCCTGCCCTCAGACTGTATCTTCTGTAGTGCTTTTATGATTGTGTTTGAGTTGGCATCACCCACTTGTAGTTTGGGATAGTACTGCTGTATGTAGGCCAGCTTCTCCGCGAACGTCAGCGGATCGGTCTTGTTGTTTTGTTTGTGTGACAGGAACAGGTACGGTTTGCCATTTGATTTCTCCGCCGTGTTTATCACGGTGTCGATCAATTTTTGGTGTCCTATTGTTGGGGGATTGAATCGGCCAAAGGCGAACACCGCTGTTGAACGATTGTCTTCCCTAAGAAGGAGTTCCCTGAGTAACATCGTATTCGCCTGCCTTTATGTTTTCCAGTTCCCGGTCTGATATTATCCTTGCCACTTGCTGTCTGGTCTCTCGTGGAAACATGGTCTTGACATCATCGGCTGTTGAGCCGAATTCCTTTACGTATTCCTTAGCGGCATCGTCTACTAGGTACATCCATAACTTCTGTGCCTTTTCGTGGTCGTACACGTTCTTCTTTAATTTTCTCCTGATGTTTGATATGATGGGCATGAAACGCCTACGATACAACTCCTCGCTGTTCATGATGTAGGTGTCCAGCTCGTTGACTGCGTCTGAGTCTATGTTCTCTGTGATGAATTCCGATGCTCTCATACAAGCATATTTAGTTTAGTAAAGGTTCTCTAACAGCCACATGTAGAATGGCGATGAGAATGTGAACTTCCATTCTCCATTGAATCCCATCTTAGTCACGTTCTTGAATGAGTCTTTTAGGTCTTTGCTTGCCTCTCGTTGCTGTGTGGCCCATGGTTCTGGATATTTTGGAGTGTAAACACCTTCGTAAACCAGTGAACCTATGTCTATCTCATCAACTTCTACACGTTTGATGTGGAGTAATTGATCCTTAATTATCTCGCCTTTGTCGTTTAACACAGTTTGATTTTTGCCTTTTCCTGATCTTTCTATGATCAGATTGTATTCTGACCCCTCTGTCAATTCCGCTTCAAATTCAATCAAGGTTGGATCCTGTTCTGTGCCCGTGATGTCTGACTTGAAGTAACTCTTGCTGTTTAGTTTTATTTCAGCGACCGGTGGTTGATCCCACATGGTTGCGTATAGTTCTAATTTAAATTTTAGTTTTTCGGTTGCCATTCAAACTCCAATCCTGCTGTGTGTCCTGTGTATGGGATATTTACATTGTCACGGAACATCTCGATGAATAACTGAGTCCCGGGTACCTGAACTTTCATGTATTTGTCATTCCGCTCTAGCACTTCCGCTTCTTTGGTCCTGTCATTATTCGTACAGATTATTGTTATTGTTTCCATTTAGTATCCTTTGGGTTGATGGGTACGAACATGTCCGTCTTTAGATCATATCGTAGCCCTAGTTTGGTTGCTGGATCCGTGTTGTTGTGTCCGAACATCAGTTTGTTCATCTCTGCCGTCAGCACCTCTTTACCATTCTCGTCTTTGGTGTAGCACTTGGGATTCTTCATCCATAAAAACTTACAACTGCCCCAGAACTTCTTGGTGTAGTTCATCGCCAAATTCATTCCATCATTGCCTGACTGCCCCGCCACGTCCTGTCTGTACTCCGCCGTGAAGTTGTATGCGGCGTCCGTGTCGTGTTCGGGTGTGTGGTTCAAGTAGAAACCGATGTTCTTCTCCTTGGTGCTTTGTGTCAGATCTGATCTGATGTTGGTGTAGTTTATGGTTCCGTCTAGATTCACGCTCTCGGCTACTTCCAGGTCCATCGTTCCCGATGTTACGTGACTTGGAAGTGAGAACGACCAACCGAGAGTATTGTGCTTATCCTTGTGTATTTCATAAGCCAATCTGTATGATTCTGTTCGTACGTCTGAGAATGATTTTATCAGGCTGTTATCCACCGTGTTGATGTTGGTCTTGCCACGCGTGTAGTCGAAACTCAGCACGTTGTTGCCTATCTGGTAGTCGACGCCGATATTGCCGAAGTTAGTATTGTTGTTGTCACCCACCGCCAGCACGCCGTCCGAGCTATTGCCCAACCACGTCTCCTGTTCACTCATGGTACCAACACTGGTCTTTAATTTGAATCTGTCTGAGATGAAGAAGTTCTTGCCGATGTTGGTACTGTAGTCGCCGTTACCACCTTCACCTGTGTAGAATCCGAAGTTGTAGTCTTTGACCAGATCCCATTGTCCACCCTGTGCGAACGAACCATACATCTGTTGTGTTGGCAGGAACGTGTGATTGTTGTTCACTAACAGTGAGGTGTCTGAGTACTTCCTGTTGTCCTTGACCGTGAATGTGTCACCCAGTTTGATGTAGTAGTCCCTGTCGTAGTCGTCCAACACCATTATCTTGACATTTGATAGACTTGAGAAAGCACTACCCGTTCCCGTCGCGAAGTAGGTGCTGTTCAATCCTGATGTGGCACCATCCACCCTGCCCGTTGTTGGTATGCCTATGGCACCCTGTGGTTTGGTTGCCTCGTCTAGGTCCAACATGCCCTGTCCGTGTATGTTGACGTTGTAGTTGTTGATGTCCTTGTCTGCTGTGTTCAATACCAATTTGACCAAGTTCTCGCCTTTCATGTGTGGCCACATCTGGTGTAGGATACCCATCGCACCCGTCACCTGCGGTGCCGCCATACTTGAACCGCCCATTGTTGCGTATCCATCTCCCGGTACACTCGAGTACACTGAGTTACCTGGTGCCAATATATAGAAGTCCGATACCTTATATCGGTCATTACAGATGTTGTTGATGGTGTCTATGTCCAGACACACGTGACCAGCCTTGCTACCAACCACCTGTCCCTCTGTTTTAGTTCCACCCCAGTTACCCACTATGATCATCTTGCCACCTAGTACCAGGTTGCCCGCATTGTCCACTTCAGTGGCGTAGATGCCTGGGTCCAGTGAGAAGTCATAGTTCATCTCACCATCCTTGTAGATTCCGTTACCCGCTGAGTTTACCAACACGATGTCGTTGTCAGTGCCCACTTTCCAATATTGTGCCCCGCCACCACCATTCATCCTGTCCGTGATCTTGGACGCGGTGTACGTGCCGTCTGATAACTGTGTAATCTCACCATAGTGGAAGTTGGCGTTGGCCCTGTTGAAACTCATGTTCACCGCCACTATGTTCATGCCCTCTCCACCCTGTGCTTCTGTGCTCTTCAATTTCGCTATGTCCTTCAATGCCGAAGTGGCGTAACTCATGTGCGGAGATCCAGATCCCTGGTAGTCGATGTTGGCTCCTACCAGTTCGGCGTCAAACGCCACACCGTGAAAATTGTTTGTGCTTGTTAATACCTTATCACTGTTTGCGGTTACAACATTACTTAAATTTACATCTGCATTTGAATTATCTACAAATTGTCCGGCATCGTTTTTTCTAAATGTGTCACCATCTCTCTTACCTGCTATAATACCTGCCACGTGTGTGCCGTGTGATATGTTCTTACCACCGTTGGCCACCGTGCCCAGTTCATTGCCGTTGGCATCGGTTGTACCATCCTCGTATCTCACGTAGTCGTTATACCACTTGTACTTGCCGTCTAGTGCCTCATGGTCCGTCTGCTGGTATGAGTCTATCACACCCAGCACCGCACCCTTACCTGTCCATCCTCTGGCGTAGGCCTTGTCCGCGTTGATCATTGATTTACTGGAGTCCTTGTTGAATTCGTGTGTTTTTATAACCTCATATGAATCTCTTTGAAGAGAAAGTGTTGTCTTAGTTCCTAGATCCTCGTCATCGTCCGTGTATGCGTTGTCCTTAAGTGTCTTGGAAGCCTGTGAAACGAATGTGTCAGTGATGTCTGGGGTCAGGAATATGTCGGTAGATACCTCATTCTCCTTGACTGTACGGCTCTCTGCCGACACCTGTACGGTTGTCCAGTCAGTGTATGCCTTGTCCTGTGGCGTCTCTATGATCTCTGTTGTCCCGTCCTTGTATGTGACTTCTTTTCTTTTTGTTGTTATGGTCCACGTCCTCTTCTGTTTTGTCTTCACGTCGTTGTACGTGACCACGTCATATGTTGTGGAGACCGCTGGCTTCGTCACGGTGGTCTTGGTGTAGTTGTCCACTATGACCCAAACTTGGTTCTTCGTGCCCGTTGGTTCAGACCTTGTCTTTGTGTAGTTCTCTGTTGTGGTAGTCTCAGAGCCCGCCACTACTTCTGTTTTTGATTCTCTTGATTGCTCCTGTGGATCAGTCAACACACCACTTGTTCCGTATGCCGAATTAAATTCTGTGACCGGATCACTGATGGAGTCCGCTAGTGACACTGTATTGACCACTGGGTTTGATCCCTCCTGGTATTGTATCACGTCTTCCACCTTCGGTGCCAGTTCCGTGGTCTGTTCTGATATTGAACACACGGGCTCGCTTGATACTGTTGTTGTGCCATCTGCACTGAATTTTGTGGTGTCGGTCCATGTGCAAACTTTAGTCCTGACAATTTTTGTCTGTGGGGTTGTTACCTTGACAGTTCTCTGCTCCTTGCCACCGCCACCTTCCACGGGTGCCCAGTTTGAACTTGAAAAATCTTCCACCGGAGTGCCCTCCACTATCTCATCATAGACCACTTCCGTTGATGACTTGTCCTCGGATTTTTTCACGAGCTTGTTGGCCGCATAACTTGATGCCGTGCTTTCCTTCTCTGCTTTTATGATCTCTTCTGCCCTGTCCTCCTTGGCAACCTTGTTGTAGTCTTCCAGTGTGATGGTCTTGCCCAAAGACACCTTCTGTATTATGGGTTTGACATGTTCTTTTAGATATACCATTGCCGCGTAGGCTTCCTTGTAGGAGTTTGAGTTGTAGATTCTGTATTTGTCTGCGTCCGACTGCTGTTCTATCAGTGCTTCTGATTGTGACCAAAGTGCCACCGCCGTGTCCAGTTGCGTCAAAAGTGTGTTCGCCGTAGCGATGTCATCCGCATCAGGTCCGGTGATTACACCAGTCAGTGAACCAAAGTCACCTCCTGATATCGCTTGATTAAAATCTGATAATAGGCTTGAGTATGAACCAACGATGCTACTGGAACCCGACAGTGATGAAAGGTCATCCTGTACGAAGTTAGTTACAGTACCAACGGCTCCACCTCCGCCACCACCTCCGCCACATGCGGTCAGTGTTGTTGATAGTATGGTTGCCAGTGCTGTGTTCTTTAACCAACCCCGTTTCATAACATGGTGCCGGTTATGAATGCCCCCAATAGCAGGAACATCGTGTATCTTGTGTATAGTGAGAAGGGTCGGAATATTCTGTATCCGTTCTCCTTCAGGCAAATCACGTGGGCGTCCATTGACTCCGCTGTGACATTCACATCAACTGTGTTGATCTGTTCTAGTTCGTTGTCGTTCATGTTGTTAGTATAACATGGAACACGTATCTGTCAACTCAAGTTGATCTTGCTAGAAGTGTTGTTTTTATTGACTTTTTTACTTGTTGAGAAGTATTTCTGTGATGGTTCCAGCAGTGACGCCGGTGGCTTTTGCCCTGACCCAAACGAAATTGCCAGTGAAATTGGCACTAGATATAGTGGTGCTTTGGTCTGTGGTGAATGTTGTTCCTGAGATGTCAAACCAATCATCCTCCGTAGGTGTTGTGGCCAATGTGCCCTGCATCTTGATCGATCCTGTGAGGGTGGTGTTTACCTTGTAGGATACGGTGTGTACGCCATCTGGCTGTGAGTAGTAGCCGTCACCCTGCGATTTGGCACTAACGAATCCTGTGTTGTCCAAGGTCACTGTTGTTGATCCGTCTGAGGTTTCTGTTGTAACTTCCTCCTCAACAATAACGTAGTCGTTGTCGGAACTCACACTTTTCACAGTGTATGTGCCATTGTTGTTGGAACTTCCTGTGACTGTTATGAGATCATACTGGCTGTATGTACCAAAACTGACTGAACCTGTGTCGGAACTGCTGATCTTGTATTCAGTGCCGGTCTTGGTGAAACTGATCACTGTTCCTGACTTGTCCGCCTTGTGGTTCTTGTCCGATAATATGCTGGTGCTTGTCTGTGCCATCGTTGTTATTTATTCAGTATTTTTTCTTTTAAATCTGGCTGTCTTTGGACCAAGTCCGTACACGGCCGCAAGTTCGTTGGGCTCCTGCCCGTCCACTGTGAGTATGTTGATGTACTTGATCTTGTAGGCCTTGCCGTCCGCTGAACCCAGTTCTTCACACACACAGTCGTCTTCTCTGACCTTGCGTACCCTCAGCAGGCTCCTCTTTATGACGGGACTGCCCATCCAGGTCTTCTCGATCATGCTCTCGACTATGCTCTGATCATTGAAAATGTTCTTATCTCGTAACTTTTTTATCGCTTCCATTTTTCACCTTTCTGTATCTGATTACTTTGTCGATGGCCTCCTGTGCCATCATGTATATTGGGGTTATGAACTGTTCCTGTGTCACATAGAAGTACCCACCGAAGCAGTAGGGACACTTGTCCTCGAACCAATCGATCAGTGCCCATTGTGTCAACAAGCAGTGATCCGTGTTTCTTTCCAGGAAGTTGTAAAGATTTGTCTTTTGGTGTTCGTTTATATGAAGATGTGCGTCCTTCTTAAGGTACACCTGGTACTGGTATTTGCCGTGTGGCAATCTCACACACCCCACCATGTTCTTGTCCAACTCTTGGAATTTTGGATCCACCGTCTCTGATCCGGTCCAGTAGTCCCAGAAACGTTCTATCAGTTGTTGTGCCATTTGCTGATCCGAATAGAATATGGCTTTGCGATCTTGGAATCTGAATTTCATAGATTTCCTATTTTTTATCACAAATTCTGATAGGTAGTGCATATCTGGATGATCAGGATACCTATCCTTGATCGTGCCAAGATACTCGTCTGTTGTGGGATAAAACATCAGGCTTCCTGGTATTTTGAATATTGTCTTGTGTTTGAATCTACCGTAGTAGAGCTTATTATGATGTTTTCTCATCAGACACCGTTTTGGGTTTGAATTGATCCAGTGTTTTTGGCTCCTTCTTGGCCTTGAAGTTCACAGTGAGTTTTGGTACCACATCGTTGGTCAGTCCCACCTCAACCATTCCGCCCTCGGTTAGATCACCAAACAGCATCATCTTACTCAATGGTTTCTTGATCTCGTCGTCGATCACACGCTGTAGTGGTCTAGCACCCAACTTGGCGTCGAATCCTTTGGTCATCAAGAACTCTATGGCGTCTTCTGTAGCGTTTACTTCCACATCCTTCTCCATGGTCATGGTGTTCAGTTCCAACAGGAACTTCTTGACTACTGACTTCATTGTTTCCTTGTTCAGTTTGTCGAATTTGATAACCGCGTCCAGCCTGTTCCTGAACTCCGGTGGGAAGAACTTCTTCAGTGCCTTGTCATCCTCTCCGGTCCTCTCGCTGGGTCCGAAACCGATGTTGTTCCTCTCGTTGTCCTCTGCTCCTAGGTTAGATGTCATTATCAGTGTGATGTTCCTGCAGTCGGCCTTCTTACCGTTGCTTCCTGTGACAGTACCGTAGTCCATGACCTGTAGTAGCATATTGGAAACATCTCTGTGTGCTTTCTCTATCTCGTCGAACAAAACCACCGCGTGTGGATTCTTCTCCACCTCGTTGATGAACATACCCCCACCCATGTTTGAATCCTCATATCCAACGTAGCCTGGAGGTGATCCGATCAGTTTAGCGATCGAATGTTTCTCTTGGTACTCTGACATGTCGAACCTTATCAGTTCAACGCCCAACGTCTTGGCCAGTTGTCTCGCCGTCTCGGTCTTACCACAGCCTGTTGGTCCTAGGAACAGGAATGATCCCACTGGTTTCGTGAGGCTTTTAAGCCCTGCCCTCGCAACAAGTATCTTGTCCGTGATTGTGTTTATGGCCTTGTCCTGTCCGAACACCTGTAGTTTCATCTTCTCTTCCAAGGTCTTCAGGTTCGAAGCCTGTTTCTGAGAAAGTTGCTCTATGCTGATCCCAGTCATTACACTGATCTCGTGTATGATCTCGTCATGGTCAATCTTGCCGTCCTTGATGCCGTTCAACCTTAACCTAGCACACGCCACATCTATGACGTCAATGGCCTTGTCTGGCAGTTTCTTGTCCGCTATGAATTTGGTTGAGTAGTCAACCGCGTCCTCGCAGGCCTCGTCTGTTATGGTACAGTTGTGGAACTTCTCGTAGTACTGTTTTACGCCCTTCAATATCTTGATTGCTGTCTCCTTGCTAGGTTCTCCCACTTGTAGTCTCTGGAACCTCCTCATCAGTGCCCGGTCCTTCTCGAAGTACTTCCTGTATTCTTCCCATGTTGTAGAAGCCACCACTTTGATAGTACCTTTAAGCAGTGCGGGTTTCAACATGTTGGCCATGTCCATGCTCTGTCCCTGTCCCGTGGCACCAGCGCCCACTATCATGTGCGCCTCGTCTATGAACAGTATGCTCTTGCCCTTTTGGTCAAGTGCGTTCACGATCAGTTTCAATCTCTCCTCGAAGTCTCCTCTGAATTTACTGCCAGCGATCAAACTGTTCACGTCAAGGCTCCAAACTATGTGGTCCTTTAGGTATTCGGGTATGTCGCCTTTGTTCTTTGCTATACGTCTGGCCAGACCTTCCACTACTGCTGTCTTACCAACACCAGGATCGCCCACTATGAGTACGTTGTTCTTGTTCCTCCTTGCCAGTATCTGTTTGAGATCCTCGGTCTCCTGATCTCTGCCTATCACGGGATCTATCTTCTTGTCGAAGTACTTCTGGTTGAGGTTCTCACAGTAACTCTTTAGTATCCTGTCCGCTTGGTTGGGTCTCAGTCGTTGTTCCTGGCCTGGTTGTCCGCCCGCCATCTGTGCCATGCCCTCGTCCAGTATGGTCTCTGTTGAGACTAGGTCCATTAGGTCCTGTTTGTTGACCTGGTGTTTCTTGAGGAAGAATGCCGCATAGCTCTTCTTCTCCGCGAATATAGATATCAAGATGTCAATCGAGCTCACATCCTGTCTGCCCTGGAACAGTGCCTGTGTGAATGCCCTGTTCATTAGTCTCTCCAGTGAGGCGGTCTTTCTTGGGGTCATGGGCTCCTTGCCCTTGGCCACTATGTCGTTGCATTTAGTATCTAGATAATCTTCCACGTCCTTGATTAACATGCCCACGTTGACCTTGAAGTCGTGTAGCACGGTGCCTATGGACTCGTCCTTGACCAGTGCCAACAGCACGTGTTCGATCGTGACGTACTCGTGTCTCCGCTTCTCGGCTTCCTTAACCGCGTTTTCGAATATGTTTTCCAGTCCTTCGTTTGCTTCTAACATCTCCACTCCAATCTATTTTGCCTTGTTGAATTTTTGTGTACGTCTCCAGGTCCCCGTCCGACCACATCAGGTCCTGCTGTATGGACTGGACCAGGTGCTCCACTGCCTTTTGGTTCTTGGTGGGTTTCTGTAGTTTTCCAGTCAATGCCTTCCATACCTTAGTCTCCTTGGGCCTCTTTATCCGTTTGCCATTTGCCATCGTAGTTTAGACACCCTCTTATTAAATGTAATACCCTCAAGGTGATCGAGTTCATGCTGGAAGCACTTGCTCTCCATCCCGTCGAGTTTTGCGAATCTTGTTTTGCCCTGTGTTGTCTCATACTGTACTTCTATTGTTTTTGGTCTTTCCACTTTTACAAAGATGTCCTTGAAACTCAAACATCCTTCCACGTCGATAACTTTCTCCTCACTGGAGTTAATCACCTGTGGATTCCAAATTATAGCATGTTTTTGGAATGTGTCAAATGACTCGTGACCTATCGCGAAGAATCTCTTGGTAATGCCGATCTGGTTCGCCGCAAGTCCCATGCCACGTTCGTCCAGCATCAACTTGATCATGTCTCGTTCGAACTGTTCGATGTCATCATATCCCTCGATACGATCATTCTCGGTCCAGGGTATGCTGGTCTGTAGCAGTGTCTCGTGTGGGTATTGGTACACCTTGATCATTTCACTATCTCCACGTCCGCTTCAGTCTCTATGACCACTCTCGCACCACAACTTAGCAACGGCTTGTCATTGCCACCGTATATGATTTTGCTCGGTCCCTTGATCTCCACTTCATGACAGTAGGTGTTCTTCGAGCCCTGCTTGATGGTGATCACGGGATCGTTGGTGCCGTGCTTCTTGTTGGCCCTTATCACGTGTTGGTTCACGTGTATGTACTTCTTCTTTGTTCTCATCATAGGTCCTTTATCTTCTTCAAATCCTGTGCTGAAAGTTGTGGGATCAAGATGTGCACCTTCACGTACAGGTTCCCACGGATATTTAATGTCTTGTGTACTGGCATGCCCAATCCCTTTAGGGTCAGCATCGTGCCCGGCTGTGTGCCCGCTGGAACCTTCACTTTTATGATCTTGTCGTCCAGTGTCTTCAAGTTGAATTCATGTCCACGTACCGCTTGGAAGCAGTCTATGGTCTTGTCTGTGAACAGGTCGTTGCCCTTGCGGGTGAA
>Ga0255768_10002568_pt1 | contig 18296 bp, 14 predicted proteins | sample 071ome_33_FD_179983 | JGI IMG/M metagenome (GOLD analysis project Ga0255768, IMG submission 179983) | Coastal salt marsh microbial communities from the Groves Creek Marsh, Skidaway Island, Georgia - 071412AT metaG (version 2) | ecosystem: Environmental > Aquatic > Marine > Intertidal zone >...
ATCTGGGCTGGTCTAGTAACCCCTCCACGCGGCAAACTAACCACCTGGAATTACCCAAGCGAAGGCGAAAAGGCGATTCATCTCAATAAAGGGGATGAACTGGGTCGTTTCAAGCTAGGCTCCACTGTAATTCTTTGCTTCCCTAAAAACTCGATCAATTGGGACAAAGACCTCCAGGAAGGTTCTACTACCCGCATGGGTCAGCTGGTGGCTAGTTATTAATCTCAGCTGAAAAAATAGAATGCAGTAAATAAAAGGTTGGCAAGATCTTACCAACCTTTTATTTATGAACTGCACATAAGCAGCCCGTATTTAAAGCCTTCGATAGGGAAACGCAATCACATCAGCTATGTCCTGATAGCCATATCGCACCATCAGAAGCCGCTCAATCCCCAACGCCACACCACAACATTCAGGCAAGCCTGATTCTAACGCAGCCACCAGCTTTCGATCCCAAGGCAATGCCTCTTTTCCCATAGCCTGACGTTGACGATTATCTTCTTCGAAACGATCTTGCTGCTCTCTAGCATCCAACAACTCATCGTAACCGTTGGCAATTTCAGCACCCTGAACGTACAGTTCAAAACGTCGTGCCACCACTACCCCATCAACCACGGCCTTCTTGGACAAAGCCGCCTGACCGGCAGGAAAGTCATAAACAAAACTCAGCACTCCCTGACCTAACCCTGGCTCGATGCAATGACTCATCAACAAATCAAGGCATGCTTCTATTGGCTCGCCTGTCATATCACAACCAGTTTCACTAAGACATAATCGGCTAGATCCTCTTTTGAAGATAAGAAAGGATCGATACCCAACGTGTCTTGAAATAGATCTCTGTAAGCGTGCTGTTCAACGGTTTCAATATTCAGGATACCAGACACCAACTCAGCCACTTCATCCATCAACTGGTTGAAGCTAAGCCCCGGCCGATACCACTCCAACATGGTAAATTCAGGGTTATGTCGAGAACCCGCTTCACCGTTGCGAAATGCCTTGGCTATCTGAAAAACACTTTGCTGATGAGTAGCAACTAAACGCTTTAACGCAAACTCAGGGGAAGTTTGAAGGAATAAACGTTCCTGCTTCCCCGACACCTCAATCGTTGCCGAAATGGAGTCCAGATACACATCCGTCGTCGCCCCTCTCATTATCACAGGCGTATCCACTTCAAGTACGTTACGAATCTCAAAAAAGCGCCGAATTTCAACTAAGGTTTCAGCGCGCTCGGTAAGTGCTTGCCATGATGCAGAAGCCTGCCATTGCTCATCAGACATAGAATTTTCTTTCATTTCGACGGAATAAATAATAAAAAACCCGGGACCAGTCTTTAACCGATATCCCGGGGTTTTAAAGGACTAGTTTCTATCACTAAGACCCAATGATACCGCCATTCTTACGTGTAATCACGAAGGTACAATCACGTGGTACCGTCACACCATCTTGAGGCGCTGGGAAATTAGTCACCGACGGATCACCGTTACCCGGATGCTGAGTATTGATAAACATAGTGCGGCGATCAGGGGTGACAGCAATACCGGTAATCTCATCACCAGTCACGCCAGTGAAAAGACGACGAATTTCTTTGGTATTGGTATCAACCACCAAAAGCTGGTTATTCAGGCCATCTTTTTGACCACCATCGGTTTGAACAAACAAACGTCCATCTGGGTCGGCCCAGATACCATCTGGATCACTGAAAGATTCCTCCGTTCCATGAGTATCTTGAGCAATCAAGAAAATATCCCAAGAGAAGCTAGTGCCTGTATGGTTTTCCGTATCTCTCCAGCGAATGATGTGCCCATCTGCGTTAGGTGCTAATGGATTTGCTGCGTTCGCTTCGGTACGTCTGCTGTTATTCGTCAACGTACAGTAAACGTCTGAGTTAGGTGCTACCGTTACCCATTCAGGACGATCCATTGGCGTTGCGCCAAGAATATCCGCTGCGATACGAGTGAAAGTTAACAGTTCCGCCTGATCAGCAAAACGCGCAGATAATGCTGGATTATCAATCGTCAGTTCTAACCACTCACCTGAACCATCGTCATTAAACTTGGCAACGTACAAGGCGCCTTCATCCAAAGGATCAATGCCATTCGCACGCATCTCACGCCAGTCGCCTGCAGAAACAAACTTATAAATGTAATCGAAACGCTGGTCATCACCCATGTAAACAACAACACGATTGTCCTGACCAACTGTTACCGTTGCACCTTCATGCTTAATTCGCCCTAACGCGGTACGCTTAACAGGCACCTGAGTACCATCAAACGGATCAATCTCAACCACCCAACCGAAACGATTTTCTTCGTTTAGATAATCCGGGTCAGACAAATCAAAACGACGGTCAAATACATGCCAGCCATAACCAAAGCCGTTTTCACTGAAACCATAACGAGCTTGCTCTTCAGTGGTTAGCCAAGTGCTCTTCTCGTTGGTCGCACCAAAATAACCATTGAAGTTTTCTTCACAGGTCAAGTAAGTACCCCATGGCGTGTGACCATTTGAACAGTTATTCACAGTACCTAGCGGAATATTTCCGTTTGGCGTTTTAAGTAATTCACTGTCCGCTGCTGGACCACTAAAACGCACCGGCGTGTTTACATGAATTCGACGAGCATTCTTACTTTCAACTTGCTCCCACTCACCACCACGACCTTTCTTGATTTCAACTACGGCAACACCGTGTGCGTGCTGAGAAGTACGAACATCATCCAAACTCTCAGGAAAATCCTTACCAAGAACCGTAGAGTTACGACCAAATTCATGATTAATTGCCAACATACCGTGACGGTTACCTTGGCCCCAGTGCTTGCGGAACAAACGATCAGAATAATCACCATCCTGTAAACGACGATCGATTGGGAAGAACGTCATGCCATCATGACCAATACCGATTTGCTGGCGCTGATCTTCAGCTGTTGGTGGATAGCTATATTGCGGGCCACCTGGCTCAAGAGGCTCACCCCAAGGAATCAATACTTGATATTCATAATCAGGAGAAATACTTGGCGTTGGACCATTGCCTTCAGCCAAAGTCACTGGACGGAAGTTCACTAGTGAACGACGAAATGGCGCTCTCCAACCGAACGCACTTGCCGAGCTGGAGCCCGCAGCAAGAAAGCCTGTCGCTGCTGCCGCCAGAGAGCCCTGCATAACTGAACGGCGGCTAAGATTCACATTCAGAATATCGTCAAAAGAACGATTTTCACTGTTATTACATACCGAGTCATCACTGTCATCGAACGCTTTAATATCATCTTTCATTTTCTAACCCTCTTGTAGTAGTTATGGCATTACTAGAGAGCGAACCTAAAGAGACTAGATTGCAGCAAGGTTATTATTGAATGAATATTCAATGTCGAATTAATGACTAAGACAAAAGAATGAGGCTATTTTCTTATAATTCAGAACGCCAAAAACAAAAAAGGCGACCTAAAAAGGTCGCCTTTTCATTAACAAAGCCACATTAAGCACGAGACACGTATTCACCGGTACGCGTATCGACTTTCAGCTTATCTCCGATGTTTACAAACAACGGAACCTTAACCACTGCACCCGTAGTCAAAGTCGCAGGCTTGCTTCCACCTTCAGCGGTATTACCTTTCAAACCAGGATCTGTTTCTGTTACTTCCAACTCAACAAAGTTTGGTGGAGAAACATTCAATGGCTCACCGTTATAAAGAGTCACAGTGTAAACGTCTTGCTCTTTCAACCACTTGATGGTCTCACCAACCGCTTTCTCATCAGCAGCGTGCTGCTCGAAAGAACCATCAGTCAGCATGAAGTGCCAGAACTCACCGTCTGTGTATAGATATTCCATGTCGATATCCATAACGTCCGCTGCTTCCAGAGACTCACCTGATTTAAAAGTACGCTCCCATACTCGACCTGATTTCAGGTTACGAAGCTTAACTCGGTTAAATGCCTGACCTTTACCAGGCTTAACGTATTCGTTCTCTAGAACAGCACAAGGATCACCGTCCAACATTGCTTTAAGACCCGAACGAAAATCATTGGTAGAATATGACGCCATACTAACTCGCTCTATATTTGTATTTGGTTATTAAAATGAAACGGATCCCAATGGAGTTGCAAACGAATGCTGACTCTCGCCCACAATGGAAACAAGAATTATCCAATGCGATTGAGTCGGTTCATCAATTGCTGCATATTCTAGAGTTAGATCCGGCGAAATTAAACCTCAGTGAGGCAGCAATTCGTCAATTTCCTTTGCGAGTCCCCCTTCCTTTTGTAGAAAAAATGAAAAAAGGGGATCCAAATGACCCTTTATTGCTACAAATACTTCCAGTCACACAAGAAGAGCAGCTTGATCCTGACTATCAACTCGACCCACTGGAAGAGCTCAAATCCAATCCTGTGTCCGGATTAATTCACAAATACACTAACCGGGTATTAATGATTGGTGCTCAAACTTGTGCTGTGAATTGTCGCTACTGTTTTAGACGCCACTTTCCTTATCAAGAAAACAGAATAAGCTCTCAACAACTCGATAAAATTATTAAATACATCGAAAACCACCCCGAAGTGGATGAAGTTATTCTGAGTGGTGGCGACCCACTGGTAAATAATGATGCTCAACTTTCAAAAATCATTAATCGACTGAATAACATTCCTCATATTAAACGATTAAGAGTGCATACACGTTTACCCGTGGTCATTCCATCCCGAGTAAATGATCAAATGCTATCCTGGATCACCGAAAGCCGCTGTCCCGTTACTTTTGTTTTTCACGTAAATCACCCAAATGAAATCAATAACGACTTAGCTGAAGCGATACAGAAATTAAGAAATTCAGGCTGTACTGTTTTCAATCAAGCAGTACTCTTGAAGGGAATTAATGATCAATTAGAGACCCAGCTGGAATTAAGCAACAAGCTGTTTTTGGCAGGCGCGCTTCCTTATTACCTGAATCTGTTGGATAAGGTTCAAGGCAGCCAGCATTTTAATGTGCCTGAAAAGGACGCTCTAGCTCTTATTGAGCAAATGATGAAAAATACCTCAGGTTATCTTGTTCCAAAATTGGTCAGAGAATGCCCCGACATCCCCTACAAGCTTCCGATCAAATAATCATGACCGACCTTACCATACCTGTTTAACTAGTTGATATTCCTAGTTCTTAGGGTATTATCAATGGGTATCTATAACAATAATTGACAAAAATCTGCTCAGTTCAAAATAAAATCGGTTGAATAGATAATAATTTGGGATAATTTTTCAAGCCAAGCCCAATTATAAAACTATACTTAGGTTTTACCGTTGAGCGAACAATTGGTTCTTAGGCATGAACGCACCTAAATCAATAAAGCTAAATATCCCAGAACAGGACTTAACCCGCCTGACGTTTTGCGATGCAAATGTAAGAAGCTTGCAAGCGTGGGTAGATGGCTTACCTATGACCAATATAGGCGAAACTTCAAAACGCCTATACCATGCAATTATTGAATTAAACAGGCTACACCTGACGCCTCAGGTACGTTACCAATTACTTGAGCTACTGCGTCCTTCGATTTATTTCATTTGTAGAGCCCTTGGCAAACACTACCTACAACAGCCGGTAGTCATGCCCGAAAAACCTCTGAAAATTGCTAACCTGGCACAGGCGCTACAATCGCATTTGGCGGCAGGTTATAAAATTGCCATTGCTCAGAGCCTGGATTTATCGAACAACGAAAAGCACCGAAAATTACTGGCGTTTTGCACCCACAGAGCGATTTCTGATTTAGGCAGAACCATTCTTAGAGCCTATCAACTATATAGACCAACGCCTGCTAATACCTGGACTGAAATACATCAATTATTTCTGTTGGCAGAAAGTCGTGAACTACTTGATTATTATGTCATCGACAAACCAAACAGTAAGCGAGATCGCTCAACCATCGAGCACGCCTATTTAAGAATCTGCTTGCTTGGTACAGCTAAACCGAATCAAATTCGCCAGCAAGAGCTAATCAAAGCCTATGATGCGCTTGAGCTTTGGGTTGATGAAGTCAAAGTATGCGCTCCAACAGATAAACACGCGCTCTTTGTTACCTTGTTAAACGAAGATGCCCCACCGATTTACCGCATTAAAGCTGGCAGCGCTAGCAAAGAACTGCAGCGAGGCATCGAAACGCAACACCTTGTTGATTTATTGAATCGCCAGTCCAGCGTGCCTGAGGGCAGTGATGAATTCTTTATTCAGATTCCTCATGAACTGGGTCCGAATCTGCTTCAACACCTGACCATTTCCTGGGGCCGAATGACAGAGCGCGGCTTTGCCCGAGCACCGTCTCAAGGTACCATGGAATTATTGGTTGGCCTTGCCTCTATTCACTTCCATTTGGCGGGTGAACGCAGCTTACAAGAACAACTCGGTCAAGACGTAGAAACCGTTGTGCTTGGCGGAGGAGAGAATAACCCATTCCTTCAGGGCAAAATAGCCAGCAACAGCGTTGGCAACGGTACCGACGCTTGGTCCACCGCTTTTGATGCTGGCGGCGGTCAAATGCCATCATTAGGTGACGTGGGCATGGACAGCATTAACTTTGTCTCTAACCAGTTAGCCGATGAAGAGCGCGATCGAATTCGCAAACACCAGGCTCCAATTCATACGATTGATACACTGGATACCAGCCCTGGCGGATACTGTTTACGCTGGACCTCTGATGTCCCTCTTAAAGCACAATCAGGAGAGATCATTGCACTACGCGAAAATCAGCATCAAGGCTGGAGCATCGCTGTAGTTCGCTGGATCCGACATATCAATCAGAAGGGCACAATGATGGGCGTTGAGCTACTTGCACCATCAGCCTCCCCTTGCGCCATTCGCCTAATCCAGAAGAACGGTTCAATGTCTGAATACCTGCATGCTCTGCTACTGCCTGAACTGGCAGCCATTGGTAAGCCAATGTCGATCATTGCGCCTCGCCTACCCTTTAAGGTTGGCCATAAAGTAATGATTAACCTTGGTGGAAAAGCATCCCAGTATCAGTTAAATAAACGCCTAACTACCACTGCAAGCTTTAACCAGTTCCAGCTAAAATCGACTACATCAAGTATCAATATAGAAAAACCTAAAACCGTGAAGGCATCCTCATCATCAGGGGATGATTTCGACTCTCTATGGCCAAACTTGTAAACGTTATTACTTCCGCCTCTTGGTTTTCGTCATAACAAGAGGCCACCAGCCTTAACATAGAGCACAAGGACAGAGCATTAAGTTTCATGCGCGATATTAAATTCGATCAAACTATTAAATTACTGCTACTTGATCACTCTCAAAATGATGCAGAGTTAATGGTCAGCTATCTCAGAAATTCAGGACATGCAACACGAGCAGAATACGTAGACTCAAAAGAAACTCTTACAGAGTTAATCAGTTCGAATCATTGGGACTTAATGATTGCTCGCTATGAAGCCCAAAACCTGCCATACCAAGATGCCGTCGATGAAATCCTTAAACAGGACAAAGACATCCCGACAATCATTGTCTGTGATGATTACAAAGCCGAACTTGTAGTTGAAACCATGATGAATGGCGCTTCAGCACTGGCTGCTCGTGAAGATCCTGATCATTTATTACCTATCGTACGCAAAGAACTTCAAAGCCTTGCTTATCGTCGAGAACTTCGTAGCACGCTGATCAACCTCAAAGAAGCTGAAAAACGATGCAATTTATTACTTGCTAACTCAAAAGACGCGATTGCATATGTTCATGAAGGCATGCACATCTACAGCAACGATGCCTACATGGCATTGTTCGACTACGATGATGAGGATGAATTAACTTGCATCCCAATCATTGACCTTGTCGCGTCCGATGATCAGGAAGCATTCAAACAGTTCCTTAAAGATTATCGAAACGATTCGACTAAAAACGACTTCACTTGCATGGTCACCCGCTCTGATGACAGTGATATCAAAGTCATCATGGAGTTAACTGAAGCCACCTATGACAATGAACATTGTACTCAGGTGATCATTCGCCCAGACCATGACAATGAGAAACTCGAAGCCAAACTGAAAGAAATCAGCAGCCAGGATCTACTCACAGGACTATACAACCGTAACCACCTAACAGAACAATTAGAAAAGGCCTGCACTAGAGCAATCCAACAAAATCATCCAAGCGCGTTTATGTACATCGAACTGGATGAGTTCACCACGGCTAATTTAGGCGTGAGCGTTTCTGACCTTGATATTATCCTTACTGACATTGCTCAAGTGGTTCAAAAAGAACTTAGCATTGAAGGTCTGTGCGCCCGAATAGGCGATGATGACTATGGAGTGCTGTACAACCATGCAGATATTGACCGCTGCCTTGAGAATGGTGAGCGCCTTCGCCGCATTATCGAAGACCACCTTTCTGAAGTAAACAACCGAACAATTCAGGTCACTGCCTCTATTTCTGTAGTACCGATCAATGAGACATCCACGGACTCTAATGAAATCCTGACTCGAGCGACAGAGACCATTACCAAAGCTCGTGAGGCCTCCGAGAACAAAGGTAATACAGTTCAGCTTTACGTTCCTGAAAAGCCTAAGCTCACTGGCGAAAGCGCCATGGCCGAAGAACTAAAACAAGCAATCGAACAAAATCGATTAAAAGTTATGTTCCAGCCAATCATCAGCCTACGAGGTGATTCGAGAGAGATATATGAAGCTCTGATTCGAATGATTGATGAAGATGGCAACGAGGTGGAGCCTAGCGATTTCCTTAAAGCCGCGAATCTTCACGGCATGTCATTAGCGATGGATAAATGGGTAATCATCAACAGCATCAAACTGTTAAGCGCTCATTTGGCCAAAGGACATAACACAGTATTGTTCATTAACATCACCGCAGCCTGCCTGCTGGAACCGACCCTGCCAGCCTGGATCAGCAAAGCACTGCGCGCGGCTCGTTTACCAAACGATGCCATTGTCTTCCAGATTGCCGAAGAAGATGCGGTTACCCATCTAAAGCAAGCTAAAGAGTTTACAAGTAAATTGGCAGAACTGAAGTGCAAGGTATCTGTTAGCCGTTTTGGCTGTGCAACCAATCCATACAATACCCTGAAACACCTAACCGTTGAGTACATCAAGATTGACGGCTCATACACCAGTCAGATGGAGAAGAGTGACGAAGGTTTTGAAGAGTTAACGGATATGATCAACACAATCCAGGGACAGGGCAAGATGTCGATTGTCCCAATGATTGAAAGCGCCTCTACCTTAGCTCAGCTATGGCAAACCGGGGTGAACTATATTCAGGGCTACTTCCTTCAGGCACCAACGAATGCCATGAACTACGATTTTGGTGGCGATATCTAACCACCCACACCAATTTCAAAGCAATAAAAAAGCACTCATTTGAGTGCTTTTTTATTATTCATTACGAACCAATCAAATTACTGATGCTCGTCTCTATCTCTCATACCAATCAGATACAAAATAGCATCCAGGCCTAAATTCGAGATAGCATGCTTAGCACTTTTACGCACTAGAGGCTTAGCTCTGAACGCAACACCTAAACCAGCAACACTGAGCATTGGCAAATCATTAGCGCCATCACCAACTGCGATAACCTGATCCAATACAATGCCTTCGCGCTCAGCAATTTCTTTTAATAACTCGGCTTTACGCTCACCATTTACAATCGTACCAGTAACTTCACCAGTCACCTTGCCATCCTGAATATCCAGTTCATTGGCATGAACATAATCGATATTTAGTTTCTTTTGCAGATGCTTGGCAAAGTATGTAAATCCACCAGACAAAATCGCTGTCTTATAACCCAAGGTATTCAACATCTTAAGTAATTGTTCAGCACCTTCAGTTAACTTCAATCGATCAGCAACAGCTGCCAATACAGACTCATCCAAACCTTTCAACAAAGAGACACGACGACGGAAGCTCTCATCAAAGTCGATCTCACCTTGCATCGCAAGCTCTGTAATTTCAGAAACCTGATCACCTACGCCAGCCTCTTTGGCCAATTCGTCAATCACCTCAGCTTCGATCAACGTCGAATCCATATCAAAACACACTAAACGGCGAGTGCGTCGATACATATCATCTTTCTGAACCGCAATATCCAGCTCAAGTTCAGCAGAAATCTCCAGGAATTTAGCCTTAAGATCCGTTAAATTATCAGCATCGCCACGCACTGAAAGCTCAACACAGGATTTCTCTAGCGCTTTCGCCTCTTCAATACCTACTCGACCTGATAAACGATTAATACTATCGATATTCAATTCGAACTCAGCAATAATGCTTGACACTCTAGCTATATGCTCAGCGGTAATACGACGTGATAATAAGGTGATGATGTGTCGATCTTTTCCTTTATCAGCCACCCAGTCCTGATAACTTTCTGGCGCTACCGGTGAAAAGCGTGATTGCAAACCCAGCTCATTCGCTCTGAAAAGAACCTCTTTAAGAGCAGGCCACGAATCAGCGTCCGAGAATTCCGCCAAGATCCCCAACGCTAGAGCGTTATGAATCACTGCCTGACCGATATCAAGAATGTTTACATTATGCTTAGCAAGAAGTGCTGTTACAGAGGACGTTACGCCTGGCTTATCAGGCCCAGAGAGATTAATCAGAATTATTTCTTTCACTACAAAACCTGCGGCTAGTTCACATCAAATTCGCTGAAGCACGAATTTCAAAAAGTTGGATGGCTAACGGGCGCAAATAGTACCAGAGTCCGATAGAAATTAAGAGTCTGATCTATTTAATATTGACTCACCAAACTGTTTTTTTGACAATACTTTGTTCGAAAGTCGGATTTTCTATACCTTAGTTATGCAATTCTATTTTTTCGAACAACAATTATAACTATAAACCTCTAATATTGTGTGTGCTCGCCGTGAAACAGTTTTTTCTTGCAGTCGTTTCTAAACTAAGATCACTTCATGTCATCTTCGTTCTTTTGTTTACCGCATTGCTCAGCATTACTAGCTGGCTTATCTGGAATCAGCTGGACTACCATGTTCGCTCGGATTTAATGCAGCAATACAAATCCATCGTAAACACCACTGCAGAACAGGCCGCGCAAACAGCAAAACCGCTGATTCAAGCCAATGATCGCCTGAGCCTGCAAGTCTACGCTAAAGAAAGTATCGAAAAACGACATCTCGACAGCATCACCTTCTACGGCCCATCGCAAGAGATACTAGCTTACGCCAACAGAAAAGGCGCTGCTAAAATAACCCAAAGAGTGACGAGTTCCAATCAAATCACATCAAACAACACAACCATCGGCAGTGTAATGGTGGTGCTTTCCACAGAGCCCATTGAACGTATGCTCGATGAGACCACAGGGCAAATCATATTAATTGCCTGTGCCGTTTGGGTGCTGGGCGCTATATTACTTCGCTCTCTATTCCATTTTTATGATTTGAAAATCTCAGCTCTAGCCCACCGTATCAAACGACCTCAGAAAGACAACCCGTTTTCCAGCGGCTTTAATGAACTGTATCCTCTGGAAAGTGAACTGAAAAACTTCGAAAAGAAAGCGATTGATAAGAGTGAGCTGGATAACAACCTAAACCAGCTACTGAACCAACAAGCATTACATCAAGCATCTAAAGAATCAGACCAGAAAGAGTTGTCTATTCAACCTCGCCATGCTTCGGTTCTTTATGTGAAAGCCATAGGTTTGGATAATATTAATCAGGAATTACCGAAGAAAGATGCCGCTCAACTGATATCCGAGTACGTAACTCTTGTTCAACAAGCAGCCAAACTGTACAACGGCTTTGTTCAGGTCCAGGCCAATGGCCTGACAATCATTTTTGGTGCCCCTCAAAAGATGAACGAACACTGTTTACATGCAATTTGTGCTGCGACCTTCCTGTACCGCCTATTAAACCAACACCACAGCAAAAAAAGCGTTCACAAAAGCACAACCCTCAAGTTTCAAATTGCCATTCATACTGGCGATGTGTTCTGCTTCAACACACCTGAACAAGCATCAATGGCTATCTTTGGAGAGGTTATTTTTACCAGTGCACAATTAGCGAGTCAGGCAAATCCCGGACAAATTTTACTAAGTGAAGATGCGAGAAAAGAACCTGAGCTGGAAAACAAAGTCACCTGCAAAGGACCTTACAATCTAGGCTCACAAATGGGATCTGTGGCTTATCAGGTAAGCCATCTGGCGGATAATTATGAAAAGCTTATTGAACGTCAGGTCAAACACATCTCTTCATTGAGACAACCAGCTTAATTACAGGCGAACAAAAGAGGGGCATAACGCCCCTTTTTAAATTTACCAATCAATCGTGTCGACGATATCATCTTCCGAGCTATCAGCCTCCAACTCCTGACTGATAAACTTCTTACTAAAACGTTCATCATCGTCAGAAACAGCACCAAGACGCATATCTGCAATCTCAGTATCCGTGGTAGAACGATTTATTAATGACGTACTGCTAAATACTTCAACGGACTCAGCCGGTGATTCACCCAACATATAGGCATCACAAGCTTCGATATAGTTAATGCAAATACGCTGACCGTATGCATTGGTTTGCTCAACACGCGCATACTCACGGGCTTCACGCTCTGCCTGCTCAATCGCATCATCAAAAGAATCGGCACGAACCAGAACAATTCGCTCTTCGAGCATATCCAGTTCTTCACGATAGTCTTCATCCTGATTTTCTACAAAGCCATCGGTAAAGGTGCGATAAAGCGTTTTAACGGCGTACCAGTTCATGTTGAGCTCCTAAGTAAGATACTCGCATTGTAGTAAATTTGGCTTAGCTTACAATGGGTTTATGCAGTCATTAGTGCAAGTTAGGCGAATTATCACCCTAATGCACCGATAACACGGTTTCTGCCTTCTTCTTTTGCCTGATATAACGCCTGATCAGCCAACTTAATTAATTCTTCATATCGCCCTGCCTCTTTTGGCACCATAGATACAAACCCGATACTCATAGACAATGGTACGCGCTTCCCTTCAAACTCGAGCTCAAGAGACATAATATTCAGACGAATCATCTCTGCCAAATAACGCGCTTTTTCTTTAGAAGCACCCGGAAGAATCGCAACAAATTCCTCACCTCCATAGCGGGCTACTGTATCAGACGTTCGCTGTACGTTATCACTCAATACTTTGGCTGTTGCCACCAAACACTCATCACCAAACTGATGACCGTACCGATCATTAATCTGTTTGAAATTATCGAGGTCCATCACCAGAACTGCCAAAGGGTTTCGTTCTCTTTGTGCACGCTTGTATTCTTCTTCAGCCTTCAGATCCAAATGGCGTCGATTGTAGAGACTCGTCAGGCTATCCTTGATGGTTAATTCCTGAAGCTTATTATTCAATGCCTCTAACTCGGATGTTCGCTCCTGCACCCGAACCTCTAACCTCTCGTTATCCTGACGTTGCAGCATCAAGGCATGCTCTTGAGCTTCACGAGCTAACCTTTCCTGAACAATCGCTCTTTGTTGAGCAGCAAAACGTTTCTTACGCTCCATGTTAATTTGCTCAACCAATGCCATGGAGAGCAGAATGACCTGAAGCGCAGAGCCATACAAGGAGGCATTTTCGGTGAAAAGGTTTCTAGGCAAGAAGCCAAATTTATTAAGCGCTAACACCAGCCCGCCAGCAAATAAACACAACCAGGCAAGCGTAAAATACTGGATAGACCGACCCACCGAACGCCAAAGATAGACCCCCCCAGCCATTGCACACAAACATAGCACTGTACTTGCGTAAACAATCACTTGAATCATGACCGAATACGGAAGCACGAACGATAACAAAATACATACTCCGCCTACCCATGAAGCAAATCGATATAAAACTTCCAGTTTCGGGGAAATAGATTTCAAATCCAGGTAAGAACGAATAAACATGGTCCCAAAAAGAACACTGAACGCAAGACTGACTAGGATACTCTGATCATTCCAGTGAATTCCGGACGGCCAAATATATTGATACGCAAGCCCCGTCAAAGCCATTTGGAAAAAACCATAACTGACAACATAAAGAACATAATGTAGATTACTTCGCTGACGCACAGCTAAATAAATCATGCCGTTATAGATCGCCATTACCAGCAACAGGCCGAAATAGACACCAACAATCAACATATCCATCTGGTCGTATTCCATCAAACCGCCATACGTCCAAACTCTGATTGGCACCTGAACCGCACTGCTGGTATTAATACGAATAAAGATATCCAGCTGATCTAGCGGTTGCAGTTCTACGGGTATACGGAAATTTCGGTGTTCAAAGACTCGATTTGAAAAAGGCTGCTTATCACCCAGCTTATAAAAGCTTTGGACCTCTCCGTCACGGACCACGTATAAGTCCACATAATCCAGTACAGGATAGGCCACTTCAACCACCCAGTCGGAACCATAATGCGCCGCATTTAGAAGAGGGAGATGAAACCAATAAACTGAAGAGGTATAACCATAGTTAGGAGGGTTGTGGGAAACAACATGCCAATAGCTGTCATCCCGTCCCACCGAAAGACGTTCTAACTGTTTTAATTGATGACTTTGCCATTCAACAGAAGACAGTAAAACCTCTTCTAAACTGGCCTTACCTTCAACGTCTTCATGCACATATAAATGAGCAGACAGTTCTTGATCAGAAACATGATCAACACCCGCCAAATCAAGACGGGGAAAGAAATCCTCACCCGCTGAAACTGCAGAACTCGCCAATGCCATAACAAGCATTAAGACGTAGAAAGGCATCCATATCAGCGGTTTGATTTGCATTAATTGACCCAAAAAAAGAACCGTTTAATTATCATTATTGTTTTCTATCAAACAAACTCGAAAGTAAAGGTCTGATACTTAAGCGGATACCATAGAACTTTACCCCTAGAATCTCAAGCTCTGAAAGAATCGAAACCAAGCTCAAGGAAACCTCTAAATGCAACTACTTTAACGTGCCCCAGCTTTAACTTTATACCAGGTTCGCTCTATCGTCTGCTGCAACGCCGATGGCACAGGCTCAACCACATACAACTTTGAACGCAGGGCATCAGATGGATATACACCTTTATTGGCCATCACCTCAGGATCCACCAGTAAGTCAGCCGCCAAATTCGGGTTGGCATAAGCGACATAATTGGTGATCTCCGCAATCACTTCCGGACGCAATAAAAAATCGATAAAAGCATGCGCAGCTTCTTTATTCCTTGCTTGTTTGGGAATCGCAATCACATCAATCCATACTGCTGCCCCTTCGTTAGGAATAATGTAACGAATTGCTGAGGCTACCTCAGGGCTTGCACGCTTCTTAGCCTGGAATACATCACCCGACCAGGCCATGGCGACACAAATCTTTCCATTCGCCAAATCATCGATATAACGACTGGAATGAAAATACGTCACATGAGGCGCCACATTTACCAACAGATCCTGAACAACACCTCGATAGTCGGCGCTATTTCGACTATTAGGAGATCGCCCCAGATAATTTAGTACAACGGGAAATACTTCAGATGGCGAATCCAGAAACGCAACACCACAACCGGATAACTTAGAAACCAATTCGGGAGCAAACAAAACAGACCAACTCGATATATCAGCCCCATCCCCTAATGCCGCCTCAACAAGTTTGCTGTTATAAGCGATTCCGGTGGTTCCCCAAAGATAAGGAACGGAATAACGATTTCCCGGATCCATTAACTCAAGGCTTTTTAAAAGTTGTGGATCGAGATATTTATAGTTACTAAGCTGGGTTTTATCGATCTGAGAATAAAAGTCCCGCTGCAACTGACGAGCCATAAAATCCGCGGATGGAACAACCAAATCAAATGCATCCGGATCATCCAATAACAATTGCTCAAGCGATTCATTATTATCGAATTGCTGGTAGTTGACTTGAATCCCCGTCTCTTGTTCAAAACGATCTATTGTTTGAGGCGCAATATAATCATTCCAATTTAATACATTCAGTTTTTTAGCATCTTCTGAAAAAACCAGGCTCGCAGACAGAAAGCCTACAAACAGACAAACCGCTTTTGAAAAAAAACACAATGAGAACACAGTTTGAGACGTTGGCATAAAGCGCATTTCCATTATCAAACAAAAACGAAAACAGCAATGTAACTCAGTTTAGACCGTTCACAGCTTTCTACCGATAAAATGGACATATCGCCCCATATCACTGTAAGGTCTACGTACACCAAAGTAGGACTCTTTCTCAAGAATGTCACTTTGAGAGTGGCCTTTGGTGTAATGAGAATTCAAATAGTCGCCCAACACCCGAATCCCGGTTTTCTTAATCACCTGGCAATTCAGTTCATCTAACCAGGCTTCAACTGTTTGAGGCAATAAAGGTCCAGGCGGAGTCAGACTTCTACCTTTTAATAATGATAGAGCGGGATCTGCATCAGGGTCATCCATCTGCGCCATCCAACGATCAACCCAACGAAAGTTACCTCGTAATAGATTGCTGAAATAGACTGATGACTTGTTATAAACAGTAAGGGAAAACAAACCACCCGGTTTGAGAGATCTCAGCACTTCTTCTAAGACCTGCTTTGGCTCAACCACCCATTCCAGAACAGCATGACACATAACAAAATCAAATTGCCTGCCCAGTACACTTTGCAATTCCTGAATAGGCGAATGAAGATAGGAAATTGACCCTTCATACTTTAAACCGTCGTTATCTGCATCATTCTTGAGTATTTCAGAATGCTGAGTTTTAGCGATGGAAAGCATTTCCTTGGAGAGATCGGTCAATACTGCATGATGTCCGCGTTTTGAAAGCTCAAAGCTTAATTGGCCAAAGCCTCCTCCCGCATCGAGCACTTGTAGTGATGAACCATCAAACAACTCGGGTAGAAAGCTTTGAAAATCAGCCCATAAACGCTCTAAACGAGTACGACCTTTTTGAGATTGGTAAATTTTCTTATGGAAGTGCTCGGCAATGTCATCAAAATTTCGATCCATAGAAGAGCCTTTTATAGAAATACGAGATGGGTAATCAACAAACAATCAACGGAACTTTAGAATGCCCGATTGTAGAATTTAACGAACGAGGCATCTAACGAACATAGTTAAACGCAACACGGTTAGTTAATCCGGTCAAAAGCTCGTAACCAATGGTATTGCAACAAGCAGCGACCTTTTCTATATGGACATGTTCACCCCAGAGCTCCACCTGATCACCAAGCTTTACATCAGGCACATCAGTCACATCGATGGTCAGCATATCCATCGAGACCCTCCCAACAAGTTCTGTCATAACACCATTTATATAGCAAGGCGTTCCTGTAGGCGCGGATCTAGGATATCCATCACCATAACCAAGAGAGACCGTAGCGATCAATCTATCCGAAGGACATTGGTAAGTAGCTCCGTAACCAACCCACTCTCCCGCCTTTAAGTGCTTCAAAGCAATTACAGAAGCATTTAATGTCATTACAGCCTTCAAATTTTCTGACTCTTTCTTTGCACCAAAAGGAGACACACCATAAAGCATTATTCCAGGTCGAACCCAATTTTGGTGCAACTCAGGAAGAGATATGATAGCAGCTGAATTAGCAATTGATCGTGGATAACTAAGATCTTGAGTTAAATGTTCAAAACACGTTATTTGGTGATTCGTCTGAGGATGATTGAATTCGTCAGCACAAGCTAAATGCGTCATCACTATTTTTTCAATGGGTAAATCGAGCTGTTCAACCAAGAGTCTTGCAGCCTGCCATTCATCTTCCGAAAATCCAAGACGATGCATCCCTGTGTCCAACTTTAACCATAAACGGGGAATGCCATCACAACCATCTTTCAACAACGTAGAAAGTTGATCCAGATTATGAACAACCAAGTCCAGACCGTTCTCTTTTGCTATGGCTAATTCATGGGGAAAATTAAAACCTTCCAACAACACAATCGGAATAGAAATACCCATATCCCTTAGCGCAGCGGCCTCTTCAAGCGTCGCGACACCAAAGCCACCGACCTCATTTTCTACCACACGAGCAATCTCACCAGCCCCGTGACCATAGGCATCCGCCTTCACCATAGCCAATATCTGGCTATTAGGAGCCTTACTTTTCACCACTTTAATATTATGGGAAACCGCTGCGAGATTAATGGTGGCAGAAACTCGTTTAGACATAAAAAATACAAACTCAAAGCATTCCTAAATTGGCCGATAATAATACCAGAAGTTTGTTAAGTTAGCTGGCGACTCTCAAATATAAATAGGTCGCAACCTCATCCAAATAAAATAACATTCACAAACAACCAGTTATCGGCATAACATAAAGTAAGTTATTTTTTTTGTATTCTAACTCGACAAATCAAAATCTATG
>Ga0255768_10002572_pt1 | contig 18276 bp, 20 predicted proteins | sample 071ome_33_FD_179983 | JGI IMG/M metagenome (GOLD analysis project Ga0255768, IMG submission 179983) | Coastal salt marsh microbial communities from the Groves Creek Marsh, Skidaway Island, Georgia - 071412AT metaG (version 2) | ecosystem: Environmental > Aquatic > Marine > Intertidal zone >...
CTATATCAATTGCAAGTGCAGAAAGTGATGCAAATGGATATGGAACCTTTGAATATGCACCACCAACAGGGTACTATGCATTATGTACCAAGAATTTAGCGGAGTTCGGATAATATGGCTTATACAACAATAGACGACCCATCTGCACATTTTCAGATTAAAACTGGTGTAGGTGCTTCCTCACCACAAAGTCATACTTTTGATGGTAATAGTGATTTACAACCTGATTTATTGTGGTGGCAGCGTAGAGATTCTAGTGGTTATCCTACCTTACATGACTCTTCAAGAGGGGCTAATAAATTTTTATACGCAAGTGAGACAAATAGTGAAGGTACTGATGGAAACCAAATTACATCTTTTAATACTGATGGCTGGTCAACAGGAAGCAGTTGGTTTGATTTAGGTTCTCAAACATGGGTAGCTTGGGCATGGAAAGCCAATGCAAGTAGTACTAGCTCTAATACAAGTGGAACAATAACCTCTACAGTACAAGCTAATACTGATGCAGGTTTTAGTATTGTTACTTATAATGGTTCGAATGATTCTACACAGACAATAGGGCATGGGTTAGGACAAAGACCTGATGTAGTTATGGTTAAAAGAAGAAGTGATACAGGAAGTTTTATTGTTTGGACTTCTAGTTTAACTTCAGGTGCTTTTTTACAATTAGCTGCAACAAATGCAGAATTTGTACAAAGTAGAATTTACCAAGCTGGTATGACTACTACAACTTTTGGTGTTGGATTTAACAATACAACAAGTGCATCTGGACACACTTATGTAGCCTACTGCTTCGCAGAAAAACAAGGCTATAGCAAGTTTGGAAAATATACAGGCAATGCAAACGCAAATGGACCATTTGTTTATACAGGATTTAGACCAGCTTTTGTATTGCTTAAAAATAGAGATGCTGCTGAATCTTGGGTACTATATGATACTACAAGAAACCCATACAATGTAGCAGATTTAAAACTTTCACCCGATACAGCGGATGCTGAAAATGGTAATTCTGGAATTGGTGGAGCCGCTTATAATAATATAGATATTCTTTCAAATGGGTTTAAATGCAGAACAAATAATGCTGCTACTAATGGAAGTGGAAATACAATAATTTACATGGCATTTGCAGAAAATCCATTTGTAACATCAACAGGAGTGCCGACCACGGCAAGATAAAGGAGAAAAATTATGTGGGCATTAGTAGAAGATTCTACAATAACAAAGATTTTCCGACAACCAAAAGCGTTTAAACTTGGGGAAACTCAATACCCCGCAAACATTTTTACTCTTTGGTCTGTAGCGGAAAAAGAAGCAATCGGAATTTATGAAGTAGTCGTAGATAATACGAATCTAAAAAATTCAGAATATTATATAAATGGGGCAGAATCATTTGATTTTTCTGGCGGTGTAGTAACAAAGAGTTTTGCAACTGCAACGGCGAAAGATTTAGATGAATTGAAAGTAAACCATAAAGCAACTATAAATAGTCAGGCAGGAAGCTTACTTTCTGGAACTGATTGGTTAGTTGTGAGAGAGGCGGAAGGTGGCACAGCGATGCCCGACGCCACTGCTACATGGAGAGCAGCAGTTCGTACAAAATCAAATGAAATGTGCGATGCAATTGATGGTGCGGCAGATGTAGATGCATTAGCAGCACTTTATGAATATACAAATACAGGAACAGAAGAAGAACCCGTGTATACAAGACCTTTAGGAGACTTTCCAGTTTTAGGAGAATAATATGACAACCCAGATTAAAGCAGGAGTAATCGCAGCAAATGCAATCACAGCAAGTGAACTTGCCAGTTCAGCTTTGTCTGGCGGAAGTTTTACAGGAGACGTAACGTTTGATACGGACACTCTCGTAGTTGATTCGGCGAATAATCTTGTCGGTATAGGTACGAGTAGTCCTGAAAGTAAATTAGCTGTTAAAGGAATTTCAGGAAACGCAGATTTATTTAGTATAAGTGATGTTGCGGTGCCGACTAGTGGTGTTGAATATGGCACAGCCATGATTAAAACAAACTCTACTGAATATGCTTTAAATATTACAAGTTATAATGCAAATGGTAAAGGTCTAAGAATCTACAACAACGGGGGACAAAATGCTTTTCTAATTAGTCAAGCAGGTGGAGATAGGTTTGTTGTAGATGGCTCAGGCAATGTTGGTATAGGTACGGATAGTCCAAACCAAGATGGTTTTGATGCAAATGCTACAGTTTTATCTATAAAAAGTGCAAATAATGGTGAAGGTGTATTAGAACTTATAGGCGGTGGTAATAATTCAGGCGACCAAATTTCAGTTATAAATTTTATGAGCCAAGCTGTTGGTAATCCTGCTGGGCAAATTACAGCTCTTAGAGGAAGTGCAGATGATGAAGCATCTATAACTTTTAATACTTCAGGTGCAGAACGCTTAAGAATTACAAGTTCTGGCGATGCTCAATTCAAAGGAAATATAGCTTTTACAAAACAAGATGGAATGACTATAAGTGGATATGAATCTCTTGTAATGCAGATTAATTCGCAAAATAATCAATCAAGCAGAGTTTTTCAAGTTAACAACTATACAACACCTCTATTTATTGTTCATCAAACAGGAATAATAGATGCTAGACTTCCTTTTAAATTTCACAGTACAACATCAGACCCTTCTGTTACAGACCAAGGATCTGTATATTGGAACTCAACAGACAAAAAATTTAGGTACTATACAGGTTCAGGCTGGGTAAATTTAACTACACCAGATCTTACAGCAATTCCTGGATTAGATGTTTGGGCAGATGTTACTGAAGGAATTTCAGGTGGAACAATCGCCGATTTAAGTGGAAATGGAGTAGAAGGAACACCATATGATGCAACAAATCACATAGGAACTTTAGGAAACAATACTTATTATAACTGTAATTCTTCTGGTGGTAGTTGGATTACCTATGATAGAAATGATTTCAATAATTATGCAGGTGATGTAACTTTATTTTTTGTCATGACAAATAGATCATCTTTAAGCTCTGAAGGTAGTTTTATAACTCAGAATTATCAAGCAGGGGTTGGTTATCATATTATTCGTCATTATGGTACTTCAGATGATTTTAATGTTTATGCCTCAAATGTAAATAATTTAGCTTTAACTTCCACAAATACGGCAATTCCAGTAAATGCTTCTTATAATGAAGGCGTGATTATAATATTTTCTATAGGCACAGGGACTAATTGGGTAATTTATAAAAAAGAAAATGGATCAGAAGGAGTAGATACTTTTACAAGTTCCACTTCTGCAACCTTCAACTTTAATTCAAATACAAACGCTATAAGAATCGGAAACTCACAATGGGCAGGAGAATATCTCAATGCTGGAATATTTGCATGGGGAATTATAGATCATCAAATTACAGCAAGTGAAAGACAAATCATTTATGATTATTATGCAAGAAAAGGAATAGCAGTATAATGGCAAATCTTACTTATACACAAATATATTCAATGACACAACAAGAAATAAGTGATGTCAAACATGAAAATATGATGAGTCAATCTCATGACGATACAATTAGTATTAATGAAAAATTAAATGCAATTGAAGCGGTTCGTCAAGCAAGAAAATATGCATATCCAAAGTTAGAAGAACAACTTGATATGCAATATTGGGATAATGTAAACGGAACAACAACTTGGAAAGATAAGATAGCAGAAATTAAAGCTGCGCATCCATTTCCAACGGATTAGGAAATAAAATGGCAAAAACAACAATACCAGCAGGATATATAGCAGCAAACGCGGTAACAAGTACTGAAATTGCAGCAAACTCTGTAACAGCAGCAGCAATTGCTTCAGGAGCAATATTGTCTATTGATATTGGCGCGAATTCTGTCTCTAGTACAGCGATTGCGGCGAATGCTGTAGACAGTAGTGAAATAGCTTCAAATGCAGTAGGCACAAGCCAAATAGCGGGAGATGCCGTTACTGCAGCGAAGATAGCAGATAATGCAGTTGGAAGCGACCAAATTGCAGCGAATGCAGTGGGTTCGAGTGAATTAGCAAGTGGAGCACTCTCAGGTCAGAATTTTACTGGCGATGTGACTTTTGATACAGATGTATTATTTGTTGATTCTGTAAATGATAGAGTTGGTGTAGGCACTACAAGTCCTTCTTCTGAGTTGCATGTTTATAACAATGGAACATCTTCTCAATTTAGAGTACAAAACAACGATGGCACAGCAAAATTTCAAAAGTATCAAGACGATTTATATATTACTAACGATGATACTGGAGATATTTTATTTAATGTAAGTGATTCTGAAACTGAAGCAATGCGTATTAATGCTTCAGGTAATGTTGGTATAGGTACAACCAACCCATCCGCAACCTTAGATGTAAACGGAACTATCAAACTTGATGGTAATTATCCGACTGGTTCTAATAATGTTGCCTTGGGTGATGGTGCTTTATCAAGTGGCTCTTTATCTGGAGGCTCTAATACCGCTATAGGTTCTAATGCAGGTAGAGATAATACTACAGGAACAAACAATACAGCAATAGGATCATATGCTTTAGTACAATCTACAACAGGAAACTACAATACTGCAATAGGTGATGGAGCAATATTTGCAGCTAATACAGGCAATAATAACACTGCGGTTGGGTATCACTCACTTTTTGCAAACACTACAGGAAAGTCAAACTCAGCAGTTGGTAAAGATGTTTTAAAATCAAATACTACAGGTGAGTACAACACAGCTCTAGGTGCAGATATACCAGGCTATTATGGAAGTGCTTTAGGTTCAAACACTACAGGTTCAAGTAATGTTGCAATCGGCACAAGTGCTTCGCAAAGTTGCACCACAGCTTCTTATAACACAGCAATTGGTGCAGAGTGTCATCTATTAAACACTACAGGTGCAAATAACACTATTGTTGGTTTTAAGGCTTTAAAATCAAACACTACAGCATCAAACAATACAGCGGTTGGTTCTCAAGCTTTAGAAGCAAACACCACAGGTACAAGAAATATAGCAGTAGGTGCTAATGCTATGGATGCAGCTACAACTGCTAGTTATTCTGTAGGTATCGGATATAACGCACTTGGAGCTATGACTACAAGTTCAGGCTATTCTGTTGCAATAGGAGATTCAGCATTATCAAGTGTAACTACAGGTAATTCAAATGTAGCAGTAGGTAATAATGCTCTAAATGCTAATACAGCATCAGAAATAACTGCTGTTGGTTATAACGCTCTCTTATCAAACACTACAGGAATAAGAAATGTGGCAGTAGGTGCTTTAGCAGCAGATGCTAATACCACAGGTTCTTACAACACCGCAATTGGTCATTTTGCTATGTCTGCGAATACAACTGGTGATTACAATACTGCTGTGGGTGCTTACGCTTTTAATGAAAGTAGTAGCGGTTCTAATAACACTGTAATGGGTTATGGGGCTATGTATAAAAATAGTACAGGCACTAATAATACAGCGATTGGTTATGCAGCTTTAGATAAAAATACCACAGCATCCAACAACACAGGAGTTGGTTATTTAGCTCTAACAGCAAACACTACAGGCACTCAAAATACTGCTGTTGGTTCAACAGCTTTACGAACAAATACAACTGGTTTTTCTAATGCAACATTAGGAGACCAAACACTATATTCAAATACAACAGGAAGTTATAATATTGCCATAGGTACTGCTGCTCTTTATCTCAATACATCAGGTTCAGCAAATACCGCAATCGGTTATGCAGCTCTAGATGCTAATACTACGGCAGGAAACAACACAGCAGTCGGTTATACTGCTTTAACTGAAAACACTACAGGTCTAGATAATGTAGCGATGGGTTACAATTCTATGGGCGGTAACACTACAGGAAACTCAAATGTAGCGATTGGTTATAGTGCATTAAGTTCTAACACAACAACATCTAATGGCGTCGCAGTAGGTAAGCAAGCCATGTTAGTTAATACAACTGGTGCTGGAAATGTTGCAGTTGGGTATCAAGCAATGGTTTCAAATACAGCAGGCGGTGGACAAACAGCACTAGGATTTCAAGCAATGCAAGCAAATACTACTGGGTATTACAATACTGCTGTGGGTTATGTTGCTGGTTATAGCATTTCAACTGGGTATGAAAATACAGTTTTAGGATATCAAGCAGGACAATATACAAATAGCATAACTACAGGGTATGCGAATACTATTATAGGTGCTTATGCTAGAAGTTCGTCATCAACAGTAAATAACGAAATAGCAATAGGAAGGTATGTATTAGGACAAGGAGCTAATACCGCAACTATTGGTATAAGCGGTAACGGAGTAAGCATTGCTACTAATGGTTCAACTACTACATGGACAGCACATTCAGACGAAAGACTTAAAAAGAATATTGAAACTTCTATAGCAGGTTTAGATTTTATAAAAGATTTACGACCTATTACTTATCAGTGGAAAAACAAAAATGAAATATCTTCTGAGTTTGTAAATTATTATGATGCTGATTCAGAAGAAACAGTACATGGAGATAAAGACCATACTTATCATGGTTTTATTGCTCAAGAAGTTAAGGAAGTTATTGACAATCATCCTGAAATTAAAAACGGACAAAGTATGTGGCGTGAAGGACCTGATGGTATTCAGCATCTAGGAGATTCAGCCTTTATTCCTATGCTTGTAAACGCTGTAAAAGAACTATCCGCTAAGTGCGATAGCTTACAAAGTGAAATTAATATTCTAAAAGGAGAATAAAACATGGAAGAAAGAAATGTAACACAAATTCTATCAGCAGCAGATGATTCTGTTAGCTTGATAAATAGTGTAAACGATGGCTCTTGGGATACAGGACTTATGGAGCAAAGTGAAATCAACGATATGGTTCAGCGTAATGTTGACCATCTTGAAATCATTTTAGCTTATGAAGAAGTCGTAGCTGATAGCTCAGACAAATCTTCATATACTGATGCTGTTTCTACAGGAAAAGCTTATATAGAAGCAAATTAAAAAAGGGGCATTAAGCCCCTTTTCTTTATTCTGAAACTTCTTCTTCCGAAGGTTTTTCTACTTCCTCTTTCAGACGAGCAGTCAATCCCTCTTTTGCAAAATTCCACTGATCTAACTCTAACTGATGTCTCGCAATTTTTCCTTGCAAATCATTTAAAGCTGAAACAATATACTTTGCAGTATCTGATAGTTCAGAAATGACGTATTTTTTATCATCAAGAACTAATACTGGTTCTTGTTGGGTTACTTCTGTCGACATATTTTCTCCTATTTAAAAATATCTTGCCAATTTCCTTGTGTACTAGCCTTAGCATACTCGGTAGCACGGTTTTCAAAAAAGTTGGTATGCTCAACTGCGTTAACTTGCATATCAATCCAAGGCAAAGGATTTTCACTACTATGAAATATATTTTTCATTCCTAGTCCAAGTAATCTTCTATCCGCAATATAACGAATATACTCTTTTACTTCTTCTGCCCTTAAATCTGGGATCTCTGCTTTTTCAAAACAAATATCAATAAATTTATCCTCGAGTTCAACAACTCTTTCAGCAGCACAGTAGATTTCATACTTTAACTTATCTGTCCATATTTCAGGATTCTCTGCAATAAATGTTCTAAAAAGTTTAGACACATTCTCTACATGTAGACTTTCATCTCTTATAGACCATGTAACAATCTGCCCCATGCCTTTCATAAGATTATGTCTTGGATAGTTTAAAAGAATTGCAAAACTACTAAATAGTTGCACTCCTTCTGTAAATCCACTATACACTGCCATTGTTTTAGCAATATCGTGTTTTGTTTTCATATTAAAATCTGATAGATACTCATGTTTCTCTACCATTTCTTGTATATCCATAAACTCTTGGTAGATATCTTCTTCTTTTCCAAGAGTCTCAAGTAGTAAAGAATATGCTTCTTGGTGCACTGCTTCCATCGCAGCAAATGACACTAGCATCATTCTTACTTCTGGTTGTTTAAATGTGGGTAGATAATGCTTGGCATAACCACAACATACATCTACGTCTGCCTGAGTAAAGAAACGAAAGATATTATCAATCAGTCTCTTATTCTCTGGTGTTAGTTTTTCGTTATAATCCCTTATATCATCTTGTAATGGTACTTCATCTGGAAGCCAATGCATTTGTTGTTGCTTTTTGTAAGCCTCAAATGCCCAAGCATAATTAAAAGGTTTATAATAATCTCTTTCTTCTAATAGATTCATTATCCCTCGCAACTAAGACAACCTTCTTGTTCAAAGATTATCTCCCTTTTTACTTTATTCGATACGTTATCTGCTCTTGAAATCGCTTCACTTCTTAGATAGTAGAGAGTTTTTAGATTCTTTGCCCATGCTAACATATGAATGTTATGTAAATCTAACTTATTTACATCAGGCGGAAAGAATAAATTGACACTCTGTGATTGACAGATAAATTCCTGTCTTTGTGCAGCGTGTTCTACTACCCAAGACTGATTAATTTCTACAGCAGTCTTGAATACTTCTTTTTCTTCGTCAGTCAATATATCAAGATGTTGTACACTACCTTTATTTGTAATAATATCTTTCCATACTGTTTCTGTGTTTGCTTCCTTACTTTCTAGCAAGGCTTCTAAATACTTATTTTTCTGTAAAAAAGAACCACTTTTTGTTTTCTGTGTAAAAGCATTTGCTCTAAACGGCTCTATACTTGGTGATGTATTTCCACAAATAATAGAACTACTTGCATTTGGAGCAATCGCCAATAAATGAGCATTTCTTACAGAACAAGTATCATCATCTGGACAAGCTCCTCTTTCCACTGCAAGTCGCTGTGTTTCACCAAGTGCTTCATTCTTTATATGACTAAACATTTGATAGTTTGCACTACTTGCCCACATGCTCTCAAATGGAATGTTATTTCTCTGCAAATAAGCATGAAATCCCATCGCACCAAGCCCAATACTTCTCTCCCTCATAGCACTGTACTTAGCTTTTTCCATACTGTTTGGAGCATTGTCAATAAAATACTGCAATACATTATCTAACATTCGTACTAAATCTGGAATAAACGCAGGAACTTTTTTCCATTCGTCAAAATACTCCAAATTTACACTAGATAGACAACATACTGCTGTTCTTTCTTCGTTTGTAGCAAGAGTAATTTCTGAGCAAAGATTACTGTGATTTACATAAAGACCTTTTCTTTTCTGAAAGTCTGGAAGTTCTGCATTGACTGCATCTTCAAACATGAGATAAGGTTCTCCAGTCTCCATACGATTCTGTAGTAATTTTACCCAAAGTGTTCTTGCGGACACTACTTTCTTAACTTCGTGACTATGAGGATCAATAAGTTCCCAACTATCATCAAAGTTATCTTCTCTTGTAGCACGGTGTATAATCTCCATAAACTTGTCTGGAATTACTACTCCATGATGTAGATTTATACACTTACGATTTACGTCTCCGCCTGTAGGTTTTCTTATGTCAAGAAACTCCTCTATTTCAGGGTGAGACATATGTAAATATGCTGCATATGAGCCACGTCTAGTGACTCCTTGTGAAAATGCAAGCATTTCGGCATCTACCACTTTCATAAAAGGTATCGCACCTGTGCTTTCGGAGCCTTTTGAGGTTTTTGTTCCTTGTGAACGAACTGCACTCCATGAGCCTCCGATACCTCCACCAAATGATGAAAGATATGCATTTTCTGTATAATGTTCTGTTATACCTTCTCTTGAATCATCAACATAGTTTAGAAAACATGAGATAGGCATACCACGCTCTGTACCACCGTTTGAAAGTACGGGGGTTGCGAACATAAACCAGAGATTACTTGCATAATCATATAGCCTCTGAGCATGTTCATCATCATCTGCAAAAGTGCGTGCTGCTCTTGCAAAAGCTTCCTGAGGTGATGTCTCACTCGGAATCATATATCTATCTTCTAGCGTTTTCTTACTGAAGTCTGCGAGAAGATTGTCTTTACTGTAATCAATTTTCATCTAAGTGCCTTTTTAAAGTTGTATTTATAACTTCTTTGTTTTCTTCTCCGATTGCTGTATCGCAGTATGTAAGTAAATCCATCAGTTCAACATTTTGTAAAAGTTGTTCTGAATTTTCATTGAGATTTTGAATGTACTTATACTTTCCATCGATTGGACAGGAATCGTAGATATCGAAAACATCTCCATATTGTTCCATTAGCTGTACTGCGCGCTTTGGACCAATTCCAGGGATACCTGGAACATTGTCCCCCTTGTCGCCAGTCAGACATTTGAATGTAATATAATCGGGAATCTCAAAGTCATAATGTTCATCCCAATTATGTACTGTAGTCTCTTTACGAGTTACAGTGCTAAATCTTGACACTCTGTCATTGATTAGCAAATCCCAGTCCCTATCTGATGATATTAACCAGCACTCGTCTAATCCAAAGTTATCTAAGTTTTTACTAATATATGCTGCAATATCATCTGCCTCCACTCCTTTGAAGTGAAAGACTGGATGTTTTTTTCGTATTTCTGTCAGTGTATTTGCAAATTCTGCCATAAACATTTCAAACTCTTTTTCTTCTTGAGCAGTTTGTTCTGCATATTTTTCTTTACGATTTGCTTTATACTCTGGAAATATATCTTTTCTATAGCTACTGCCACCGTCTGCACACACGACTATCGTGCCAGCATTGTATGACTTTGCTAAACTTTCGACTGTTCTTATATAGTCGTATTTAAAATCTGTAATGCCTTGATGCTTCCATCTAAATGCTATGTTGAGTCCATCAACTATCAGCAAGTTCCCACGAGGGGCTGGGTTCCCAAGGTCTGAGAATTGGATCGCCATGTGTAAACTGTATCTCCTCTTTTTCTAGCCAGTGTTCTGCGATTAAGATATATGCACCTAGCCATGCAATATGTATATATCTTATTGTGTTCTTTGGTTTTCTTGTAGTTGCAACAAAGAATTTGCCGTGATTCTCACGAAAGATGAGAAGTGGCTCTTGTTGCATATCCTTTGCTTGTCTGCAAAGTTTACTCCACCATTTGAAAAGATTATTACTTTTCTGTGTATATATTTTACTATCAAAACCTACATTCTTATAGAATTTTACTTCTATACAAAATACATTAATTTTATCGGGTACTCTTAGATCTCCTTTTATTTTACCACTACCAGATCCAGGAGTTTGTTCCCATTTTTCTTCAGTAAGTCTACCTAATAGAGACATTACTTGGTCTTCTCCTCGTTGACCTTTTTGTCTAGGATTGACCATCTAATCTACTTATTTTATCTTCTTTTATTACTTCTATCTTGGACAGTAGTGGGTGTGTCCAACCATGTGAAACTATATATGTATTCAAGTTTTCCTCTCTTAATAAAATTTCAACAAGTCTCTCTTTTCCTATTTCATCAAGTACATTTGTTACTTCGTCTAGGAATAGAACATTAATTCTTGACTTGGATATACTACTCATTAGTTTACGAATAGCAAGAAGTGTAGAAGTATTAACTCTTGCTAATTCTCCTGCACTTAAAGCAAGTATATCTACTGATTTGCCATTGTCATCTATCTCAACATTAAGTTTATCGTTGAGTACAACAAATTCAAGACTAAATCTTCCATCAGATAATTCTGCAAGATACTCGTTTGTTAGTTCTTCTAAATCTTTTACAAGATTCTCTATTTTATATGCAAGTAGTCCATTTGTACTAAATGCTTTTTTAAGTATTTCAACATTTGCGAGTTTATCTTCTATGCCTCCTATTGAGGATAGTAACTCGTCTAGTTGTTTCTCAAAATCTGTTTGTTGTTCTTCTATGATAGAAAGTCTTGTATTGTGTCTTTCTCTTCTTTCGTTTTCTTGTATTACTTCTTCGACACGACTTCTTCTATCTCTTATGCGAGATTTAATTGTTTCTATTCTTTCTTTTAAATCTTCGCTATTAGGAACTTCTGTTGGAAGAGTATTATCAATACTTCTAAATAAATCTTCCCAGTTCTCTATTTTTTGTTTCATTTTGCGATGAACTTCATTATTTCTTTCAATTTTTTCAATCTCTTTTTGTACTTCTTCAAGTTCTTCTAAGAGTTTTGATTTTGCAGAATTATGTTTTTTATACTCTTGTTCGATAAATTCTATATCTATCTCTTGTCCACATGTAGGACAATCTTTTTCTGATGCCTCTTTTAGATCAGAATACTTTTTCACCATTCTACTTTCATAAGTACCTTGGCTTTTAATTTCTCCAACTTTAGTTTTTAACTCAGATGTATCTTGTATTTCAGAATTTGCTACAAACTCTCTAGCGAGTCCTAAATCTATTGACTCCAACTCCTTTTTGTACAAATTATTTTGATTAATTTTTTTGGTAATTTCGGAGATATTTTCAAATTCTAATTGTAAAGATCGCAAAGTTTCTTCATCTTCTTCCGAGTAAAATGGTAATTCCAATTTTGGAAGTAGTGATGTATCTTCCAATTTATTATCTAATAACCACTTATTGATTGTGTCAATTTTCCCTTGTATGCGAGAAACGTCTCCACCTAAAGTTCGTGACAATTCCTTAAAAACATCAAAGTATTTTACATAATCATCTAGCTGTAAAAGATCAATTAAAAATCTCTTACGATTTGTATCTGTAGCAGTCAAAAACTGCAAACTTGCATTGGTATTTTGATAGACAATCTGAGAAAAAGTTTTGAAATCTATACCAATAATTTCTTCGAGTGTCTTATAAGTATTTGTAGCAGTATGTGAACTAATATCTTCTCCATTTTTCCAGAGTTTTACTTTGATATTTGTTCTACGACTTACATCAATTTTATACTCGTCATCTACTACATCAAAAGACAAAGAAATATCGTAGCCATTATTGACTTCACGATTTGGTATGTCTGCTTTTTTGATTCCTTTTGAATTTTTATTAAATAATACTTCTTCGAGTATTAAAGGAATCGAACTTTTTCCTGTTCCATTTGTTCCAACAAGTTGTGTTACTGTGCTCTCATTTAAGTCTAGTTCATTTCCTGAGCCATAACTAAAACAATTATCCCACGTTAGCTTCTTTAGCGTAATCACTAAACACTCCTAAAATTTTCTTAACTTTGTTTTCATCTAACTCTAATATATAACCAAGATATTCTCCTAGTTCTTCTTCTATTGTCATTTCCTTATCCAATATTAGAGTCGCCTCTGTTTTTCTTTTTATGACTTTTTTGTCAAGTAATTCACTATTCTTAATATTACTAAGATCTGAAACATCACCTTCAATTTCATAAATTGTATGGTCATATTCTGTTTGTACCATTTCGCTTGGGTCTGTTACAGTTTTGCGAATTAATTGTGGTAAGTCAAATTCATGCCATGTCCAACTCCAATCTTTGTTATCAATAAGTAGATATCCTGTTTTGACATGATTTCGATGAAAACTTGTAGTCATAGGACTGCCAGGGTATACAATATTTCGTTGAGTATTCTCGTGAGCATGTAAATCACCTGCAAATACGACTTTAAATTTATCAAATCTGTCTAAGTCTACTTCTGGTTGAACATGAGGTGGTATTTCACCTCTAACATGTGTAAATAAGACATCTGCTTTTATATTTTCTATGACATCTTTTTTATGCAAATCTGCATAGGGTAATATAGCATAGTCATGTGGAACCATCTCTCCGTATTCTAGTTCATCTACTACTCTTACAAGAGGATTAAGTTCATTTGTAACTCTTTTTAAATTACTAAAGAAAGTCTTATTCTTTTTAGTAGCTTCATGGTTTCCATCATAAATAATAGTTCTAACACTAACTCCTTTTACAAAATCAAAATAAAGAGTTAGTTCATCCATTGAGGGGACTCGGTCAAACAAGTCCCCACCAATGATATGCAGCTGAATGTCTTTTTCAATTTCATAAATTTGTTCAAAGAATAACTTGTAACGTGTACAAGCCCATTGTACTGGAACATTCTTTTGACCAAGTTTTATGTGCCAATCTGCTGTAAATAGAATCATTTAATATCAAACTCCTCGCTGATACTTTCGTCAGGTGTTGAGTTATCAGCACCTTCTCGTAATCTGTCAAGTAGTTCTTTTTGAGCGTCTGCAGTAGGTCTAGGAAGAACTTCATCCATAGACTTGAGATCAGCAACAAGTGCTTGCTCGTCTTCTGTTAATGCTCTTGGTTTGCACTTTAGTGCTTGTAGTTGATATTCAACATTGTAAGCCATTGGGCCAGTCTTAACTCTTTTGAAGTGTACATCCCAACCAGTTTCAAGGTCAGTTGGATCACCAAGATCTTCTGCTGCAACCATGATCTGCTCAAGAAGTTTCTTCTTAAGATTTAGAACTTTGACTTTACCGTCATGTATACACTGAATAGCGTATGCCCAACCACATTTTAGATCTGGATGATATTCTCTAACCCAATCTTTCTCAATGTTGGTAAATGCTTCTGTGTTCCTATCGAATGATAGACACTCGAATGGTAAGTTCTTACCGTTTTCTCCTTTTAACCAGTAAACATATCTTGGTAACATGTCACCGACTAAACGTACTTTGTTATCGCCTTCTACATATTGGTAGCTATCGATTTTATTCTTTTGGGCTTCGCCCTTAGCTTGATTAAATTTTATTGCCATTTTATTTCCTTTAAAGTGATTTCTTCAAACAAAAAATGAATACGATCATCTTCTATTCGTAGTAATCTATTGTTTTTAATACTGTCCTCGTTCCCAGTGAAGTGAAGGAGGTCTAATGTGGTATCTTTGGTTTTTTGGTACTCGAAATAATTGCGCAAGGAAGCGATACCTGCATACTGCGCAAGTTCGCTATCCGAGTACCTCCTGCGTTGAATGAATAACGGTTTTGGATTTATTAAAAAGCTGTTTCCATGAAAGCTTTTTGTCCAGAACTTATATATTCTATCATGTCTATTTACGGGAGGAAGTTTGTAGGTGAGAATATGTAGAATTGTCAAAATGTCTTTGACGCTTCCCTTGCTTTCCCTTAGTATCTTTTCCCAATTATAGAATAACATTATAACAAAAATTTAACTCCATGTCAAGATATATTTTTTCATGCTATACTTCCGAAACTTCATAGCCTTGTCGCATGTAATATCCCATTCTCGCACCTGCCTGCTTTCTCGCTGTGCGACCTTCTAAGTGTATATCTACAATCACAGGCTGTTGTTTGCCTTCTCTTATACGAATAATTCTTCCGATAAGCTGTGTAAGAAGTGGCTCATTGTTTACAGGAGTCGCCAAAATGAGACAACTCAGGCAGTCGACACTAATTCCTTCACTAAAAATACTCTGTGTTCCAAAGAGTATATCTTTCTCACCAAATATTTCCTTTATCATCGCAGGACGCTCTTCGTGAGGAACTTCTCCAGTTACGCAAATACTCGTATCGCCCACAAGTCGATGGCAACTTTTCAGAAAGTCAACACGGTCACTCACTACAAGCACCTTGTGCCCTTTTGCAGCATAACTCGCCGCAAGCATTGCCATCATATTCTGGTATTCCCAGTCATACGCAAGTGCGTTAATTCGAGTTGCCCAATCAACATTTCCGTCAAGAAAGCGTATACCAGCTCTGACCACGTCAACTCGTGGCGTTAAATAATTCTCTCGTGGGGGTTTATATACTGTCTGAGAAAAGTAATCTCGAAATATAACATGTCGCCCATCTTTTCTTTGCATTGTTCCTGTTAGTCCGATTTTATATCTTGCTCGCGATGCGTCAATAATTCGTGTGAAAGTTGGACTACTTACATGGTGCATCTCGTCTAATATAATTGTACCAAACTCTTTTGTGATTTTATCGATATTTCGATAGAGAGTTTGTACATTTCCAACGACAAAAGGTGAGTTCGTGTCAAATTTGCCTGAACCGATCACACCCGCCGCGACCCCGAAGACTTTCTCTATTTCTTTTTCCCACTGTGCTCGTAACGCAAGTGTATGTGTAACAATGAGTGTTTTCTGTGCGAGCTTGTTTGCGATTGCTAACGCAGTAAAAGTCTTTCCCCAGCTTACCCAAGCGTTAATTATACAACTGTCTTGAACTTCGTCATATACTGACTGTTGAGATTCACGAAGAGTGAACTTGAAGTTAAGTGGTTCGATGGGCTTGTCATTTCGTTTGTCAACTATTTCGTAATCGGGTGGTATGAGATCGGTACGACCTATGGGTAGTGTGACGAGCCCAGCACGAATTACTCCCATGTTTTTAATTATGATGGGAGGATCTATGGGGCGTCGTGGGGGAATACTATATGTGAGTTCTTTATCGAGATATTGTTGATATTCATTAGTAACTTCGATAAAGATTCTGTTAGCTAAAACGGCTTTCATTCTTTACATACTCCATCATATCATCGAGAATATCAACTTGTTTCATATAATTTATACTTCTAAATTTTATATTGTTTTCAAAAAGAATTTTAAGGATTTGTCGGTCAATACGAGTAGACTCTTTTAGGTCTTGTGCTCTCCCAGTTTGATCGTAATAGTCTGTTCTTTCCATATAAAAATTGATTGTAGAATAACGTTCAAAGCTCTCGAGAACAAGTTGATCAAGTGCGTCTGTGTACGGTGAAGCTGAATATGCATCTTTATAGATGATACTCAACAGGGTGGGAGAGTCCGTAATGCAATAATCAACTTGTCCTTCGAGCCGAAAAACTTGTCTATTTTGGTTTGCAAAAATATAGAGCTGGTCAGAGAGTAACTCAAAGTGTTTCTCCCAAACGAGTTGTTTTGGAAATTCATTGATAAGTTCGACACTATAGCCTTCACTTTTCATTTTCCAAAAGAGTCCTGCAGCTTGTGCAGATTTGCCTGACCCCGCTCCTCCAAAAAAGTTTATTACTTTCATTTTTTATTTCTTATAAATTCTAATTCTTTTTGCCAGTTGTTCTTGTTTGTCTGTGCTTCTCCAGAGCCTCTTTGAGCCAGTATAACTCTACCCCCATCCATATCAATGCGAATAGAATCGGTAGTGACCACCTCGCCATGTCTTCCAATAAAAATTCCAATGAGTTCTCCTTTTGTATCTTCGGGATGTAATCCCTTTATTAATTCTATTAGTTCTTCTTTTTTCATATTACTACTAGTTCTATAAGTTTAAATGTTCCTAACATTCCAAAGAAAACTACTACTTGTACTGTAGCTGCATATACGATAGTTTTCATCGGATGCCATTCTACTAGTTTTTCTATTACAGAAGGACTTATAGGGGCTAAATTTATAATTTGTAATTCTTTTTCTTTTTTCACACTTTTCTCCAAGTAATCTTTTTCATTGTTTCACATGTTTCATATAGAAAAGAAGGTTGTGAATCTATGTATAGTACTCCTGCGTAGAAATGATGTTTGGCAGGAGGTCTTGGTAATTCAAATGGAAAGGGTACTTTATTTACCCAAATTAATGTTGCTAAGTCCTTCGGTTCTATTTTTGTTATTCTGTGGTAGACTAGTTTTGCTGTTTTACTTTTTTCATAAACAAAAAACTTTCCATTGGAGTCTACATAAAATCTACCACGATGTTTTATCATATCTCCAAAATCATTTAATTTATACTTTAAATCATATAAATTTTTCATTGGTGTCTGTAATCTTCTCTGCCCTAGTGTTTCTCCTTCTGCATTAGTGTCATCAATTACTTGTCCGTTGCACCAAAGTATACCATCACGATGAAATACTTCATCAGTATGAACTACATAGATAGGAAACTTAATATCAGATAGCTGCATACACATCATCTCTCATAAGTCTAGTTACTTTCTTATAATTAAATTTTTCTAGCATGTATTCTTCTAGTTCAGGTTCTCCTTCGGGTATGAACTTACCACTAAATATAAGTCCATTATTTTCTAATACTATAAGGGGTTGAAACTTTTCTATTGTATTTCTTCCGCCTTCTAATGCTTGTAGTTCCATTCCTTCAATATCCAACCAAAGTAAATCTAGTCCTTTCATATTTAATATATCAATAGTTGTAATTGCTACTGATCCTTCTTCTGTTGGTTTTATTTGTGTAGACCCTGTGTTTCCTTCTTTTTGTCTTACTAAACTTGCACATCCTGTTATTTGTCCAAGTCCAGCACAATATCTATCTATATTGTTTATTTCTCTTTGGTCTATGTTTCTGGCAAGACAATCAAAGTTTTCTCGCCAAGGTTCAAAAGTTACTACTTGAGTAAAATATCTAGCAAGTTGTATAGGAAATACTCCTACATGCCCGCCTGCTTGTAAGCAGTATTCTTTTTTCTTACATGCATTAAGTACTATTTCTCCTTT
>Ga0255768_10002585_pt1 | contig 18226 bp, 20 predicted proteins | sample 071ome_33_FD_179983 | JGI IMG/M metagenome (GOLD analysis project Ga0255768, IMG submission 179983) | Coastal salt marsh microbial communities from the Groves Creek Marsh, Skidaway Island, Georgia - 071412AT metaG (version 2) | ecosystem: Environmental > Aquatic > Marine > Intertidal zone >...
CTTAGTAACTTGATTCTTAATCTTGTCGTAGTCTTTACCGGTACCATCAATAACCATACCAAGTCTATTATCGATTGCACTTTGTAGCTTCTTACCGGTGAGCTCTACTGCGCTCTTTCTAATTTCTTGACCCTTAGGACTAAACACATGGTCAGGGTTTTTTGCATCTAATCCCGCTTTATCTAGCATTCTTTCAAATGCATCATCAGAATTAATGAATCTAAAACCCATGTGAACTAATCCGGTCATCTCAGCAGTAAATGATTTACCTGAACCAGGTCCACCTGCGGTAAATACTACTTTGAAGATAGCCGGATCATTGATACCTTCATTAATATACTGCTTAAACGTTTGCATTACTTACTACCAATTTTGTACTTAGGACATAGTTCCCAGTTGTGTTTATCTTTATGCGATATAACTTTAATCTGTCTTAAAGGAGCAACATCTTTCGATTGATCCTTATGGGTAATCTCAATCAAACCCCAGTCAGACAATAATGTAGCAATTGTATTTCTTCTTTGAATATCATTTTCTAATAGGTTACTTGGTTTACCGTCCAACAAGAATAGTTCCTTGAAGTGAACAATAAAGTATCTGCCTTGCTTATGTAAAATATGACAAGACTGATATAACTTATTATCTTTGCGAGATGCGACACCAATTCGTGTCAAGGTCTCGCGCACCTTTAAAAAATCGTCCGGCTCCCTTAGGTTGACTTCCAGCATCATAGCCGGTGTCCAGGTCACCTGTATATTATTTTCTTCCACCTTTATAGACCTTACGTTTCAATTCATCGACTTCATCGTCAGTTAATAATGTCAAAGCCTGGCGAGCTTTCTCATTGCTATAGCCATAATATTCTTTGACGGTCTGCAGAGCTTCGGTGTTATCTGCCTTAGCCCATTTAGAAAAACGTTTTGCTTTTCTGATAGTATTTATAAAAAAGTCGAATTGTAGACGGTGGTCTGCATGGTGCCTGATATTCATCTCATTCGCCAATAAAACAGTATCAGGAAAGTAAGACAGAGAACGATTGACAACAAATGCATTGTAATCCTTCTCTGCCAGATCATCAACCATGACATCTTTCTTTGTCATGTTGATTGCGTTTAGATAATCAAATGGTCCCATTATTGCCACTCCGCTGAGGCCATGATCTCAGTTAGACAGGCAACTACATTGAGTTCGTGATCTGCAACAAAAGCATTCTTGTACTGATAGTCAGCAAGGATCAATACAACCTGAGGAATCGATTGAGGTTGTAGGTGATCAGTCATATTGTTATAGATCTGACGAAAGATAACTTGTGGTTCAGTATCGATATTATCTACAACCCATTTACGCATGGATTTGAAGTTCTTAGACTTCAGATACTCCATCAAGGATTTAACATTTTGATCACTGAGATTGACAAGGATGCCACTATCAATCCTACCGCTAACGCTGTAGCGCTGGCACTCATTAAGAATACGACGGAAATCAGGGAAATATCGATTAACCAATTCAACCACGACAGGCTTCTCATATTCAACACCTTCAGAATCTAAGATCTGAGTTACTCGTTTAAAGATACCACCAGCAATAGTGGGTTTTTCTGCATTAGGAATACCGAACTCATAGACACTGCATCGTGAGTGTAGTGGTTCGATGATACGGTTCTTGAAGTTACATGTAAGAATGAAACGACAGTTATTAGAAAACTCCTCGATGAATCCACGCAAAGCTGGTTGAGTAGATTGAGGATTTAGATAGTCAGCCTCGTCGAGGATAACAACTTTATAAGAACCGTGCAGAGACACGGTAGAAGCGAATTGCTTGATCTTACCACGTAGTGTATCAATATTGCCTTCCTCTGAACCGTTGATTACGATATAGTCCAGATCTAACATGTTACACAATGCTTTAGCAACTGTGGTTTTACCGACGCCAGCCGTACCGCTAAACATCATGTTAGGCAATTCACCAGTGGAAGCAATATCAGTAAAAGTCTTATTCAGACCTTTAGGCAATACGCATTCTTGTATGGTTTTCGGCCGATACTTTTCGACCCATAAAAATTCAGACATTCAAAACTCCATAATATAAAGGTATATTATACCATATTTTCATTCATTTGTACATAGCATTGGTGCGGATACCGAGACTTGAACTCGGACGCTCATCGCGAGGGATTTTAAGTCCCTTGTGTCTACCAATTCCACCATACCCGCATCCTATCTGGCCTCACAGGAGGGATTCGAACCCCCGACCCACGGCTTAGAAGGCCGTTGCTCTATCCTGCTGAGCTACTGTGAGATCTGGCATAGGGACAAGGAATCGAACCTCAGATTACAGTTTTGGAGACTGTCGTGTTGCCTACTACACTATCCCTATATTTTTCTTATGGATTATTATTACTGCTTGTAATAGATTCGTACAGATCTTCAATCTCAGTTTGTTCTGCCTGGAACTGATGGAAGTTTTGTTTGTGATAGATGTTTGCTACCTTTGAAACATATTTCTTTTCAATACCAAGTTCAGATGATAGAGCTGCAATAGCATCACGCTGATAATCTTTCTCAGCATCAACACGTGTCATTGAGTTAGAGATCTCTTTGACACCATTCAATAACTTATCACGATCACTTGGACTACTTAGCATCATCATCACCAGATTCTGCATCTTCCTCTGCAGGTTGAGCATTTGCTGCGAGGAAAGCCTCGAGTTTGTTTCTAATTGTCCCAACATTTACTAATTCACTCCCACGAAAGCCGCCACGTTCTGTGACAACATCAATCATTTTCAACATAAAACCAAGATCACCAATATTGAGACCTGGAGCCGGTGCAGCTTCTGCTGCTTCTTGTTTCACTTCTTCAGTCATAATTATCCTCCGAACGTAGAAGTTTTTTCTAATGCAACCCAGTATTCAACCGGAACATTTGCGTTTTTAAAATGTGAGATCAGCTTAGATGTGATCGCCACGTTGTAATCACCAGGCACAAACTTGAAGTTAGCAATATTGAATACAAACTTGAATGCCTCTGTAGATCGAGTACATTCATCTAGTTCTAATTCAAAAGAGTTTGCTGTGGCATCACGTACGTCTGTGACCTGTAGTGTAACTTTGTTTTCATTAGCTACACCATTCACAATAACATCGGTAACCCCTAGAGTTGACGATGCACGTTTGAGTGCATTCATATCATCATTTGTCAACTTAAAGGTTACCTCGGGGTCAGGCATGACGATGTCCTTTGATGGAGAGGTTAGTATTGATGGGTCTGAGAAGAAGTATTTGACGGAACGTTTGTCCTGCTTAATAATAGCAGAATTGTTATCGTCAGCTACTTGCAACTCAGGACTATCGAACATGGACATGACCCCGAGGAACTCATTGAGATCGTAAATACCAAAGTTGGTAGGGAACGACTCTGAAATAGTAGCGGTAGCAAGAATGTTCTTTGCTTCCGAAATTGTTTTGACTGTTGAACCTTCATTGACTACGAGGTTCGAATTGATTGCTGCGAAGTTTTTCAGCACAGCGACTGTATCATTACTTAGTTTCATATTATAACCTTTTCAATATCACACACTTATTTATATCGTAGAGTCGTACTCTTCTTCAATTTGTTTTAGATGTCTCCTATCATGCTCATACAATGCTAAAAGTGCATAATGAAGTACTTTAACCAAATCCTTTCGATGATCAGACACCGTGCCCTTCTTTCCGTATCGTGCAGAATACTTATCTACATTACCTAGAAAGAAATCCATACCACGTCCTCGGGCAACAATAACTTCCGAAGACTGAAGGCCACCACCATAGTGGCCCTCATACGTTGAGTCGATGTACCTCTTGAACTCGTCAATTAGTTTATCTTCTCTAAATTTATACATTACGCATAGCCTCATCTACTGCGCTTCGTAATGAATCTTCATTCATTTGAGATGCATCTGTGTCAGCCGCAGCTTCAACAGTAGCATCAACCTTTGTGTAAAGATCAAGGAAAGCTTCCTTAGTATCTTCATCGAAACGATTCACACAAAGCTGAATTGCTTTCATCTTGTCATTGAAGATCGCAAATGATTGAACAATGTGAGTAAGACGACGAGTTGATACGATATCCTCGATACCACCATCTTCGAAAGTCTTACGAATGGTTTCAGCCCATTGAACCAACTTGTCTGCAAATTCAGTATCGACTTTACCGAATTTCTCCATGTGCTTACCAAGAATCTTTTTCTCAGTAGTAGCAGTAGGATATGGTTGCTCAACAGTAATGGTGAAACGCTCAAGGAATGCCTCATCGATAATCGTAGCGGCAATAAAGCGTCCATCCTCTGAACCTTTACCTTTGGTGTTTGCAGTAGCAATGATATTGAAACCTTCGGCAGGTTTGATCACCTGACCAGTCTTCTTAATCAGAACTGGCTTACCTTCAAGAATACCTTGCAAACACATAATCTTATTTGAACCACGGTCGATCTCATCAATCAACAACACAGCACCAGCTTCCATAGCTTTGATAACAGGACCTTTCTGGAATACTGTCTCGCCATTCACAAGACGGAAACCGCCGATCAAATCATCTTCATCAGTTTCAGGAGTCACCTGAACACGAACGTATTCACGTCCGAGACGAGCACATGATTGTTCAACCATGAAAGTCTTACCGTTACCAGATAGACCAGTTACGTATGTAGGGTAGAAAATACCAGAACGAATGATTGACTCAACGTCCTTAGAGTTACCCCATGGGATGTAACATGGATCAGCATCTGGAACAAAGACCTCGTCATTAACGACTGACTGTACACTTGACGACACAGTCTTATCCTCTTTGTTCTTAGCTACTTCGCGGAATGGAACCACCGCAGCTTCTAGGTTATACAAACCACGACGTACCTTAGGGTATGAAGTGGTGAACTTGTATGCCTCACCGGACTTGATACCAAGTTCCTCGGCAAGAGCAGTAACAGTTTTGGGGAAGAACTCTGTCTTGTCTGGATAGCGAGCTGCCAGGTTCTCAGCCAGAGTACGTTCAACTAAATTCATCATATAATTTCTCCATCAATTTAACTAACCAGTGTATATTATACCACGACCCATCACGTTTGTACACACTTTTTTTAACTTTTTTTGAACTTTTTTTGCGATTCTGAGATCAAAAATTGTCTTCTCACTGCCCTCTTCTTGGCAATTCGTCTATTCTCAGACGGTTTGGTGAAGAACATCCTATCCTTGCACTCCTGTCTGATATTAGACTTTTTGGTCCTTCTCTTGAAGACTCTCATTGCATGTTCAAAGTTACCATCCTTGACGATAACGGTGTTAGTAAATCTAGTGTTTACTTTATTATTCTTATTTGGTTTTCTCATAGTCCTCCTTGACTTTGATTTAAATTATGCCACCATCTCAGCGAACTGAGTGGCGAACACTCGGTTTGTTTTCTTCGAAGCGGCATGCTTCTTGAATGCTCGGGTGATCTCACCCTTCTTAGCATGCTCACTCACAGTGAACTCTTCTTCGTCAACATTCAATGAGTTGCGCTCGGCTTTGATGATAAAGAATCGATCATAACCACAAGCATTATCGAATGTGATGAACTTGTTCTTGTTATACTCTTTACGATATGCATTCATCTGAGGATCAAACACGTGCTCATCTGAAGCATCCCAAACAGCACCACGGAAATCATACGTACGTGCTGACAAGAAGTATCCGATCACGGTGTAACGTTTACGCAAGTAGTTCAACAATACTTTTGTCAATTGACGATCACCCTTTGAAGTAACCACACCATGACGTAAGTGCAACTTGATATCACGCATTGAGTAGTCACCATCATAACCAGAAGTGTTAACTCGTAAGCCGTGACCATATCCATCAGTCAAGAATACCGCATTGACATTCTGTACACCGTGCTTAGATTTGAAATCATCAAGTAGAATATCTGCTGCCATGATAACTTCATTCAATGGTGTACCTGACATCTGCTCGAGCTCTGAACCAAACAAACGATCATAGTAACTGCATGTCACGTCCATTGCATTAAAGAATAAATCTTTGAAAGCGCGTTCATAAGTTACCTTGTCAAAGTTAGATGATAACAAGTGCAACATCATAGTTGAGTGAGCTTCGATCTGACCAGCTGATGTTTTGTAGTCACCCATGTAATCAGCACGACCAGTAGTGAATGAGTAAACATCAAATGGAATGTTGACCTTCTTACAAAATGAAGCAAGGATCAATGTCTGCTTGATCACATCGCCAACAACATCTGACATAGAACCAGAATAGTCAATGAACATAACCATACCGTGAGACTTAGCATTCGGCAACTGTGTCACACGAAGGAAAATGTCATCACTAAATTTATAGTTGTGAAGCTTGTTGACATCTAATGAACCTGAACGAGCAGTAGACGCACGTGAATATTGGAATGCAGCTTTACGCATCTCAAATTCTTTTGCCATTACATTGACAAACTTCTTAACATCCTTATTGAACTCAATCAATTGACTGTTATACTCGACTGTCTTTTCTCTAACCATTTCTGATTTACCAGGCCAGTCTGAGTAGTATTCCAAACGTTCATCACGTGATTTGAATACATCATCAATAGTAGCAATCTGACTCATAACCTGTTTACGTGTCAAAGCATAAGCAGCCACAGGTGGATAACGGTCATTCTCACCAGTTTCAAGTAATGACTCTTCGTTACCACGGAAGTTCGAATCAGTCATAACTTCGTCATCAGCATAATCAGTAGGATTCTTACTGACAGCTTCGATAGTATGTTTTGGCTCTTCTTTGTTAGCAGACTCACCTAGGATCTTTTCGATCTGTGACTTTAGGTCCTCGGCGTCGTCAGAATTGTCTGAAGCAGAGTCATTCTCCGCAGCAGCAACTTCGTCTCCATCTGAGCTATCTTCATCTGTAGAACCGGAATCGGAACTAGATAGATCACTTCCAAGATCATTTGACATAGATTCACCATTGTCAGATTCAGCTTGGCCAAATTGATTTTCATTCGGTTGCTCATTTTCTTTGTTTTCCTTTACGAAATTATAAAGCTCACGACATGCATTCAAAACATCTTCCCATGTCTCAACAGCAAATGCCATATCAACATAAGGTTGTTCTGCTTCAGAAAACTCAACATCAATAAGGTCGCGAAGCTTAGCTTTAAGATTAATACGATCCATCAGACTCAATGTGTTAACATCAACATCCTTAATACCAAAGAAGTCTGATTTATTAAATTGATTATAACCACGTTTGAATGCAGCAACAAGACCAGGATAAGCTTCCTGAACTTTGCGCTCAATACGAATGTCCTCAATGACATTTACATAGGCACGTGGTACACCTGGAATCTCTTTATCAGAGTCGTGCCAGCCTTCAGCTGGAGTATAGAGTGCGTGGCCAACTTCGTGACCTACTAGAAGATCATAGACATCCTTACCATGATCTTTCCAAAGCGGAAGACCTAGGATACGATTCTCTACGTCAAAGAATGCTGTCCTATAGTTACCATGACGAACGGAGATATTCTCCTTTGCCATCAGTCTTGCGAGGACAGATTGTCTGTCAAAATTAACCATTAAAACCTCTCTTAATCATCAATATATGTATATTATACTATGACTTTGAGAGGTTGTACACACTTTTTTGCACTTTTTTAATAATATTTTTTTATTATTACTATAAGATTTTCTTATTAGGTTGGACGTATCTGGTGACCTGAGGATAGATTTTTGCGATAGCAGATGCTACTTCACGAGCAACTTCCATGTGTTCCTTCTGAGTACCATTACCAGATCTCAAGTCCATAAAGTGGATCCATGAACGAATCGTACCTTGCATATAGAGGCGTGATTTAGTATTACCTTCAGGCAAGACAGCACGTGCTTGTTCTTTTGCAATACCATGATCAACCGCCCATTCATAAGCTGATTTAGCAGCATCAATAACGATTTGTTGTTGACGTTCCCATTGCCACATCAGAGATCTATCTTCATCCTTACTTACATCCATATCAACAGAGTTCTGACGATTCTTTGTATCTTGGTATCGTGCTTCTCTTATTACAAACTGATCACCAAATGCTGCAGGATCAGCATAACGTTGTGAGAACTCTTGGAATGAGAATGATCTATGACGTAACATCTGACGTGCAATATCTCGAGTAGTCTCAATCTCAAGTGTAGCAGAAGCCATTTCGAATGGCGACCAATGTTTATGTGTTGCTAAATAGCCTAGCAGCTTTTCGGCTGTTTCTTTGTTCATTTGATTTGATGGGTTGGATACTCTTGCACAATATGCAATGAGATCTTGTACATCATCTAGTCCAGTTATCTCCCCTTGGACTGGCTGTGTAAATCCGATCAGTCTTACGTTCATTTATCGTTTCCTATATTTTGTGTTTCTTTTACTTTTGTAAGTTCTAGTAGAACTGGATTTAGATCTTCCATCCATCGTTCTTTTGTAAGGACATCTTCTAACCATGTAAAGTCGTGTTCCAGAAGCTCGAGCTCAAATCCGTCATCACGTTTAATCAATGACTGTTTCCATGGTAGGTTCTGTCTACGAATGAAGTATGGTTCTACCTCTGCTGTTCGTCTTAACGTAATCAATCGATTGTGGATAAAGAACCGTTCAAAATTAACTAAGTTACCCATTCGTATCGATACAACGGTCTGGCCTATAATGTCTGGATGTCCTGGTTCTGCAAACTCTTCAATGAATGTAACGCGTGATGCTATACCTAGTTCATTAGCAAGTTTACGAGCATAGTCCATCTTCAGTTTATCACCTTCAACTAAGGTGACCGAATTAACCTTATTAGTATACAATGCATACAAACCGAAGAGCCCACAACCTGAGCCAAGATCGACTAAGTGATCTTCCGTGATCACATTGAGGATCTCATCTGCTGGCCACTTATGATAATTTAACCAATAATCCTTTTCAATAGGTTTGAGAGACGTCTCTACTTTATTTAAGTAGTCGAAAAATATCATGCTGCTACCATTTTAGAGAAGTTATGCTCTTTTGTAAATTCGATCTTAGAACGGAACTTGCCATCCAATAGATCACCCTTGTGAGAGATAACAAACACATTAGTTCCTTCGTCCAATGTATCAAGTATCTTCATTAGATTGTCCACACCATCATGATCGAGAGATGAGTCAAATGTTTCATCTAGAATCAATAGATTTGTTGCTGCGCTGTTTTTCATTCTGGCAATTTGCCGCCACGTGAAGAGTAGAGCCAAATCAATTCTTTGTTTTTCACCTTCACTAAAGCTAGCATAATTGAATGCGTCTCTGTGACGCGATCGTATCGTTTCATTGAAGTTCTCATCTAAATCAAATTGAACAAAGAAGTCTAGGACTTGCAAATACTTATTGACAAGGTTATTCATAACAGGCAAATACTCTTTTACGATCTTAGTCTTAATACCTGTATCACGTAACATCTCAGTACATGCATCATAATATGAACGTGTGTCACTATACTCAAGTCGTTTCTCTACTAGACTTTCTTTTTGTTCTAATAGATCACTTAACTCTGAATTAGCTTTTGACACATCACCTTCTTTACCTTCTAGACCCGCGATGTCGCTTTCGATAGATGATATTTGTCTTTGATACCGTGCGATGGACTGATTGTTAGAATGTATATTTGATTGCCTCTCTCGTATTTTGGCAAGCTCATCAACGATCCCGTTAAGATCCTGTTCCAAAGAAGCTTGCTCTTTAGAGACATTATCCACTCCTTCCTGTAACTCACTCGCGCGAATTTTCGCTCCGTCGATTTTTGAGGTTTTAAGTTCCTCACTAATATCTTGGGAACATGTGGGACAAGCGTCATTATCTTCATAGAATTTCGCTTCTTTAACCAAGGATTTGATCTCTGTTTGGAATTGCGTTGAGAACTGTAAGAGCTTTGCTCTTTTGGCGTCGAGCTTTTCGTTTCGTTTGAGTAGATCCGATTCGTTGGCTTCAATAAACTCCGAGTCCTTAGCATTCTGGTCCTGGAGATCTTTGATCTCTTTATCAAGCTTTGAGATTTCATTTTGCTTTCCTTTGATGTTCTCATCATTCAACTCTGTGACTTCACGAATATACTTACGTTGAAGATTCACCTTCTCGGTAATCAAGTCTAAGTTATAACCTAAGTCTTTGAGTTGTTCTTTAAGTATTGAGTTACGTTCCTTTAGAATACCACTCATCTTTGAGAAGATATTAATATCCAATAGATCCTCAATAACCTCACGTCGGTGACCAGCAGCTAGTTGCATGAATGGAATAAACGAACTTGAACCAAGTACCACAATCTGGTGGAATGACTTATGATTCAACTTAAGAATATTCTGTTCTAGTAACTTCTGATAGTCTCGAGCATTTGAGTCTTGATTGAATAGCTTATCGTTCTGATAGATCTCAAACTTGCCAGGTTTGATACCACGTACAACTTTATACTTGTTATTACCAATATCGAACTCAGCTTCTACAATACAAGCTTTACCATTGATTGAGTTAATCAGTTGTGGCTTCTTAATATCACGGTGAGCTTTACCAAATAATGCAAATGACAATGCATCAAGTAGTGTAGACTTACCTGCACCATTCTGACCAACAATGAGTGTAGATGGTGATCTGTTTAGTTGCACTTCTGTAAACTTGTCACCAGTCGATAGAAAGTTCTTCCATCGAACAGATTTGAATATAATCATACTATTTCCATATTCGATGCTTCAACATAAAGCGATCGCATAATGCCTTTAATCTTGTCTTTGTCCAATTCAGTTTCAACGTTGTCTACATAACCATCAAGCAGTTCAGTAGTATCCTCAACAGAGATACCTTCATCATCTACGTTAGCACCTGTAAACTCGTCAAACGTTTCAGCAATCTTAAGATCATGTACACCTAATTGATTGATTCTATCTATTAGTCTGTCAAAGATAAAAGGATTCGTCTTGCTTTCAACAACAATCTTAACGAACTTATCTTTTAAATGATCTATAGGTATAATATTATAATCTATTTTCTCGTCATTGTACATAACTTTTTCAAAGATAGATTCTGTGTTACGTACTGGCGTGAGCTCACGTGTGTCCGTGTCGAGCACGTGGAAGTACTTAGGATCATGTGCATCTGCCCAAGTGAATTCCATTTGAGAGCCTAGATAGTGAATATTACCACGAGATGATCTTGTATGGAAGTGACCAGACAATACTAACTCGAAACGATCAAATAACTCAGTAGTCATACCATGAGTATTCTTGACACCTTTCATCATATCAAAACCAACCAGTTCAAGGTGAGCACCAACAACAGGAGCATTACAGTTCTGAATGAATTTGACTGAGTCGTGATAGTTTTGATTATTGATCCATGGAATCATTGCAATATCCAAACCGTCATAGTTCATGACCTTTGGTTCCATAATGATATTGACTTCATTCATGTAGTGTCCCATCAATTCTTTGAGTGAACACAACTCGTTAGTATTCTTATAAAACACATCGTGGTTACCAGGAATGATGTCCATAGTAATACCATACTCACGTAGCTTATCTAAGAAGTGAGCACGATTCTCATTCAATGCTTTAAAGTTAACATACTTACGATGATCATAATAATCACCTAGATGGATAATCTGCTTAATATCATTCTCAAGTAGATACGGAAAGAATACATCTTCGTAGAACTTACGTTGATAGTTAATAAAGATATCAGCAGAGTTACGGATACCACAATGGGTATCATTCAATATAGCAATCTTCATCAATTACCCCATGAATAACTCAAGGCCTTTCTTCTTGGCCTCTTTGATTTCTTTCTTCTCTTCCTTTGCGAAGTCCTTCAATACTTGGTCAGTAGCTTTAACCTTACCAATACGATTACGCAACTCGTCGACAAACATTCGTTCTGCCGAACCATCTTGGTTGTCATCACCGTATGCAATAAGATCTTCAATACCAGCCTTTTCAATGAATCGGAACTTGATATCTTGTTGCTTCTTCTCTTTGGCAATACGTCTCAGAAAAGCATAGTAACAGATCTGTGTGAAATATGCAAATGCGTTAGGATTACCGGTTCGAGTAGCAGCTTCAATATTATAATTTGTAATGGCTTTAAGGCAGTTCTCTACGCCATCCATTACCATTTCCTCACGGTAAGTATACCGAATGAAGTTACTCTTATGGGATAGACCTTCAGCAATCTTAAGAAATGCAGATGCAATATAGTCAGGGATTTTAGGTAGCTTACTACCCGCGTCTTTTGCCTCGTTATATGATTTTACGTGTTCTACAACAGCAAGAGAGAATTCTCTATTGTTGACGTAATGAGGCTTATCTTTGGCTTTCATTTATAACAAACTCCTAGTATATGTTATCAGTATATTATACACTGATTCTAAGGAAATGTACATATCTTATTGATAATAAACACACTATTTTTGTGTGCATTATTTGCAAAAAAAGATGTACAAGATCAAATTTCTATGATATAATATTAGAGTACACCGGGGGTGAGGGAGTATACCCAGTTAATGGATCTTATCTGACCCCGTGGTTGCATGCAATAATTCATTATCATAGTCATCATCATCTTCTTCATCATCATATAGTTCACGATCATAAGTTAAACAATATTTGATGTAAGATTCTTTAATACGTGAATCCACTTCAGCCTGAGATATGACGTGGTTCGGTGCAATACCAACAACATCTTTACGTGCAACAGGCATCCAATCAGCAAAAAAGAAACGTTGTTTGCTGTCTTTAAGTGTTTCAGAAATAAGTGTGACTGGGCGTTCCATCATGATCATGGAAGTAACCTTATCGACACCAGTAATCAATCCAAGTACATTCTCACCAGAGGTAAGCTTGAACTGTCTAATGTCTAGATCATCGTAGATTTTATCAGTCATACTAGTATTTATCATATTTTTATTTCATGTATTTTAAACTTAAACTTCTCTTTACTGTAGATCTTTATTCTTTCAGCCGCGTGATTGAGAGTGAAATTCTTTCTCGATTTCCAGTGTAGATCATCCGCGAGGTCGTACAACTTAGTTGCTCGCCCGTCATCTGACTTACGCAGACCTCGTCCGATAGATTGTAGAATTTTGATTTGGGATTTACTTGGACTAGCAAATATAATGTTGTGAAGATTCCTAATATTAACCCCTGTACTAAAAGTGCCAAGGCTAGCAACAATGATAGCATTCTTTTCATTCTCTGTAATCCTTCTCACATCTTCTCTTACATCAGTACCAGTCTCACCTGATACGTAGAAGATCTTACGGCGTTTATGTGCCGCATCCTTTATCATATTATATAACGGCTTTCCATGTTTCTCTACGTATTGAAACAAGACAAGTGTATTACCATCTTGATCCAACGCTAAATTAGTGATAAACTTATTACGACGTTCATACTGTACAATATAATTTATCTCTTCTTGATATGTAGCTTTTGCAAGGGCACGACAGATCTCATCTTCATACTTCATAAGGATAACATCAATGTCTAGGTCTGCAAGAGATCCTTTATCCATAAGTTGTTTAGTTGTGGTCACATAATATGCTGGACCAAATAAACCTTCTAATACAAGCTTATGTGTTTGTGTACCATCAAGAGTACCTGTTGTACCAAATCTATATTCAGCTTCGCATAGTTTAGTTAGAATAGAAGTCAATGATTTAGCTTTAAAGTTGTGAGCTTCATCACCACACACAAATCCATAATCTTTAAACCATGTACCAGGTAACTTATAGATTGATTGCCATGTTGTAATGACTACACGTTGGTTTGTAAATTTTTCGCGGCCGGCATAGATCTTATGACATTCTTTCTGCACATCAAATGTATCATCAAACTCTGAATAATCAGCAAAGTCAGAATACATCTGTTCAACAAGTGATGTTGTTGGTACAATGATAATTGCTTTCTTATCACTATTCTGTAGAAAGTATCTTAACAATGAATAGATGATTAGTGATTTACCAGATGCTGTAGGCGATACTAATAGACCATTCTTTTGTGATAAACCATGGTGAATAGCTTGAAGCTGATAATCTCTTGGTTCGATCTTATCACCTTTTACTGTCAATGTCATATCATTAATGTAAGACATATCAATAGGTGTATTTGTATTAGGCATTCCATAAAAGTTGTTATGCTCTAATTCAATAGTATAATTACGACCTTCTACGCCAGCAAATTCTTCAAGGTATTTGTATAGTCCTGCATATAACTCTTTCTTACGAGTATCATACAAACGGATCTTTCCATCCCACATCTTATTACGATATGCAGGCATGAACTTATAACCCGGGACATAGAACGTAAAGAAGTCACACAGTTCATTTGCAACTGATGGTTCGCAATCAACATGTAAGAATGCGTGATTCTTCTTTTTAACCTTGATGATATCCATTATACTCCAGACGTAAACTTACGCCACTCGATCATATTTCTGACCGTCTGGTGTCTCCACTTAATGTTCTGCATTATTTCTTCTAGAGTATCTATAACTGTCTTCAGATAATCAATGTGAGCCTTCGCTGCAATGATATGATCATCAGAGTCATAGTAGAAATCCATTTCACCTTTGAGAGGTTTAGATAAACCATTGAATGGATCGTATTCCCAACCCTTTGCGTCGATTTCAGCTTGTGATAGTTTACCGTTATAGTATAACCATTTGTCCTTCAATAGAACATTGAAGTCAGCTTCTTTCTTCTTCAGCTTGAGCTTGGTGATTGACAGAATGTCAAGGTATTTAGAATGCAACTTAGCTGCATCTTTTGAAGCAGAATCCAGATTGACCTCATCGATCTCTGAATCCTTCTTCCACATTTCTAGTATTTTTTCGATATCTAACATAATATAATCCTTAATACACTATATATCCAGTGTATATTATATCACAGTTTACAGGATTTTGAAATAGCTATAGTTGAATGAAACGTTTGCAACTAAGTACTGAATATCTGTGATTGTTGTGTCAAATGGTAAAGAGCTCAATGATGTTGGATAGGCATCAACGAATTGAATCTCTTTGATAACATTGTTGTGTGATGATAGGATCTGCAATGTCATATCACGCATCTTACGAACACCATCATCTTTTTGTGTAACCATACCAAGCATCCAATCATGGATCTCTGTATAGTTAACCAGTGATTCATCAACAAGGAACGTAGCTTCAAATCCACCATAAGTTACTTTGTCTGGTGCTTCGAAAACGTTTCTTTGTGGTGTATTGTATACTGCACCATCAATTGTCATATCTGGCAAGGCCGCAGTTTGAATAGTATACTGAGCATTTGGATATTTTAATTTATCAATAAGAAGCTTAAAACCGGCCGGATTGACATAGGTCAACTGATCAACCGAAGTATTAGTTGCTTCATCACTGAAATTAATTGTTTTAGAATATGGCATAATTATCTCCTATACTCTTATTTATACAAGTTGCAGGGATAAAAAAAGGGGATCCGAAGATCCCCCTTTAGTACAGTTATTACTGTATTACGATTATACTAAGATATCGCTAACAGCAAAGATTCTGTAGTACTGGTTCGAACGAGCCGCACCGATGTCGTTACCAGGAGCTGAACCAACGAATGGGTTAGCAACCATGCCGTAACGAGTCTTGAAGCCGATCTTAGGTTGGAAAGTGTTCTCACCAACAGCACGAACCATAGTTAATGGTACGTATGGGCAGTAGAATAAGCCTGCATCGTACGCATTAGTACCACGGTAACCAACAGTAATGTAGTTACGTGATGCATAAGGATCGATGTAAACTTTAGTACGACCGTTAAGAACACCAGCAAAAGTGTTACCAGTATCATCTACGTTCAAGTTAGTAGAAAGAGCTGGAGTGTAGTCAAGAAGACCAGCAGCAACCAACGCAGAAGCTACGTCAGATGAACATAGGATGAAGTTACCCTTACCGCGACGAGTTTCTTTAGCGATAGTATTCGCTTCACGCTCGATTTGAACGATAAGACCTTTGTAACGCTCAACAGACCAACGACCATCAGCATCGTTTTGAAGATCGAAAGTACCTTTAGAGTTGATGTCACCTTGTTGTGCACCAATCTTAGCACGTGAGTTGATAGTACGTACAACTTCTCTGTTGATCTCAGCAAGGATCTCAGCAGAAAGGATGTTAGCAAGCTCAGACTCAGCATCCAAACCGTGGATAGCTTTAAGGTCTTGAGCAAGTTCCATTGTGTACTCAGCTTTAAGTGCACGTGACTTAGCAGTAACAGTTGCTTTTTCAATTGTGAAAGACATTTCACCAAAAGCATTACCAGATGCATCACCAAGAGCTTCAGCATCAGCAGTTGACATACCACCACCAAGACCGAAGTCGTCAGCTAGGTTGTCGCTGTTAGAGTCAGTAGCAGCACCATCACCAGGAAGTGAAGAAGAATCACCACCGTGAGCACCACCTTGTGCAGTACCGGTAGTACCGTTGAATGAAGAGCTTGAGTAGTCAGTTTCAGCTTCGTTGAACAATGCTTCAGTAGCAGCAGTTCTTGATGCGTTATCGTTGTACTTAGACTTCATTGCGAAGATAAGACCAGTAGGACCAGACATAGGCTGAACACCAGCGATATCATACGCGATTAAGTTAGGCATAGCACGACGTACTAATGAGATCAGAATTGGATCCCAGTTAGAAATGGCACCGCCAGTTGAGTTAGTAGGAGCATCTTCGTTAAGTTGGAAGTTCTGCTGCGCACGCTCTTCAGCAAGTGCTTTTTCTGTGTTCTCTAGAACAGCAGCAGTAACGGACTTACGATAGTTGTCCTTAAATTCAGGAGCTTCAGTAGCTTCCAATACTGGCTGCCACTTCTCCATAAGTTTTGCGTCTGCATTAAACATTTTTAAATTCCCCTATAGAATTATGAGTTTTTCTTAAGTGCTGCCACATAGCGTTGCATAGCAGGAGAAAGAACGATATCTTCGTGCTCTTCACCAGATCCATCAACGTTAGCTTCTTCACTTACGATTTCAGGTTGTGTTTCTTTGAAGTAAGATTCCTTGATTGTGTCTACTTTGTCAGCAAACTTATCTTCATCTTCGAAATCTACATCTTCGGCTAAAGACTTAAGCTTCTCAGCTTGTGCTTCTGAAAGACCTACAGCTGCGTCGCGAACGATCTTCTCACGCTTAAGCTCTTTGATTGACTCAGAAAGCTCAATGTTAGCGTCAGTTTGTGTAGATACTTGCTCTTCAAGATCATCAATCTTGTTTGACAATTCATCTACTAAATCGATCTTAGACTCAGGTACTTCAATATAGTGCTCTGTGAACACAGTTTGAAGTGACTGCATGAAGCTCTCAGCGATTTCTGATCTTAGACCAGACTCGATTGCAAGCTTGTTATCTTCCATCCACTGCTCTACTACGTAGTTCAGGTAGCCATCTACTTTTTCAACAAGTTCCGACTGAATGCGATCAGTTTCTTCAGCAAGCTCTTCAGTGTATTGCTCTTCTAGACGATCAATTTCGCTAGCTAGCTTAGACTTAAGTGCTGCTTCAAAAATAATCTCAGCTTTATCCTTGAATCCTTCAGAAAGAGTTGCTTCAGAATCAACTAGTGCTTTAAGATCTTCATCAAAAGTACCTTCAGCGATAGCTTCGTCATCTGCTTCATAGCCTTCTTTGTGCATAGCATTGTATGCAGCAGTAAGCTCTTCTTTCTTCATCTTGTGCATTTTCATGGACATAGCGTTGATCATACCAGCTTTTGTCTTAGGTGGAGTTGCTTGTGATGGAGCAGACTTTTTAATGTCGCCTGCAACGTCAGCAGCAGCTTTCGCACCGTCAACTTCCTTAGGCACTACTTTGTTTGCCTTTGGAACTTCAGCTTGATCTTTTGCTTCTTCCAGTTCCTCGCTTGAAACTTCAACTGAATCTTCAACGAGTTCATCCTGGAGATCCATGTCAATGTCTTGATTTAAATTATCTGACATGTTAATATACTCCTTAACGAGTTAAAGTTTAGAGAGGAAATCCTTAAAGATCTTCATCTGTGTTTCCGCTAAGCGGTTAGATGGAGCTCTCTTGATCTCAGTCTCGAACTGTTCAATTTCTTGTGCTTTTAGGATACCGTTATCCCAAATCCATTCAACTCCTTCCATGATTCCGTCTACAAAAGCACCCGGAGCCGAAGGATCTTGAACGATATCAA
>Ga0255768_10002591_pt1 | contig 18202 bp, 7 predicted proteins | sample 071ome_33_FD_179983 | JGI IMG/M metagenome (GOLD analysis project Ga0255768, IMG submission 179983) | Coastal salt marsh microbial communities from the Groves Creek Marsh, Skidaway Island, Georgia - 071412AT metaG (version 2) | ecosystem: Environmental > Aquatic > Marine > Intertidal zone > Salt...
TCTAGAGACTGCTGAAGAGGCAGTCCGTCAAGCACTCATCAATGCTCTCGCTGAGGGAGATGATCATTGGTTGAGTGAGTTATTTGATCTTCTAAATCAAACACGAGTATTGAAAAAGAAAGTGTCCAACACCATTCGTTATACTGACAATAAAACTCAGTGGGCGAAAGATTGGAGTGAATACAACTTCAATCTTTCATCTGATTATCTAGATAATATTACTACTGTTGGTAACAGTAAAGTTGGTAAAGATCTAGATGCAATGGACAATATTAGGATCGATACTAGTAGTCCTGATGTAATCTCCTTTGGTGATTACCAGTCCCGAGAAGACTAAAAACTCGCTCTGGTCGGGATGGGTTTAACGACCCCTCGGGTTTCTTGTTTTTCCATAAGAACAAGTGGTGCGGATGGGATACTCTCCCGCCTGGTTTCTTGCTTCCAGTCAAAGAGCAAGTGGTGGATCCAAATGACCCCTTCCGTGTGGATGATTTCCTGTTTTGCATCTAAACTAAAACAGGTGGCGTGCATGTGCTCGGGGGGATTGACCTCCCCCTACATGCGGGTGTGGTGTAGCGGTAACATGCGAGCCTTCCAAGCTCTTGTCACGGGTTCGATCCCCGTCACCCGCTTTTTATAAATACTTCTAGCTTAGAGAAAGTGTCTTCAGGACTAGAAGTATGTCAAAGATTCTTGCGAACCAAATCGCTAATTATGGGGACGACGCTCCCATTGAATTAAAAGAAGGTCTCAATATTCCTGCTGGCAGACAACTGCAAGCTGATGGAATCTTTGGTACGACTGGTCAAATTCTATCGTCTGATGGTGTCACTATTCAGTGGGTAACTCCCTCCTATTTTAGTGGCAATTATAATGATCTAACTAATCAACCAACAATTCCACCTCCACAGGTAAATGTTGACTGGACATCTTCTTCTGGTGTCACTGCTATCCTCAACAAACCTTTAGTTCCACCTCTTCCATCGGTAACTATAGCAAATGCAAGTGGTGGTGGTACACTGGCATATAATAGTGTCAATGGTCAGTTTACATTTACTCCACCAGATCTTTCTCCTTACCTTACTTCTTACACCGAGACTGATCCTCTCTTCAATGCATCTGCTGCAGCGAGTATTACTTTTACTAACACCACCAACTGGAACCTAGCGTATGGTTGGGGTGATCATGCTCAAGCAGGATATGCAACAACAACTGAGTTGAATAATCTTGCATCTAACCAAGAACTTTGGGACTTAGCATACAGTTGGGGAGACCATTCTATTGCTGGTTACTTAACAAGTTATACTGAAACTGACCCTGTATTTGCAGCATCTCCTGCTGCTGACATTACTGATATTAACATTGCTAACTGGAACTTAGCATATAGTTGGGGAGATCATGCTCAAGCTGGTTATCTTCAGTCCTACACTGAAGTTTCTACTCTAGATGCTGTTTTAACTAGAGGTAACAGCACAACCAAACAAATTGTTACTAATAATAAGGTATTCTTTGCTAATAATTTTACTGATCTTGCTGCTCTGAATGTTGTCAATGAGAATCAGTACAATGGTATGTTTGCTACGGTAGTTTCTACTGGTAGAGCATACTATTCATATGGTGGTACACCTAGTGGAGGTTGGACACAACTAATAGATACTGGTTCTTCTATTGGTGAACTAGGTGATGTGGATATTACCACCACTGCTCCTACAAATGGACAAGTTCTTAAGTGGGATGGTTCTAACTTTGTGCCACTAGATGAGTCTGGTGGTGCAGATCTAACAGCATTTAGTGTTACTACAAATGCTGCTGGTAGTGCTGCTCTATCATATGATAATACAAGTGGCGTTTTTACATACACTCCACCAGATCTATCTTCTTACTCTACATTTTCTGGAGCATATGCAGATTTAACTGGCAAACCAAGTATTCCTGTTAACATTCAGGATTTAAGTAATGTCAACATTACTGGTATTGCTGATGGTCAAGTCCTCAAGTGGAACAATGCAAGCTCTGAATTCCTTCCTGCTAATGACTTGCAGGGAAATCAATCAACTGGTATCCTTTTAACCGATTTATCTGCTGCTAACGTAGCAGCATCTGGTGGCGGTTCTCTTGCATACAATGATCAGAGTGGTGTATTCACATTCACCCCACCAGATCTATCTGGTTATGTAGCAGTTGGTGCTGAAACTGATCCTGTATTCCTAGCATCTCCTGTTGGTGGTGTTACCTCTACTCAAGTCAGTAATTGGGATACTGCATATGGTTGGGGCAACCATGCTACTGCTGGTTATATTACTGGTTACACTGAGACTGATCCTATTTTCACTGCTCACCCAGCAAATACTATTACTAATGCTAAGATTGTAAATTGGGATACTGCATATAGTTGGGGAGATCATGGCACTGAAGGTTATCTAACAGCATCTATCAATCAGCAAGTTACATTTGCCGACAATCAAGAACTTAGATTTGGTGCTGGTGTTGATCTAAGAATTCTTTCTGATGGTAACAGCGGTCACATCAAAGCACCTGCTGATATCAACATCAAAACTTCTGCTGGTCAGATTATCTTTGCTAAAGAAGGCACACCTGATAAGGTGATGGCAAAGATGATTTCTGATGGTGCAGTACAACTATTCCATAACGGAACTCAAAAGTTTGAAACAACAGCAACAGGTGCTACTGTTAGTGGTGTAGTTGCTGCTACTGGTGGTAACTCTACTGACTGGAACACGGCATTTGGTTGGGGAGATCACTCTCAAGAGGGTTACTTAACTTCATATACTGTTGTTGCATCTGATCTTAATAGCATTTCTATTAATGCATTGTCTGATGTAGACACAGTATCTACAACACCACAAGATGGTTACGTTCTAACATGGCAAGCATCTAACAGTCAGTGGGTTCCTGCTGAATCGAGTGGTGGTGCTAACGTTACCATCTCTGACACTCCTCCTACTGTTGATGTAGAAGTTGGTGACCTCTGGTGGGAGAGTGATACTGGTAGATTGAAAGTATACTATCAGGATATTGACACTACTCAGTGGGTTGATGCATCTCCACCACTAGGAACAGAAGCATCTTCTTTAGTAGAAGCTAGTGCTAATGGTGAAATTAGTTTTGGTGATGCTATTTCCGATCAGTCCAACAACACTGAATCAAATTCTATTAAACTTTACTGTGATAAGACAGCAAATAGCAATGCATTAATTTCTTACAATGCACATTTAAGACCTACACAAAATAATGCTTTCGATATTGGTAGTGCTGAACTTAAGATTCGTGATTTTTATCAAGCAAGTGCTTCTGATATTAGACTGAAGAAAGATATCGCTGACTATAGTGGCGGTCTTGATTTTATTAACAGTCTCCGTGTAGTAGACTTCACATGGAAGCAGGAAGTAGAACAGAAAGCAGGCAAGAGAGAAACTGGTTTTATCGCACAGGAAATTGGAAATGCTCTAGCACTCTCTAACTATAATTCTTGGAGACTGCATAGTGCAAACCCAGATTCTTATCAAGGCATTGATCATACACAATTAATTCCTGCATTGGTATCTGCTATTCAAGAGTTGACTGCTCGTGTTGCAGAGTTGGAAAATAAATAATAAGGAAGGAGCAACTAAGAAATGGCAATCAATTTTCCCAACACGTTAGGGCAACCAACAGACGGTACATTCACACATACAGTAGGTGATGTAACGTGGGCGTGGAATGGTAGTAGTTGGGCAGCAGCAGGATCTGGTGCTAGCGCAGTTGACCTTACTGTATTTTCTGTCGCAGCAGAGCCACCAGCTCAAGGTGACGGAAGTTTAACTTATGATCCAAATAGTGGAACGTTTACATATACTCCACCAGATCTTTCTTCATACTTACAGTCGGAAAGTGATCCTGTCTTTGGTGCTTCTGCTGCTGGTGGCATCACCTCTACAAATATCAACCAGTGGAATCAGGCATATGGTTGGGGTGATCATGGATCTATTGGTTATCTCCTTTCGTACAATGAGACAGATACTCTTGCTTCTGTTCTTGCTCGTGGTAACACTGCAACAGCAAACATAAACCTTACTGGTACAGTTTCTGCAACTAGTTTTAGTGGAGATGGATCTTCCCTTACTGGTATTAATGGACTCAAGTCTAGACAGTCATCGTCTGCTACTGCAGGCTTCTTAGCAAATAATGGATCTGCCAATTTAAGCATTGTAACTCCACCAGGATATGCATTATTAGCAATTGGAACATCTCACGCATCGTGGGTTACCTTGTACATGGATACTGCTAGCAGAACTGCGGATGCAAGTAGATTAGAAACACAAGATCCATTGCCAGGATCTGGAGTTCTTGCAGAGGTAATTACCTCTGGTAATACTACTCAGTATATTACTCCTGGTACTATTGGATTCAACTCTAGTGCTCAGTCTCAATCATATATTAAGGTCGTTAACAAGAGTGGTGCTACCGCAAACGTTCAAGTTACCCTAACATATATTCAGATCGAGGTTTAATATGTCAGAGAGACTCTATATCGTTACTCTTCACGATAGAAGGGATCTTGAGAATTTTTATGATGAGATGGAGCACATTGGTTCCAGAAATCATTTACCTACTAGAGAGGTGCGGGTAGCAAGAAGAAGACCAATTAGTAGGAATACTATGTATTGGTTGACTGATGAAGAGGCGGAAGCTCTTCGTCAGGATGAACGAGTTTGGGCAGTAGATTTAACTCCAGAGGAAAAGGGATTAACTCTGGATAGATACTACACACCATATGTTATGAATGGAACTTTTTGGAAAGGTGGTGGTGTTGCTCCAACATTTTTAGATTGGGCAAAGCTGCACTGTGCAGGAGACATTGCACAGAGACAAAAGAATGTGTGGGGATCTGATACTGCCACGCAAACTGTAAACGAAGCATGTACTATCTTTGGTGATGGATCTAACGTTGATATCATTATTGGAGATGATGTTGTAGGTTCAAATGCTAATGAGTATAATGATGATCAAGGCAATAGTAGATTTGTGCAGTATGATTGGTTTGGTAATTTAAACAGTTTAGTTGGATCCATCGATGATGATGGTCAGACACTGCCTACTGGAACATATACTTATACTACTACTGCTAATTCTAACTACCATGGTACTCACGTTATGGGTACTGCGGGTGGTATTAAATATGGATGGGCAAAGAATGCTAACTTATACAACTATGATGTATTCACCTACCCAGCACTGCTAGTATTTGACTACATCAGAGCATTTCATAGAAGTAAACCCGTTAATGCTACAACTGGATTTAAAAATCCAACAGTATGTAATCACAGTTGGGGTTACAACTACACTGTTAGTGATCTTTCTACTAATGGATTTAACAATTTGAACTCTATTTTTTATAGAGGAACCACATACAGTGCTGCTAATCCTGGTCCATCTGGGTGGAGTAGACAGGGTGTTAAGGATGATTTTGGATTCAACTTTGATGCTGGTAATGGTAGAATTCCTGCTGTTTATGCAGCATTAGATGCTGACGTTGAGGATGCTATTGAAGAAGGTATTATTACTATTGTTGCTGCTGGTAATTCTAATTGGTACATGGTAGATGATGGTCACCCAGACTATAATAATACTTTTAATTACAGTGGACTTGGTAGTGCCGTCCCTTTACATCAGGGAACGAGTCCTTCTTCTGCTCCAAGTTGCATTCGTGTAGGAGCATTGGATGCTAATGCTGACAACAGGAGAGCAAGTTATAGTAACTATGGTCCACAGATTACTATCTGGGCACCAGGTACACAAATTGTTTCTTGCTTTAACTATCAGGGATTTAATGATACAAGTCCTGGAAGAGTAACTGGTGTTGATTATTACTATCCTATTCAGGGAACTAGTATGGCAGCACCTCAGGTATGTGGTGTGTTAGCATGTTACGCTGAAGGTAAACAAAGATTTACAAACTCTGATGCTAAGCAAGTATTAAGAGAAGCTGCTTTAGAAGGAGACATCACATGGAATCAAGGTCTAGGTGGTGGAGCAGCAGGATCTTATGGTGACATTACTGCACAAAAGGAATCTGTTAATATTGAGTTACGTGCAAACACTGGAAGGAAATCTTCAGGAGACGTTACTAGACTCCAAGGCGAGAGAACTCAGGGGCAGACTTATCCAAGACCCAAGATCTATCAACAGGAAGGGTCATAAATAAACCTGAGAACGAGTATCTATCTGGTAGTTAAATGGCTGACCGCTTTCCGTTAATTGTTAACTCTGTATCGAAGAAGATCGAGGAACTGATCTCTGGAGATAACTTGGAACTCACTGGTAACGGAGTTACCATCGGTGGATCTCAGGGGCAAGCAGAACAATATTTAAAATCAAACGGCACTACGGTAGAATGGGGAAACCCTGGTGACGTTTACACTACTGCTACGCAGACGTTATCGAACAAGACGTTAGAGTTGTGCATTCTCAATGGTGCTGTCAACCAGTTTGCAAACATTCCTAACGCGGCACTTGTAAACTCTACAATTACTGTTAATGGTTCTACTGTTAACCTAGGTGACTCGTTTACTACGCCAGATAACAATACTACCTACACAATTCAATCTGTTGACGCGGTTTCTCCTGCTAAGAAAATTATCAGACTGACATCTGGTGGTACTGCTTCTGCTGTTAACCAAGATATCACATTGGAAGCAGGCACAAACATGTCTGTTTCTAGAACAGGAAACACAATTATATTTGAATCTAGTTTCACAGATACTAACACTATTACTACGGTTGAATCTGCGGTTGGTGGTAGTGCTGTAACGGGAGCAGTTGTTATTGCTGCCTCTGGTGCTTGTCAAGTCAGTCAGGCAGGACAAATTATTACTATCAATGGTACTGACACTAATACCTTCTGCCAACTTCGTGCAGCAGGTAATCCATATAGTCTAGGAAACTTTACTTTCCTTGCTGGTAATACTGTAACGGTTACTCAGGGTGTTGATGCATCACTAGATCCTACAATTACAATATCGTCTACAGATACTATCACTAGAGTCAAAGGTGGTACAACTGGAACTCTGGTTTCTGGAGACATAACAATCGTTGGTAACAACGACACCACGGTATCTCAATCTGGAAATACTATTACTATTAGTAGTACAGATATTGATACTGTTACCAGAGTTAGAGGAACTAATACTGGAACATATCAGTCTGGTGATATTACTATCATTGGTGCTGGGGACGCTACGGTGTCTCAGTCTGGAAACACTATTACTGTTAGTACAACAGATACCAACACTACATATTCAGCATTTGCTACTGGTGGATTATCTCTAGCAGGAACAGAGTTTAGCGTTAAGAACTATGCTAACCTGAATGGAAACAAAGTTGCAAAGTGGGACTCTGGTAACACTCAGTTTGTTGATAGTATTATTTCTGATGATGGTGCTTCTGTTACTATCGGTGGAAACTTAATCGTTGATGGAACTACAACTACTCTTAATACTCAGACCCTAGTTGTTGAAGATAATTTGATTGAATTGAGAAAGGGATCATCTCTCAGTGGTACAGATTCTGGTATTCAAATTAATAGAACTACAGATGCTTCTGGTGCAGTATTAACATTCGCTAGAATGGAATGGTATGATGCTGGTTCTTATTGGAGAACTTATGATGGATCTGTTGCACATAGATTGGTTACTGAAAACCAAACACAGATCTTAACTAATAAGACTTTATCTAACCCAACGTTAACAACACCTATTCTTGGTGTTGCTACTGCTACATCTATCAACGGTCTTGCTATTTCTACAACCGCATCTTCTACTTTAAGTATTGCTAATGTCAAGACAATTGGATTCAATAACTCTGTAACATTTGCTGGTACGGATGGTGCTACGGTTGACTTCAGAACAGGTGGCAACCTTGCTTATACTAACGACACACTTGCGGTGTTCCAGACAACAACTTCTACTCAGTTGAGAGGTGTCGTTAGTGACTCTACTGGTGTTGGAGTTCTTTGCTTTAACCAGAACACTCAGTTTGTTAACAGCATTGGCACTCAAGGCGCATCGATTAGTGTCTTCAATGCTAATGCAACTAGTGCTGAAGCATTTGGTGCTGCTACTCAAGTAATTATTGGTTCTAATAGTGGTACTACAACTATTAATCATGGACTTGATGTTGCTCTTAATTGTGAGTTTGGTACAGATTCTACAAACACATTTGAAGTCAAGGGAACTGCAAACTTTGACAACGCTGATATCTCCATTAGATCTAGTAGCGGTAATCCAATCTATATTGGTAGAGGTGGAAATGCAATTGCATCTAACACGAGAGTTGGATATGATTCGCTAAACAATATTACAACTGGTTCTCAAAACACTGCATTTGGTTATGAGTGTTTACTAGTTACGAATGCTGGTGCTGCAAACACCGCAATGGGTTATAGAGCTGGTCGTGCTACTGGTACTGGATCTAACAATGTATACATTGGTAGAGACGCTGGTCTAACTGGTACTGACGCAAGTAGAAACATCGGTATTGGTAACAATACTCTCTATGGAAATGAGACGGGAGACCAAAACGTATGTATCGGTCACTTTGCTGGTTATGGTGTTATCAATGGTAATGGTAACGTATTAATTGGTCCAGCAACTTCGGAAGATTCTACTTCCGTTACTTATCAACCACCAGTTGTTGGTGGAGATAACCAATTGGTTATTGGTTCTGGATCTAATGCATGGATTACAGGTAACGCACAGTTTGACGTTACTATGCCTGGATCTTTAACAGTCAGTGGTAGCACTACAATTAATGGAGATTTAGTAGTTCAGGGTACTACGGTTAGTATTAACTCTAATGTTGTTTCGGTTGACGATAAAGCAATTGAACTTGCTGCAGTTGTTAACACAACATTCTCTGGTGATGTTAGCAATGGAAGTAATGTTATTTCGAATTGTACTCCTGTAGTTAATTTGACTGAGGGAATGGTTGTTCTTTTGACAACCGCTGATATGTCTGTTCCAGCAGACACTTTCATTACGGATATTACTGGAACAACTATTACTCTATCTGCATCTGTTACTATTACTGGTGGTGGAACTACGGGATCGTTTGATGCTCAGGGACCATCTGATCAAGCTGCAAGTGGTGGCGGTATTATTCTTAAAGGAACTCCACAATCTTCTGGTGGAACAGGTGACAAGACTATTCTTTATGATCACAGCAGAACTGATAAGTATTGGACATTCTCTGAGAACATTGAAGTTGCATTCGGTAAAAAGTTTGTCATCGGTAACCAGTTAGCATTAGACTCAACAACTTTAGGTTCTACCGTTGTCAACTCTTCTCTTGAGAGTGTTGGTACACTACAGGGATTGGATGTTGATGGTGCTACCACACTTGGCGGTAGAGTAGTTGAAAAAGTATTCAACAGTTTTAACACAACACTAACACCATCTGCTAACGTTCTTACAGTTAACGTTGCTGGTGCCAATACTATTCTGGGTCAACCAGCAACTAGTGCAATCAATGAGTTTGCATTCACTGGTTGTAACTTAACTAACGGTCAGTCGATTACTATTACTTTAATTCTAACTGCTAACTCTGCTGCTACATATGGTGATGCTTGTAGTGTTGATGGAACATCCATTCTAAATGGTATTAAGTGGTCTGGTGGATCTCCACCAACTGCTACTTCCAACATCGATATTCTTACTTTCATTATCGTTCAAGATACTAGTGGTACTGTACAAGTATTTGGACAAGGCAACACAGACTTCAGCTGAGGATAGATAGATGCCAGTAGGTTTTAATAGCCCCGCCAGAAACCTGTTCTTATTTGGTACTTCTGGTGAACAAGTTGTACAGAACTTTTTTAAGAATGTAGATCTATCTGGGTCTAATGATAAGTGCTTTCGTCCATCTGACATTAGACTAGCAGCCAATGGAGATTATTTTATTGCTGGTACTAGTCAGGGAAACACTAGTGCTGATAAAGCATTTGTTGACAGGAGATCTTTTAATACTGAAACATCTATTGAAACATTAGTATCTCAATTCGGTGTCAATTCTACTCAAGTAAACGTATCGACTACGTTAACTGCACTAGAAGTTGATTTAAATTTCAAACTAATTCTTTGTGGGAAAACTGGAAACGTTCCTTGGGTCGGTAGATTCAGTGACACTGGTGTTGCTGATTGGATCTCAACTTCTAACACTGCTGATGTTGAGTACAGTGGAATTGCTTTTGATTCAAATGGAATTTATCTTTGTGGTCATACACCAACTGCAAGTGGTGAGTCTTATGCGGTTGTAGAAAAATATGATTTGAATGGTAGTCCTCTTTGGGGAAAAACAATTAGATCTTTTGGTGACGATGCTGAGATTGAGCGAGTAGATGTCAATTCAAAAGGTGAACTAATTGCGGTTGGAAAGATTGCAGATAACACTAAGAACAAAGGATATATTTCAAAGATTGATACTTACACTGGAGAAATTCTTTGGTCCAGAACTCTTGAGCATGGAAATAAAACAGGAAGTTTTTACGATTCGGTCTTCTGCACAGATGTACATATAGATGAGAACGATGAGATCTTTATCTCTGGTAATATTGTTAGAGGTGCATCGGTAAGGGGTTTTTATGTTAAGTATAGTCCTGAAGGAAACATGATTCTCCAAAGAGAGAATGGAGCGGATCAGTTTTCTACTACCACTGACATTTACTCTGATGGATTAACAGGACAAACAACTATTGGTGGAACATATATTACTACTGGCGGAGACTATCGAGCAACTATCTCTAAGTATTCTCGTCAAGGAGTTCTCCTCTGGAGAAGGTATTACAGAACAGATGATGGTGGCGGAGAAGTTAGATTGCCAAACTTCCATGCAGAGGGTGCTTTCTACTATGTGGTATTTAATGATGATGTTTTTGATTCTAATAATCTCACACCAAACTCTTATCTTTATGGTAAAGTAAGTAGTTCTGGTAATGGTCTTGGTGGATTTGTTTATGATGCACAAGATAGCAAGTTCATTGACTATGAAATTACAAGTGATATCAGTAATGAAATTGGAAAACTATCTGATGGATCTGTAAGAAATGATACTTCAGATTTCATTTCCTATCCATACTCTGGTAACAGAATTGCCTTCGATGATCTAGCAACTGTTATTGCTAATAAGAAAGTGCAAGTTGACGACGTTGGAATATATGAAGAGTCTGGTAGTCCTTCTATTAGACCTGCTGACTTCCAAGAAGTAAATCTTCTTCCAGAAAAAGGAGTTTCTCTTGGTGGTTCAAACCCATTGCTGATGGACTTCCGTGGATCTAGTTACACTGGAATCGGATCTGTATTGGATGAGTCTGGTAATGGAAAGGAGATGGGTGGCAATGCAATATGGACTTCTGGCACAGAATATTTTCAGTTTAATTCATCAACTCCCACTGTAACCGAAACAACAAATCCTTTGGGAGCATCTCGTAGCACTCCATTTACTATGGAAGTTTGGGCAGCAAGAGGAACAAGTGCTTCGTGGCAAACTGTTATGACCATCACAAACAGTTGGACTCAAATAGCATTTGATGCTGCTGGTCAGATTCGTTGTGGTAGAAACGGCGGAGGCGGCGGCATCAATGCTTCTACTAGTGTTACTGCTAACGTAGATCAGTGGTATCATATTGTCATGACATACGATGGTAATGACAATGGAACTAATGCTTACATTACCATTTACGTTGATGGTGTTGCTGTTACTGGAGCAACTGACATGGGAGTTAATAGCTTTGGTGACAATGGACAATACATTAGACTAGGAACACATGCAGGTGGTGGTGAGTATTTTAATGGAAGAGTAGGTGAGGTTCGTGTATACGATAGAGAGTTAACTTCAGATGAAGTTCTCAATAATTACCTAGGAAGTAAAGATAGGTATCATGGTGGTGGTAATACTGGCAGTGGTCTTGTTATTAATGATGGAAACTTGTGGGCAGATAGTTCTAGTAAAAAGAATGATGCAGTCATTGGAATAACACAATTCCAACCAACATATAACAGTGGTTACTTCACATATAATGGCAATACTACTAGTGGAGATTATGTAAGACTTCCAAATCTAGTTCATGATCATGTTGCCGAACCAGATTGGTCATATGAAATGTGGTTTAGAACCAGCAGTGGACATGGAGTTTTGTTTGGTCAGCAAATGAATCCATTCCCAAATGTTACTAATGGATGGGTTCCTGCTTTGCATTTGAACAGTGATGGAACTCTTAGGGCAGAACCTTTTTGGACTACAACTGGAACTAGTAGTGCTGACGTGACATCAGGAACAAACTATCGTGATGGCAACTGGCATCATGTTGTTGTCACTAGAGAGAATAATATTCAAAGGATGTATGTTGATGGATCTCTTGAGACAACAGGATCATCTCATATTCCAAGTGGATACAATAGTGTATACTATTATTTTATTGGTGCTGGAAAAATAAATCCAAATAGGACTGGATCTGTCGATGGTCAATCATTTTTTAATGGAGACATTGGAGACTTTAGATTCTATAAGAGACCACTAACAGCAGGACAAGTATTCCAAAACTACAACGCCACCAAGACTAAGTATACTGGCGAAGCACCTGACACAGCACCTAGGATCGGTCCTGGTATTGTATATGATAGCAACCTGCTATTGAACTATGACTTTGGAAACAGAGCGACTTATGATAGTTTTGCTAATACATATTATACCCCCAATATTATTAGTTCAGAAATTAAAATAACAGCATCTGATGGTGCTGCTGGTGATTCTTTTGGAGAACCAGTAGCAGTAGGATCTGGTAGAATTGTTGTTGGTGCTCCAGGTGATGATGATGATGGAACTAATACTGGTTCAGCATACGTTTTTGACTTTGATGGAAATCAATTAGCAAAGATCACTGGTTCTGATGCTACTACTGATTATGATAATTTTGGATCCTCAGTAGCAGTAGGAAACAATAAAATTGTTGTTGGTTGTGCTGCTCGTAACTCCAATACTGGAGCCATATACATCTATGACTTAGATGGAACTAACGAAGTTATTGTTACTGCTTCTGATGCTGCTGCTGGCGATCTTTTTGGATGCTCAGTAGCAGTAGGATCTGATAAAATTGTTGTTGGTGCTCGGTATGATAATGATAATAATCAATTTAGTTCTGGATCAGTATACATCTATGACTTAGATGGAACTAATGAGGTTAAAATAACTGCGTCTGATCCTGGGTTGACTGATTATTTTGGAGATTCAGTCGCAGTAGGATCTGATAGAATTGTCGTTGGTGCTTATGCTGATGATGATACTGGAGGATTTGATTTTGGATCAGCATATATCTTTGACCTTGATGGAAATCAATTAGCAAAAATAACTGCTTCTGATGGTGCTGTTGGTGATAATTTTGGGTGGTCAGTAGCAGTAGGAAACAATAAAATCGTTGTTGGTGCTTGGCGTGATGATGATAACGGATCTGATTCTGGATCAGCATACATTTATGATTTAGATGGTTCAAATGAGATTAAGATAACTGCTTCTGATGGTGCCGCTGGCGATAATTTTGGATACTCAGTAGCAGTAGGATCTGATAGAATTGTCGTTGGTGCTCGGCATGATGCTGATAGGGGAGATTTTGCTGGAGCAGCATACATCTTTGACCTTGATGGAAACCAGTTGTCTAAAATCACTGCTACTGATACTGCTGCTGTTGATCGGTTTGCAAACCGATTAGCAGTGGGTGATGATAAACTCGTTATTGGTGCTTTTGCTGATGATGATAATGGAAATGATTCTGGTTCAGCATACGTATATTCTCTTAAACTACCACTACCAACCACAGTAAAGAACCTCTCAAGTTCTTCTTATACTGGCACGATCAACGGAGCTACTTTCAATAGTGCTGGATACTTTGAGACCACTGCCGATGCTTGGGTTGGTGCTGGATCTGTTGCCACAGGAACATCGGACATGACTATAGAGCAGTGGGTAAGAGCTAATAGTTTTCCAGTTACATTTCATGCTACATTCTATTCACAAAGTTCTAATGTTAGTGGATTTTATGGAGTTGGATATGGAGCTGAAACAAGTGGGTGGTTCTTTGGCGATTACAATGGATCTGTTAGAAATGTTGCCACTTCTGGAACAACAGCATCAGTAAACACATGGTATCATTTCGTTGCTAGAAGATCTAGTGGTAATCTTACAGTCCATATTAATGGAGTTGATGTAACTTCGACTAGTGCTAGCACATCAATATCATTCACTGCTGCTGATCCTAGAATAGGAAACAACCCAGCAGCACCAGTAGGTGAATACTGGGATGGAGATATAGCAGAGACAAGAATTTATAATCGTGCTTTATCATCAACAGAAATCTCCCAAAACTTCAATGCTACCCGTGCTAAGTATGGCGTCTAACTAAATAGATAAAGCAAAGAATATCTATTAGAGGGCAGTCCGTAATGGCAAGGAAGACAATCCTGAGTAACTATTATCTCTTTGATGCGTCTGAGAGAGAAGTTGTAATTCCTGGTGGTGTTCAGAAAGAAGCATTGGTTCTGATCACTAACGTTACAGATAACAAAATTATCTATAACTTCTCTGATCCAGAGTTGACCTCTACTGAGTATCATATCTCAACTGATATTAGAAACGTCACTACAACTAGAGTTAAGTTGGCATATGATACTACATCTATGTCGGACACTGATAAACTTCAGATTATTGTTGACGATTTTGAAGAAACTTATCAACCAGCAGAGACATATCATGACTCTGTAAACAAGATGAGAATGTCTGCACCACAGTCGCAGATTGATACTGACTTTGAATACTCTACTCAGGACACCAAGTGGGAAGCACTGTCTCTTCTTAACAATAATCCCTTTGCTTACAAGAGTGCTACAAGTCTGAATGTTTCTGACATGACTGTCACCACAGACAGTAGAGAAGTTCTGGTTTCATGTAACCCACCTCCAGGTGCTGGTACAGCAATCTTTATTCAGGATAGTTTGTTCCCTGCAGCAAACGGTGTGTTTATTGTTGACGATGCAAACACAGGTCAAAATACATTCACATACACTGCTAAGTATGCTTGGACCCAAGGCGGCGGTACTATCTATGACGGTGCTAGAACTAATGTATACAGTGGTATTCATTATACTGGATCTGAATTAGGTGGAGTAATTACTGTTACCACTGCATCTGATAACAGAGTGATTGTTACTTGCACCAATGCTCATGGTCTTGAAGTTGGTAATGAGTTTGCTATTGCTGGTATCAGTGGTCAAAACATGAATGGATCTTGGACAGTTTCTCGTGTTAACTCGCCAGTTCAATTTACATATGTAACAACACTTGCGCCTAGTGGATCAACTGGTGGTACTATTAAACTTTATCCAAGACCTCAAGGTAATTCTATTCACAGAGCATTTGATGGTGGTGTTAAGTTCTCTACAAATACCCACTCTAAGAACCAATCAGCAATTAGACAGACTAAGCGTTACTTCCGTTATCAGTCTGGTAAAGGTGTAGCATTCTCCACTGGTTCTATTTTGGAACCAGCAATTGAGAACGTTGATAGTCTCACTGCATCTGGCAATACTATTACAGTTGTATGTGCAGTCGCACACAACGTTACTGTTGGATCTGAAGTTGATGTTCGTGGTGTCGATGATAACAATTACAATGGAACTTATGTTGTAACTGAAGTCATTGATGCTTACACATTTAAGTACAATTCAAATAATGCTCCAACTGATGCTGTTGCTTCTGGAGCATATACTGTAACGCCAGTCAATCTTTATGGAACAAACCTAGAGATTGGTATGATGGACCAACAGAATGGATTGTTCTTTAGATCTTCTGCTGGTGAACTATCTCTTGTTCGTAGAACATCCACTTTCCAGTTGTCTGGTAGAGTTACAGTAACTGCAGGAAGCACGCTTGTTTCTAGTTACACTTCTGTTAATGGACAAACAACTAAGTTCTCCAAGCAGTTGAAGCCTGGTGATTATATTGTTCTCCGTGGTTCTTCCTACCGTGTTGATGGTATTATTTCTGATACGCAGATTGTTATCTTCCCTGATTATCGTGGACCCACTGCATCTAACGTTCCAGTAACTAAAACAGTAGAAACAGAATGGAAACAGTCTGACTGGAACATTGATAGAATGGATGGATCTGGTAAGTCTGGTTACACCATTGATAAAACCAAGATGCAGATGTTCTACATGGACTACTCTTGGTATGGTGCTGGTTTTGTTCGCTGGGGATTCCGTGCTCAAAACGGTAACGTAATCTATGCACATAAGATTCCTAACAACAACCAGAACACTGAAGCATACATGAGATCTGGTAACCTACCAGCTCGTTATGAAGTTAATACTGTTGCTCCATCAACAGTTGCTACAAAGACTTTCTTAAACTCTGATGCTGTCTTGTATGTTGAAAACATTGCTAAGTTTCCAAGCACTGGTACGTTGAGAGTTAAGCAAGTTAGTGGTGCAACTGCTGGTGTCTATGAGTACATTAATTACACCAGCGTTGTTAAATTTGAGCAAGATGTATTGAATACTACTGCTGGTAATAATCAAATTGAGGTAGCAAGTACCACAAACCTTGCACCAGGTGGTGTCCAACCTATTATTTTTGATACTCCATTTTCTAACGTTGTAGCAAATAAAGTTTACTATGTAGCATCTGTTCCTTCCAGCACAGCATTTACTATTACTGATACTGCTGGCAGTTCTACTCCTATTGCATTGACAACTCAGACTGGTTCTGCTCTATCGCCACTAACTCGTGCAACATCTGGTTACTTTAGTGGTATTACTAGAGAGCAATCTGGATCTACTGGAAGATCTTTAACCATGGCTAATGGCAGTGCTATCGGAACTATCGATAGTGCAACTAATATTCAAGTTGGACAGAGAGTATATGGATCTGGTATTCCCGCAGATACATATGTTGCTTCTCTATCTGGAACTAGTATCACATTAAGTAACGCAGTTACTAGTGCTAATCCATCTGGTCTATACTTCCCTCCGTTGGGAAGTAATGAAGCAGCAAATACGTTTACTTACAGTGCAACCCAACCTATTGGTGTTGAATTACTCAATGCAACTGCAGTACCATCTATTTCACACTGGGGTTCTTCCGTTATTATGGAAGGAATGTATGATGATGACCGAGCATATGTTTATACCGTTGGTACTAAGCAGCAGCGTGGTATTGCTACTGGACAAACCAGAGCAATTCTTGCTCTTCGCCTAGCACCTTCTGTTGACAATGGTATTACTGGAAACTTTGCTACGAGAGAATTGATTAATAGAATGCAGTTGGTTCTTCGTCAGGTTGACATCTCTGCTACTGGTAAATTCTTCGTTGAATTGGTGTTGAATCCTGTTCCCGATCAAAATGAAACATGGTTGAACGTGGGTGGTACATCTCTGGCACAGTATTCTATTCTAGATACCAACACTGATTTGATTGGTGGGGAAGTTATCTTTGGATTCTATGCTGATAATGATGTTAAGTCTTATGACCTTAGCGCAGTTAAAGAAATCTCTAACTCCATTTTAGGTGGTGGATCTAACGGATATAATACATCCTCTGCTCCAAGTCCAACTGGTATCTTCCCAGATGGTCCCGAGGTTCTTGCTGTTAGATGTACCAACATTGCTGGTGGATCTAGATCTATTGACGCACGTTTCTCTTGGACGGAGGCTCAGGCATAAATAGAGTTGCCTTACTCCTATACCTATGCTTGGCAACAAATCCAAAGCAAAGGTAGAAGAGAAAGACGACCAGCATGAAGATAAAAGTGAAGTCCTTGGTAATTTGGTGAAAGTTGTTGTACTTATTTGGTCTGCTTCTCTCCTAACCTTTAGTTACGTCAGACTTCCAAACGGTCAAAAGATTCTTGACTTTGATCCTACCTTTATTGCCTCGGTCTTCTCTGGATCGTTAGCTGCCTTTGGACTGTCTCCCGCTAAGAGTGGCGGTGCTGCTCCTGCCAAACCAGTAGCAAAGAAAGAACCAGAGGTTGTTTCCGCTATTGAACCTAAAGATGCAAAAACTAATTAATATCGTAGCACTCCTATCAGGTCTGGTATCCCTATCAGTCGTTGGTGGGGGTGCTTATCTGTATCTGAATAAAGATACCCTAGTAGAAGAT
>Ga0255768_10002598_pt1 | contig 18186 bp, 18 predicted proteins | sample 071ome_33_FD_179983 | JGI IMG/M metagenome (GOLD analysis project Ga0255768, IMG submission 179983) | Coastal salt marsh microbial communities from the Groves Creek Marsh, Skidaway Island, Georgia - 071412AT metaG (version 2) | ecosystem: Environmental > Aquatic > Marine > Intertidal zone >...
AAACTTGCTTGTTGTGCTGCCTTTCCCTGGGCTGCTTAGCCCGGGGAGCATTGAAAAAGAACTCTTTTACCGGGACTTTATCAGCGTACTGATCCTCACGCTTCTGCTGGCTTATTTCTGCTATCGTAGTGTCAAAGGCGACAGCAGGATCAGCAGATTCAGCGGGGCAATGTTCTTGTTAATTTACTGCGGCTGGTTTACCGTGATGATCCTTCAGGTTCAGCGTACCGCCGGTATCTAAAATACCATAGGCGGTAAACCCACATTATGACCACAGACAACAAACTGCGCTCCAGCGCCCTTCGGACCATTGACATTGAGAGCCAGTCAATTCTGGAATTAAAAACTCGGATTGACTCTGCATTTGAGGGCGCTTGTGAACTCATCATGGCCAGTCCGGGCCGGGTAGCAGTTCTGGGTATCGGCAAATCCGGACATGTCGGCCGGAAGATCGCAGCGACCCTGGCTAGCACAGGCACACCCGCTGTGTTCGTTCATCCAGCGGAGGCGGGTCACGGAGATTTGGGAATGATCACCGAGCAAGACGTTGTGGTGGCAATCTCAAATTCCGGTACCACCGAAGAGATCATGACCCTTCTGCCCGTCCTGAAGCGCAAAGGTATTCCTTTGATTGCTCTCACCGGTGCAACAGAATCACTGCTGGCACACGAATGTCGTTATGTCCTTGACGTTGGCGTAAAAGAGGAAGCCTGTCCGCTGGGGCTGGCACCCACTTCCAGCACAACAGCTGCTTTGGTGATGGGTGATGCGCTGGCAATGGCTCTTCTCGAAGCTCGGGGGTTCACGGAGGAAGATTTCGCCATTTCCCACCCCGGCGGAAGGCTGGGCAGGAAACTACTCGTTAAAGTAGAGGACATCATGCACAGCGGAGACTCAATACCCAGAGTCACTGCCCATACAAGCCTGGCTGACGCACTCGTTGAAATGAGCCGCAAGGGTTTCGGGATGACTACCGTGGTAGAGGCGGAGGAAATTATCGGCGTCTTTACCGACGGAGATCTGCGGCGCTGCCTGGATGCAGGAAAGGATCTTCACACGACCAAAGTCGCCGATGTCATGTCGGCAAACTTCAAACACATTACCGCCAGCGCCCTCGCAGCAGAAGCTGCAAATATCATGCAAAAGTCTCAGGTCTATGTTCTTATAGTGACTGATTCAGGTCACAGACTCTCTGGCATTCTGAAAATGCACGATTTGCTACAAGCCAACGTTGTCTGACCCCACTTTTTCCCAAACCTGCCCCCCATGAGATTTAATACAGAAGAAGACAAAATCCGAGCTCTCGCCTCCCAGATTTCAGTCTTATTACTGGACGTTGATGGAGTGCTCACAGACGGCAAGCTGCTGTTCTCGAGCTCAGGAGAAGAGCTCAAAGCTTTCTGCTCGCTTGATGGGCACGGCATCAAAATGCTGTTGAGAGCTGGCTTGCAGGTCGGCATCATCACCGGAAGGACTTCAACTATCGTGGAAAATCGTTGCCGGGATCTGGGCATCACACTGGTTCTTCAGGGGCAGGAAGACAAAGCTGCGGCTTTACAGTCGATTCTCACCGCACAAAATGTCAGTCTTCAGCGGGTGGCATATGTCGGAGACGATCTTCCGGACTGGCCGGTTCTGGAGCAGGTGGGTTTGAGTTTCTCAGTGCCCTCGGGACACCCGTTTGTGACCAAGCGCGTGGCTGCCGTTGCTGACTTTCCCGCAGGCGGAGGGGCCGTCAGAGAGATCTGCGACTTTCTGCTTGAGGCGCAAGGAAGCGAGGCAGACTATCTCGCCTGAAATTCTTCCCCCGCGGCACGAGTTCCATCTAGGCGTTTCAAGTCCGTTTCGTGATAACCTAGCCATCTCGAATGACGATGACGCGAGCTATGCACAGACCTTTAACCTACCTGACGACTATCGGCGTAGTCAGCGTGCTCTGCTATTTCTTTCTCGATCTGTCTCAGACCGGGGAGGAAACTGGGGAGGACAGCGCTGCAACAGAGCTCGCGTTTGATGGTTACAGTGAAGGAATCAATACCGTTTTTTACAATGAAAATGGCGACGTGGATTACACGCTCCGTGCTACCAGGCAATTTCACCTGAAAGACCAGTCCGCCCTTCTTGAGAAACCGCTTGTCCGCTTTTTTGAGAACGGAGTATCTACCTGGAATATCGTTGCCGAATCGGGCCTCGTTGGCGGCAATACTGAAGCCTCAGCAAGGCTGATGGAATCGATCCGGCTCTCCGGGGACGTCGAAGTCCACCGCCTAGATGACTATGGCAACTCTACTGTCCTGTCAACCCAACTTCTTGACATAGACCCTAACCGGGAGATTCTGGAAACCCAAGACCCAGTACAAATGGTAACAGCCAGCATAACCCATGCAGGACAGGGAATGTTCGCTGACTTAAACCGTGATGAAATTCAATTTCATTCCAATAACTCCGGTCACTATGAGTCACAGGGAAATCATGCTGACACCGAACAATAGTCTCGCACCCAAGCTGTTGTATTCACTCTTCTCGGCCATGGTTTTCCTCCCCGGAATACTGATGGCAGCCCAAAGCCAGAGCCCGGTCAACTGGAGCGCCGATGGCGAGTTGCTCGTCACTGTTGAGAACAACCGCCGTATTCTCAGGATGCAAGATAATGTCAGAATCTCCCAGGACGGTATCGATATTTCCGGTAATTCGGCCATTTTCGAATACACGCTCGACACCCAGGAACTGTTGCGAGTTACCGTGCTTGGCACACCGGTCAACTATACGCAGACAAGTGAAAGCGGCGCTGAGCCGGTGACAGGGAACAGCGACACCCTTATCTTTTATGATGACGAATTGACTGAGGACACGATCATCGAAATGATCGGTAATGCATTCATAAAATCGCCAAGTTCTACCATGAACTGCGCCTCAATTATCTACATCACCGAGCAAGACTTGATAAGAGAAGCGGTGGGTCCCTGCCAAGGAGCACTGACCTCTCAGAATGGCATGTAACCCCTCATGTTAAGCGCGCAAAACCTTGCAAAAAACTTCAAAGGTCGAGATGTTGTCAAGGATGTCTCTATCGAGATCTGCCAGAGCCAGATCGTTGGCTTGCTCGGTCCGAATGGCGCCGGAAAAACAACTTGTTTTTACATGATCGTTGGTCTGATCCAAGCGGACAGCGGCAGGGTCCTGCTCGACCAGAAGGACATGACCCAACTTCCGATACACGATCGAGCCCGGCATGGGCTGTCGTATCTCCCACAGGAATCCTCGATTTTTCGTAATCTGACCGTCGAAGAAAACGTCCTGGCGATTTTACAGGCTCGACAGGAACTCAGCCGGGAACAAACGGAGGAAAAACTTGAACAGTTGCTTGAAGAATTCAGCATCGAACATATCAGACACAGCAAAGGCATGAGTTTGTCAGGCGGCGAGCGCAGACGCACTGAGATTGCCAGAACACTTGCCACAGACCCGAAGTTCATTCTGCTGGATGAGCCATTCGCCGGTGTTGATCCGATCTCAGTGAGCGACATCAAGACCATCATCAACCAGCTGAAAGACCGGGGCATTGGTATCCTGCTTACTGACCATAATGTACGGGAAACACTCGATATTTGTGAAAAGGCCTACATTGTGAGTGAAGGTCATGTCATAGCTGACGGGGACGCTGATGCAATTCTGAGCAACGAAAAAGTCAGAAGTGTCTACCTGGGTTCGCAATTCAAGATTTAGCTCATCCCGACCCTCTTTCCGACATGCTCCCGACTTCGGCGGAGTAACCCCCTGCTCTGACCCTGCATACTTTATTTGCGTGGCGAGCTATGCAAGACAGGCACGGTTCTTGCTATACTCTTCAGCCTAGAAAAAATTGCAATCGTTGATCGCAAATCTCACTCCTGCCGAGCAGCGACGAACGCAGTGTAGCTCATGAAACTATCGCTTCAACTCAAGTTAGGCCAGCAACTGGCGATGACGCCACAGTTGCAGCAAGCGATTAAATTACTTCAGCTGTCGACTCTCGATCTGCAACAAGAGATTCATCAGGCGCTTGAGTCCAATCCCATGCTGGAACTGATTGAGGGTATAGAGGACGACGAGAATTCTGCCAAAGAAACTGACACAGACAGCGAGCCCGCCTCTCAGACAGCAGACAGCCCAGACAGCAATACCCTGGACAATCCGGAAGAAGATTACTGGCAGAACGAGATTCCGAAAGACCTGGAGGTAGACAGTAATTGGGATGATATCTACACCAATTCACCGCCCCCGAGCCAGAATTTTGAGGCGGACGACTTTGATTTTGAATCCCGCAACTCGGTAGAGGAGACGCTCCAGGATCACCTGCTCTGGCAGCTGAACCTGACGCCAATGTCAGAATCTGACGAAGCCATCGCGATGGCGATTATAGACGCCATAGATCCCAATGGCTGGCTTACGGTCGATCTCGAATCCATACTGGCCGGATTCGACCCCGCACTGGAAATAGAGCTTGATGAAGTGGTGGCGGTTCTGCACCGCATTCAGCAATTTGACCCCATCGGAGTCGGATACCGGAACCTTTCTGAATGTCTGCTGATTCAGCTCAACCACTTGGGGGAAAACCATCCGCCCAAACTCATCGAAAACGCCAAACTGATCGTTCGTGACTATATCGAGCTGCTTGGACATCGCGACTATGCCCTGTTGATGCGAAAGACGAAGCTCAAAGAGGCGGAGCTCGCAGAGACCATTACCGTGATCGAGAGTCTTGATCCGAGACCCGGCGCGAACATCGCCCCGCCATCCACCAACTATGTGGTACCCGATGTCATCGTCACCAAAGATGCCGAGTCAGGCAAGTGGAAAGTAGAACTGAATCCTGAAACAGCACCAAGAATACGCATAAACAGCAGCTATGCCTCGCTGGTTAAACGCGCGGATACGAGTTCTGACAACAACTTCCTGCGCGATAATTTACAGGAAGCGCGCTGGTTTTTGAAAAGCCTGCAGAGCCGGAATGAAACCTTGATGAAAGTGGCGACTCGCATAGTCGAGCATCAGAGAGGATTTCTAGAATATGGTGATGAGGCCATGAAACCGTTGGTATTGCACGACATTGCCGAGGCCGTAAGCATGCATGAATCGACAATATCTCGGGTCACGACGCAAAAATATATGCACACGCCGAGAGGGATTTTCGAGCTAAAATATTTCTTCTCAAGCCACGTCTCTACCAAAGGCGGTGGCGAATGCTCCTCAACCGCTATTCGAGCAATCATCAAAAAGCTCATTGCTGCCGAAAATGCGCGAAAACCACTGAGTGACAGCAAAATCACGGAACTGCTGGAAGAAAAAGGTATCAACGTGGCACGGCGCACGATTGCCAAATATCGTGAATCACTGTCTATTCCTCCGTCCAACGAGAGAAAAAGACTTTCAAGCTGAAAACGCCTGTTTCCACAAGTCAACACCCGGTCAATTCAAACACTAAGAACATGCAACTTGAAGACATACTTATATCCGAGCGTTGCTTCTGCAAAGTTCCCTGGCGCAGCAAGCGGCGAATCCTCACGAACATCAGTGAGTTGATCAGCGATCAATTCGAAGGACTCGAGCCTGAGCCAATGTACGACTCGCTTATGGCCAGAGAACAACTGGGTAGCACCGGTCTTGGCAACGGCATTGCGATTCCGCATTGCCGTGTAGCAAATTGCACCGAAATTATAGGATCACTGATAACGCTGGAAGAGCCGACAGAATACGATGCCATTGACGGAAAACCGGTAGACATACTTTTTGTCCTTATCGTTCCGGAGCAGAAGTCAGACGAACACGTAACCGCACTCGCAAAGCTCGCAGAGCTGCTGAGTGATCAGGATCTGTGTTTTACCTTACGACAAACACTTAGCGACGAAGATCTGTACAACATTGCCATAACTTACTAGCCAAACAATATTGATCAACTGAAATTACCCCGATGCAGCTCACGATAATCAGCGGTAGATCCGGCTCAGGCAAAAGCACCGTTCTCCACGTGCTCGAAGATCACGGGTACTATTGCATCGATAACCTTCCGGCGAGTTTGCTGCCAGCATTAGCGAACCGCATCAGCGCAGATGACAATGATCTGCCTCTGGTGGCCGTTTCTATCGACGCCCGAAATGTCTCTGAAGATCTGGAGAAGGTCCCTGAAATACTCCAAAAGCTGAAAAATACCCAGATATCAACGCAAATTTTATTTCTGGATGCCAACAGCCAGACATTGTTGCGCAGGTTCAATGAAAGCCGCCGCAAGCATCCTCTGTCTACCGAAACGATTGGTCTCAGGGAAGCAATCAACATCGAATCAGATCTGCTTGAGCACATTTCTCTGCTGGCAAGCCTGACCATCGACACCAGCAATATGTCATTACAAACCCTTCGACAGACTGTGAAAGAGCAGTTTTTAGGAAACCAGAGCAGCGCCACAGCTCTGCTGTTCCAATCCTTTGGCTTTAAACATGGCGTCCCTGTGGATGCGGACATTGTTTACGACGTCCGCTGCTTGCCTAACCCGTACTGGGATGCCTCGCTGAGATCGTTAACGGGCCTCGATAAGCCAGTTGCCGATTTTCTTGGCGCTGATACCGAAGTCACGGAGATGCTTGCGGATATTTCTAGTTTCCTCGTTAAATGGTTACCCAACTTTGAAGCGAACAACCGTAGCTACATCACCATAGCCGTGGGCTGCACCGGCGGTCAGCACAGATCAGTGTATTTATGCGAGCGCCTTTCACAGGCATTCGCTGAAAAACTCACCAATGTACAGGTAAGACACCGCGAACTGGGAAAGTGAGCCCTCTATGCCCGAAACGAAAGTGACCATCATTAACAAAGCAGGACTGCACGCCAGGGCCGCTGCCAAACTGGCCAATGTTTGCTCTGGGTTCGCAAGCGACATTCAGATCGGTCATGAAAAAAAGGTTGACGGAAAGAGTATCCTGTCGCTGATGATGTTGGCCGCGGTGAAGGGCACCACACTGACCGTTCAGGCAGACGGTCCAGACCAGCAGGAAGCTCTGAAAGCGGTTGCCGACCTGGTCAACGAGCGATTCGGTGAGACTGAGTAATTCGGCTCTGGGAAAGGTGCCTTTTTTCTCGCACCAATTCTAAAAACTGTGAAATAGCGGTAGTATTACCCGCACTGGAACCGATCCATCGTGGTTCAGTCATCACCTGATCAGGTGATGAACCCGCAAAATCTAGATCAGAATCTGGGCAGGGCCACCTGATGGTCCGTGGAGTGAGACATGCCCCAGCTCAAAGAATCGCAATTCCAAAAAGATCATGTGCATGAGCTGAATCAAGCGATCGACAGCGGATCGCTCTACCAGGTTCGGCAGATGATCAAAACCCTGCCTACGGCGGGAATTGCGCACCTTCTTGAATCGTCACCGCCAAAAACCCGACGAGTACTCTGGCAACTCATCGACAAGGATTCGGAAGGTGAGGTCATCCAGTACCTTCATGAAGATCTGCAGAATGACATACTGAGCGAACTAAACGCAGAAGAGGTCGCCCAGCTCACCGAGGGGCTGGAAGATGACGACCTAGCCGACATCCTGCAGCAGCTTCCCCAGCAGCTCGCAACTGAAGTCCTGCAGGCAATGGACCAGCAAGATCGACAGCGCGTTGAGACTATTCTTTCATACGACGAGGACACCGCAGGCGGCCTGATGAGCCTGGACACCATAACGGTGAGGCGAAATCACACTGTTGAACTGGTTCTACGCTATCTACGGCGACACGACTCGATTCCAGAAATGACTGACAATATCTTGGTGGTCAATCGGGAAGATGAATTTCTGGGAATTCTCCCCCTGCGTGAAATTTTGGTATCAGATCCGAATACCTCGGTCAGGGATGTCATGCATTCTGAGGTCGAGGCGATACCGGTCGACATGGAGGCCACTCAGGTTGCGCAATTGTTCGAACAGCATGATTGGGTTTCAGCACCCGTCGTTGGCCATGACGGTAAGTTGCTGGGAAGGATCACAATTGACGATGTGGTAGATGTAATCCGGGACAGCAGTGAGCATTCCCTGATGAGTATGGCCGGCCTGGACGAAGAGGATGACACCTTCGCACCTGTGGTGAAAACAGCCAGAAGGCGCGCCTTATGGCTCGGTGTAAATCTGTTCACCGCGGTTCTTGCCTCGCTGGTTATTTTCCTTTTTCAGGACACGCTTGATCAGGTCGTCTACCTGGCGGTACTCATGCCCATCGTCGCAAATATGGGCGGAGTCGCCGGAACACAGACATTAACTCTGGTGATCCGCGGGTTGGCACTTGGACACATCAGCTCCGCAAATTCTCGCTGGCTTCTGGCGAGAGAACTGGGCGTTGCAGGGATAAACGGCGCGTTGTGGGCGCTGGTTATCTCAGTGGTCGCTTTCCTCTGGTATCAGGACTTACAGCTGAGCTACATCATTGCCGCAGCCATGATGATCAATCTGGTCACTGCGGCACTGGCTGGCGCTTATTTGCCTCTTATACTGAAACGACTGGATATTGACCCAGCCCTGGCGGGTTCGGTGGCATTAACTACAGTCACTGACACTATCGGATTCTTCGCATTCCTGGGCCTCGCCCAGAGCTTCTATCTGTGAATCATGATCGATAACGACACACACCAGAAAGCCGGGCCGAGCAAATCAGAGCTCAAACGGACCGCGCACGCTCAACAGGCACTGGGGGAAAGACTGGCCCGACTGGCCACGAGACAACTCAGGGCACTCGAACTTCCGGAAGCACTACTTGAGGCGATTGAGGAATTCCATCGTCTGCCGAAGAGTCACCTTGCCCGCCGCCGGCAATTGCAATTTATCGGAAGACTGATGCGAGACATTGATCAACCGGCTATTGAGAAGCAACTTCAGGCTCTGGAGGCGCCCGCCCCATCTCAGCCAGAACTTACCCAGGCGGAAATCTGGACAGAAAACGTGTTAAGAGAAGGCGCATCCGTCGTTGAATCCCTCCTGCATCTGGCCCCTGCCCTTGACCGACAGAAACTCAGGCAACTGCAGCGCAAGGCCAGCAAAGCCAAGGAAACTGGCGAACTGAACAAAATACGGCAGCAACTGCATGCTTATATCTCAGAGTATCTGTGAGTCCGTTAAACATCGGTCTTGCTGGCCCGTTCTGTGAGGAAGGTGGTACCATCCGGCGAAGAAGCAGACGCTTCGCTCTAGCCGATTGACACTCTGGAGACCTATTTTAGCCAGCTGTGTCACCAGGCTCTGTTCCCGACGCGGAACGATCTGCGCACCCTGAGCACAAACAATAACAACAAGGTGGTCTCAATGTCCGACAAGAATGCTCTCGAGTACTGGAAATCTAACATCAGAATCGTCTTGTCTCTGCTGGTAGTCTGGTTCTTTATCTCTTTCGGGTGCGGCATCCTGCTGGTGGACACTTTAGATGAGATCCGGATTGGCGGCTTCAAATTGGGATTCTGGATTGCGCAGCAGGGCGCGATCTTTGTCTTTGTCATTCTTGTCTATGTGTACATCTACCTGATGGATAAACTCGACGACGCTTATAATCTGAATCAAGATGAGGACAAAACCGCCGAACCCGGGGAGGAAGCGCAATGAGCGTACAGATCTGGACGTTTATTTTTGTCTTTCTGACATTCGGGCTGTATATCGGCATAGCAGTCTGGTCCCGAGCCGGTTCGACCAGTGATTTCTACGTCGCAGGCGGCGGTGTACCCCCATTGGCTAATGGCATGGCAACCGCTGCAGACTGGATGTCCGCAGCCTCTTTTATTTCCATGGCCGGGCTGATTTCCTTTCTTGGCAGAGACGGCACGTTTTACCTGATGGGCTGGACAGGTGGGTATGTCTTGCTCGCCCTGCTGCTCGCACCCTATCTCAGGAAATTTGGCAAATTCACTGTCCCTGACTTCATAGGGGATCGTTACTATTCAAGAACGGCTAGACTGATCGCGGTTTTCTGCGCCATTTCGGTGTCATTTGTCTACGTGTGCGGCCAGATGCAGGGGGCCGGAATCGTCTTCTCAAGGTTTCTTGAGGTCGACATCACCACAGGCGTCATCATCGGCATGGCAATCGTTTTCTTCTACGCTGTTCTCGGAGGAATGAAGGGGATTACTTACACTCAGGTAGCGCAATACTGCGTACTGATCTTCGCGTTCATGGTGCCGGCAATTTTTATTTCCATCCTTATGACGGGCATTCCCATTCCACAAATAGGATTCGGTGCCGAATTGACAGAGGCTTTTGGTGGTGGCTACTTGCTGGACAGACTGGACGGCCTGAGTCAGGAACTGGGCTTCGCCGTCTACACGGAGGGTCAACGCAGTACGCAGGATGTGTTCTTTATCACTGCCGCGCTGATGTTCGGCACCGCCGGCTTACCGCATGTAATCATCCGCTTCTTTACCGTGCCTAATGTCCGAGACGCGCGAAGGTCAGCAGGTTTTGCGCTTATTTTCATCGCGATTCTCTACACGACTGCGCCCGCTGTTGCTGCATTTGCTCGTACCAACTTAATCAACACCGTTAACAATGCAGAATACACAGCTATGCCGGAGTGGTTCAGCAAATGGGAGACCACCAACCTGATCTCATTCAACGACAAGAATGGTGACGGCCGCATTCAGTACGTCGGAGATCCCGAGACAAATGAACTCGAAGTAAATCGGGATATCATGGTGCTGGCCAACCCTGAAATCGCGAACTTGCCGAACTGGGTCGTGGCGTTGGTAGCGGCAGGAGCGCTAGCTGCTGCGCTGTCCACCGCAGCCGGATTGCTCTTGGTGATCTCAACATCTGTGGCTCATGACTTGATGAAGCGCAGCTTCATGCCAGACATCTCGGAAAAGCAGGAGCTGCTCTATGCCCGTATGGCAATATTTATTGCGGTGCTGGTCGCCGGCTATGTGGGGATCAATCCGCCCGCCTATGTCGCCCAGGTGGTGGCCTACGCATTCGGGCTGGCTGCCGCGTCATTTTTTCCAGCGATTGTCCTGGGTATTTTCCAGAAAAGTATGAACAAACAGGGGGCCATTGCCGGCATGATAGCCGGTTTTCTGTTCACTGCCGGATATATCATTTACTTTAAGAGCCTGAACCCCGCAATGGATAATGCACAGGGCTGGCTGCTGGGAATCTCACCGGAGGGTATCGGCACGTTCGGAACTCTGATCAATCTCGCAGTCGCCGGGCTGGTGGCCTCCTTCACACCGGAGCCGCCCGAAGACGTGCAGGCCATCGTTGAAGAAATCAGACTTCCCGGAGAAGCCATCAAGCGCTAATCGCTCAGCAAGCAGCTTCAGCTTCTGTTCGTTCGCTCCCAGTACTCTGCCACCGTGGATTTCATTTCCTTGTGCATCAGCAAAATACCGACCAGATTCGGCACGGTCATCAGCACAATGGTGATTAGGGAGATGTTCCAGACAATCGTTGTGTCTGCAAGCGCAGCGGTGAAAAATCCGAGCACATAGACAATCCGATAAGGCAGAACGGATCTCGTTCCGAACAGATAGGTCATGGCGCGATCCCCATAGTAGGACCAGGCAATCGCTGTGGAAAACGCAAACAACATCAATCCAATGGAGACGATGTATTGGCCATATTGTCCAAACAGACCCTTGGTGAATGCCTGAGTGGTGAGCGGCACTGAATGCAGAAGCGAATTTCCGGTGACAACGACAGTCAAATCCTCCAGCTGCCCATCAACCACATTCAGGGTGCCGGTGATAAGCTCACCTTCACGGGAGTAACGTGTATTCTCTGCCAGTGAACGGGCAGCAATCAGCGTGAACGCCTCGTTGTTCTGAGGCACACCATTGCTCAGTTCAATTTGACCGCTATAACTTCGGGTATCGGATTCTTCGCCACTCAGGTAGGAGAATAAGCTGGCGACATCATCGGCGTCAGCCTCAGTATAGGTGCCGGCAACAAAGCTCATGTCTGCCCGCTGAAATTCGTTCTCGAACTTCTCCATCCAGACACCGGAAGAGAGAATCACCAATCCGGTAATCGTGCAAATCACGATCGTGTCAATAAACGGCTCAAGAATGGACACCATGCCCTCATCCGCAGGCTCATCAGTGCGCGCTGCGGCATGTGCAATCGGGGCTGACCCTTGACCCGCCTCATTGGAATACAGCCCGCGATTTACACCCCGGTCGAATGCATACGCAAATGACGCACCGAGGAACCCGCCTGCAGCGGCTGAGCCGGAAAAGGCATTACTGAAAATTGATAAGAATGAAGGAATGATGTTGCCGATGTTCGGGATGATGACGGCAAATGCTCCGATCAGATAAATCATTGCCATTGTGGGCACGATCGCTGCAGCCACCTTCGCGATACGGGTTATCCCGCCAATGATTACCAGAGCGAGAAGAACTGAAAGTACGCTGGCCGTAATGAGGGGATCGAGATCAAACGTGCTCTCCAGCCCTGAAGCAATACTGTTGATCTGCGGAAGATTGCCTGTTCCGAATGAACTCAATACCGTGGCAACAGCGAACACAACCGCTAACCACTTCGCATTGAGACCCTTCTCCATGTAATACATGGGGCCGCCAGCCATTGTGCCGTCTGCAGTTTCATTCCTGTACTTGTGCGACAGTGTGACCTCGACGAATTTGCTGGTCATCCCAAAGAAAGCGGTCATCCACATCCAGAACAAGGCGGCGGGACCGCCAAGGTGCAAAGCAAGAGCTACGCCGCCGATGTTGCCGGTACCCACGGTGCCCGAGAGCGCGGTTGCGAGGGCTTGGAAGTGGGAGGTGTCGCCCTTCGCCCCTTCCTTGTCGAATTTTCCCGAGGTGACACCGATCGCATGCCTGAAGTAACGAATCTGCGGGAACCCGAGGTATAACGTGAAAAAGATACCGGTTGCCAGCAAAAACGTCGGGAACCAGATCGCGCTGCCCAGGAAACCATCGATATAGATTAAAAAGTCATTCACTGCGTCCACGAAAGTCCCCTGTCGTTTTTATTGTTGAATCAAAGCTGCTGATAACAGGCTGCTTTGGCGCTTGTGATTACGCTGCAGCCACTCCCGGCTCAGTCTTCTGTGTCCTGTCAGTCATCGCTGATCGAAATTTTTGGCGCTTCTGCCCGAAGCGCGGCGACGTGCGCTGCGGCAGAACCCACGTTTTCAGCAAGCTCTGCATAGGCCCTGGCAACTGCCGAGCCTGTAACCGATGCTACCACAGGATCACCGCTGTCGGTTTGTTCTCTGATTTGAATGTCAAGCGGGAGTCTTCCGATGACTTCTCCACCGTATTCCGCTGCCAGTCGACTGCCTCCTTCAGAACCGAAGATCGCCTCGCTGTGCCCGCACTGCGAGCAGACATGCATCGCCATATTCTCAACAATGCCTAGAATGGGGACGCCAACCTTCTGAAACATCTCGATGCCTTTTCGGGCGTCGGCCAGGGCCACATCCTGCGGTGTCGTGACGATGACCGCGCCAGTTACCTCTACAGACTGAGCCAGACTCAGTTGTATATCGCCTGTGCCGGGCGGCATATCAACAATCAGAAAATCCAGCTCAGACCAGGCCGTATCTGTGAGAATCTGATTGAACGCCGAAATCACCATAGGGGCGCGCCATACCATTGCAGCCTTGGCATCCACCAGCACTCCTATCGAGATACATTCAACTCCATGTGCTTCGATAGGCACCAGCAGCCGTTGATCCCGGACTTCAGGGCGGGTCCCGGGGGCGATACCCATCATCAAGGGGATACTGGGTCCATAAATATCAGCGTCAAGCAACCCAACGCTGCAGCCCAGTTGCCGCAGAGCAACCGCAAGATTGACCGCGGTAGTCGATTTTCCAACACCGCCCTTACCTGATGCGACACAGACAATGTGCTTGATTTGCGGAAGCTTTTTCACCAATGGTCCTTTTGTCAATAAAACGGAGACTGCAAATCAGCCTCGCGAGAATTATCAGTGATTAACCGCGAAAAATAAAATAGTCATGACAGGAAGTGATCAGGCTCGATAGAATCAACCGAATGAGATCACTGAGCTTTCTGCTGATTCTTTTCGCAGCACCCGCGTTTTCAGCGGAATTTGGAAATGAGGGCGAGCTGAAATTTGCGTTCTATTCTGCTGCATGGGGCGAAAATACGGATGACGGATTACGTCTGGTGGTGAGTAATAAGAGCAGCAAAGGTGTGGTGCTGGAGGAGGTCAAATTCCTCAAAACACCAGAAACTGCAGATGACGATATCCGCCTCAAGGTCGGGCTTGCTGTCCCTGCAGGACGCTTCGCTGAGGCCGAGTTCCGCTATACAGATCTGCTTTCGGACAATGAGTGCATCCAGCGCACGATGGACAGCAACTGGAGACTGGTAGAGGTGTCCAACTACACGCTCAATCCGTCGGTCAGAAACCTGATCATAGAGAACACCGATTCTTTCAGAATCTACCAGTGTGTTGAAACAATCCGAACGCGTTGGCGGGAGACGTCGGGAGACTCTCGTGGCGTGAGCAGAACCGAAGAGGGCTGGATACTGTACCACTTCGAGACGAGGCAAGACTGAGTTTGGAGGAAAAAACAAGGGGGCTTGCGCCCCCTTGTTTTTTCAAGAACTGTTGCCCTACACGCTACAACTGATCGCTTGGGCCCTGGCTGTGATTAGCCGAGCAGTATACCGCCGTATTGCACAAAGAAAGGCGCGAAGACCAGACTCAGAATCGCTGACAGCTTAATCAGGATGTTGAGCGATGGTCCGGATGTGTCTTTGAGAGGATCACCCACAGTGTCTCCGACCACAGCAGCTTTGTGCTCTTCCGAACCCTTACCACCGTGGTTGCCCGCTTCGATATACTTTTTGGCGTTGTCCCACGCACCGCCGCTATTCGAAGCTGAGATCGCCAGAACGCCACCCACAACCAGAGAACCGGCCAGAATTCCGGCCACAGCCTCAACGCCAAACAGGAAGCCTGCAACAAGAGGAGAACCCATGATCAGCACGCCGGGCGCAATCATCTCCTTCAGGGCGGCGTTGGTCGAGATCGCCACACACTGCGCATAGTCGGGCGTACCCGTACCTTCCATAATGCCCGGGATTTCGCGGAATTGGCGGCGCACTTCTTCAATCATCTCAAACGCAGCGTCACCCACTGAACGCATGGTCATCGCCATGAACAGGAAAGGCAAAACCGCACCGACGAATACGCTTGTATAGACCAGCGGATCAAGGAGACTCATGGTAATCGGCTCGCCCTGGAGGTTTGATGCCGCTGTAATAAAAGCGGCAAACAAGGCCAGTGAAGTGAGTATGGCCGCGCCGATGGCAAATCCCTTCCCTATCGCCGCTGTAGTGTTGCCTGCTGAGTCCAGAATATCGGTGCGCTCTCTGACCGCGCTCTCAAGGCCAACCATCTCGGCGATCCCACCGGCATTGTCAGCGACCGGGCCATAAGCATCGATCATCAAGGCAATCACCAGCGTACCCAACATCCCCAGAGAGGCAATCGCCACACCATACATGCCGGCAAGCCCCCAGGAAATGAAGATACTGGCCGCGATGCAGAGGTACGGATAGACCGTACTCTTATAACCCAGCGACAAGCCGAAAATGATGTTGGTGGCCACACCTGTCTCACAGGATCCGGCCAGCTCCTGTACCGGCTTGTAATTGTCCGAGGTGTAGTAATCCGTCAGCAGACCGACCGCCAGCCCGGCAATGAGTCCAGACAGAAAACACCAGTAAACACCCATATTGGTGTACTGCTCACCGTTGAGCTCAAAAAATTCAGGCACCAAGGCCATGGTGAAGAAGAACATCACTATCGCCATCAGGACACTGGAGATAATCAACAGCTTCCGCAGTGCGGGGGCAACATCTTCTTCAGTCTTGACGCCAATGAGCAGTTTTGTCACCAAACTCACCGGAATTCCAACAGCCGTGATCAGAATCGGATACAGCAGCGCATTGGGATCGGCGGCAAAGACCACGGCACTGATTACCATCGCTGCGCAGGTAGACTCAGCGCAGGAACCAAACAGGTCAGCACCCATGCCGGCAACGTCTCCGACGTTATCACCCACATTGTCGGCAATCACGGCAGGGTTGCGGGGATCGTCTTCGGGAATGCCCTTCTCAACCTTACCGACCAGATCAGCACCGACGTCAGCGGCTTTGGTGAAGATACCTCCACCAACCCGCGCGAACAGCGCAATGGTCGAGCCGCCAAGGCCAAAGCCCGCAATAACTTCCATCAGAATGTGGTTATTTTCAGGCCCCAATCCCGACAGCAGGGAGCTCATCACCACGTAGATAATCACCAGTCCGAGCGCGGCGAGGCCCACCAGCGCGAAACCCATTACGGCGCCCGCGTTGATCGCCATGTCGAACGCTTCGGAGATATTCTTTTTGGCAGCAACGGTTGTTCGTGCATTGCCTTGTGTGGCGACCATCATGCCGATATAGCCGGACGCAATTGAGATTGCTGCCCCGAACAGAAACGCGATCGCGGTATAGATACCCTCGCGGTAATCTGGCGTGTGGGAGTCGTCAATCAAGATGGCAATAATTGCGGCAAACACCACCATAAAGATCGCAAGGAACTTATATTCCTGCTTTAGAAAGGCCATGGCACCATCAGCGATTGCACCATGGATGAATCTGAGGCGCTCGCCATCCTTCTCATCCAGGCCCGCATCCACTGGCACAGATGTGACCTTTCGCATGTAATAGAATGCGATTCCCAAGCCCAGTAGCGACAGCACCGTGGTGACTGTTATCGTGATCCCCGACATCTACGTGTCTCTCCCCGTTTTAGTAGAAAAATCAAAGGCGCGAACTGTACCACAACGCTGGTGACAAACAAAGGCTGCAAGTCGCGCCAGGGCTGGTAATTCGGGCTTCAGTAATGGGTCGTCTGCACACCGGTCGGGCGCAGATTTGACGATCATCTATCGAGACTTTTTGCGGCTTCGCTTTTGCTTGTTTTTGGACACTTTGGGTTTGGATTCGCCCCTGGCCTCCCGGAAGGCCTGCCTCAGGGCATCGATACGAGCTTCTTTTCGCTTTTCAACATGAGACGATTTGCGGGTTTGGAAGTCCAGGACGTTATCTTCCATCAGCTAAAAGACTCAGAGTCCCCGCGCCCGCTCGACAAGCTCATCCTTCCGCGCTTCCAACTCCGCGATCAGGTCTTTGGACAGCGGTTCAATCGTGCTACCGGACTCATCGGTCAGCTCGTATTTTGCGACCTCAGCAGTCAATGCCGCCAGCAGTTCTTCGGCCGCTGCTATCGCTTGCTGCATGATCAGCGCTTGCTCAGAATCTGAATCAAGCTCGGCCTGAATATCAGCAATCTGCTGCTCGAGTGCTGCAATCCGGTCCATTTTTTCTTGCCGCTCAGCGCGGGCCGCTGCTACTGCAGCCCGGCGCTCGCGCTCGGCGCGTTCCGCCTGCTCACGGGCCAACCGTTGGACCTCGGCACGGGCTTCTGCTTCCGCTGCCTGTCTTTCCTGCGCCAGACGACGACGCTCCCTTTCCTCGGCTTCTGCCAGTCGCCGACGCTCCTCAGCCTCTGCCCGTTGCCTCTCGATCTCGGCAGCCTCCCTTGCTGCTGCCTGCTCAGCCGCCATATTTGCCACTTCGGCCTCAGCGACCGCTGCTTCGCGTGCCGACTGCGAGCTGCAGGCAGCAAGCACTGACAGTAAGACTCCGAAAACTAAGGGGCGCCCGGGAGCCTGGCGACTTAGACCTGAACCGCTCTTTTGACTTCTGTCCATTCACCACTCCTTGCTCTGAATCTTTGCTGATCTGAGTTATTCGAGGGAACCGCTTGATGTATGAGACCAGATACTAACGCCATGCTGCGGATTTATGAATTTTTTACTGAATAAAATTTTTAGATTCCAGAGATTTTTGCCAGTTTTCTTTCGAAAAATGCCCCCAGAGACAGTAAACTGACCGCTCTGAACGTCACACCCCGACATCGGCAGAAACCCAGCTGCCCAAGGTTCTCAGGATTAATCCCACAGTGTATTCCGGGATGTAGTCAAAAATGGCAAAACTCACCGCCCTTCGCATGGCTCTGATGCCCCCCCTGGTCTTGTTGATCAGTCTGCCGGTCGTACTGCTACTCCTTGCAATTGACTCTGAGCCCTCCTTGACACTCATGCCAGCGCTGTCCCCTTCTGAATTCAGTCAGCTCG
>Ga0255768_10002610_pt1 | contig 18128 bp, 39 predicted proteins | sample 071ome_33_FD_179983 | JGI IMG/M metagenome (GOLD analysis project Ga0255768, IMG submission 179983) | Coastal salt marsh microbial communities from the Groves Creek Marsh, Skidaway Island, Georgia - 071412AT metaG (version 2) | ecosystem: Environmental > Aquatic > Marine > Intertidal zone >...
TATAGTTAAAAATTTACGAACGAATTGGGCGCAATTGTAGGAAATTTTGGGTTAGTTGGGTAATTAGATGTAAGCCCGAACAGACTTACTTTGCTTTTCAGCGACTTATGATGATTATAATAAGTATCTCTTAACCTCCTCGCTAAATTGTTCAATTCACAAGGTGAGCTCTTACGCTTACGCGACGAGCTCCTTTGTATGTAAATACACAATTAGCTTCGGTTGCGAGGATATGAGAATTAAATTATTTTATTAACTTAATCATCAGATTATGTATATATTATACCATACTTTTATCAATAAAGCAAGTACTATTTTTCTGAGGGGTATGAATTTATGGATAGGTTCGGGGTAGGTGAATGGAAAAATATTTTAATTTTGCAATTTTTGTTGAAAAAAATCTTTATCGTGTATGTCGAAAAGCACGACGATAACTCTCCCATGCGGCAGTTTCCTTTCTTCTTCGAGCTAAATTTCTTCTCTTACTCTCGTTAAGTTTTCTTCGGCGACGATTTGTTGGTTTTTCATAGAACTCTCTGCGACGAAGTTCATCTTTAATACCAGCGGAGTCGACTTTCTTTCGAAAAATTCTCATTGCTTTTTCAAATGACATATTGCGTGAAACTATTCGTGGCAAGGCGGTTCTCCCTGTGCACGCGTAAGTCGACAGAGGTCATTTGCTAGATTGTTCTGTTTATCAATTGTAGCTTGAACGAATTTCTTCACCCATGCCATATCAAATAAAAAGTCTCGATTTGAAGTGTTAATACCAAGTTTTTGACACTCTATAATAAGTGCTTTCATTAGCGTTTCAGTTTGTTTATTCGCTTTTGTTTTTCTTGGGAAATCAATTACTTTGCTCATCTTTTTTCCTATTAAATGTCCATCCACGCTTTCGTAGATAGTTTACCTGTGACCTGATGCTAGTAGCGCTTCGGTCAAAATGTTTTTCTAAATCTTCGATGGACGCCGAGTTGTAGTGTTCTTTAAGAAACTTACGCTCGTTGTCTGTCCATCTTTTACTCATACATATATTATAGCAAAATGAAGAGCAAAAGTCAAGAACTATTTTCAGTATGCTTAATATTTTTCTTGACTTTTGGTCAGGGTTTTGATATAATATATGAAATGGAGATTTTTATGGAAAGTATTGATTTGGCGTATATCGTCATATTATTTGGAAGTGTTTATGCCGCTTGGCATCTTGGTAAACGAGAAGGCATAAGTATTACTCTTGACTACTGCAAGCAGCAGGGTTCGATAGATTTTGATGAGTAATCAAAAAATATTTCTTGACTTTTAGGTTAATTTTTAGTATAATATAGTTAGTGAGTGATGGGTGTCACTCGCATAAACCTACGCTTCTTACCGAAAGGAAGAAGCAATTATTTACTGAAAAGGAATTTAGGAGAAAAATTATGAGTATTGATTTAAGTAAATTTTGGCTTGGACTAGATATGCCAACGCTTCCAACTTATACGGAAACAGCATATCCTAGATACAATATTATTGAAAGTGGTGGCAATTATCGTATAGAAGTTGCTGTGCCAGGTTGGGATAAAAAAGAATTAGAGATAATTCAGGACGACACTGAGTTGTTTTTAAAAGGGAAAAAAGAACAAAAACTAAACAGTGATGAGCGTTTTGTTCATCAAGGTTTAAGTCTGAAATCTTTTGAACGAAGATTTATTCTAAACGCAGACTTACAAGTAGATAAAGTGAATCTACAAGATGGATTACTGACGATTACTCTGTCACGAACTCCGAATTCTAAGAGGAAAATCTTGGAGATAAAATAAAATGAAAGCAATTATATTGCAAGTTCGTGATTTTGTATGTGAAAATGGAGAATTTTGCCACGCAGTGAATCAGATATTTCTAGCTTCATTCGGAAGCAGTGTCGTGATTCTTAGCATAATGCCATTGACATAGAAAGTCAAGTTTTTAGGGGTGTTGTTTCTCACGAGTGAAAAACACCCCAATCAGGAGAAAATATGAATATATCACAAGAGGGTTTATCCTTAATTAAAAAATTTGAAGGTTGTGAATTAACAGCTTATCAAGATGCAGTCGGCGTATGGACAATAGGCTATGGGCATATTAAAGGCGTAGTCGAAGGCATGGAAATCACAAAAGAGCAAGCAGAAGAAATGTTAGTTGAAGAACTACATGAGTATGAAAGTTATATCAACGAATGTGTAACTGTGGAACTCTCACAAAACCAGTTTGATGCCCTAGTATCATGGGTATACAATCTCGGCCCTACTAATCTTAAATCATCTACAATGCTAAAAGTATTAAACTCAGGCGACTTCGACGGCGTTCCAGCACAAATTAAAAGATGGAACAAAGCAGGAGGAAAAGTTCTTGAAGGTTTGATACGAAGAAGAGAAGCTGAAGCTTTGCTTTTTCAAGGCAAAGAATGGCATGAAGTTTAAAATATCAGAAGAACTTTTAATCAAAGCAGGACAGCACGCAGCTGAAAGAGGAATGACACTCGAAGAATATATCGAGGAGTTTATTTCCCTTATGAAACAGGAACAAGATAAAAATGAAAGAAACGTGGATTAAGTTCAAAAATTGGATTATATCTTTCTTTGAAACAAAATGGAAACTAACTGTTAGTTATAACTCTACATATGGAGATGGAGATGACCAAACTTTTGTTGTATCAAAGTTCTATGATAAAAAAGATAAGTATCTAAAGTTTATGACTGTTGATAAAGAAATAGTAGAGATAAGGGGAGCTGAAGGGCTCAATTACAGGATAGAACAATTATGATAGAAACAATATTTTTATTACCATTTACTCTATTTAAGTGGGGTTTCTCACTAATGATATGGAGTACATTGTTTGGATTTATTGGTGTCAAGATATGGGAGAAATTTGAATTATGAATCAATTTTTTCTAGCAATTATAGTAGTATTAGGACTAGGTTCTTACTGGCTATGGAATGAAAACCAAACATTAAAAGCAAACAACATTAAGTTAGAAAGTGCAGTAGCAATGCAAGAAGAAGCAATATCTTCTTTACAAAATGACTTTACATTGCAAACAACACAACTAAACGAATTACAGCTAAAGAGTCAAGAAGCACAAAAAGAAATGAATCGCTATCTTGATATCTTTAAGCGACACAATTTAACCAAGTTAGCCGCAGCAAAGCCTGGGCTAATAGAACCAAGAGCAAATAAAGCCACAAAGGAGGTATTTGATGGAATTGAAGCAGTCAGCATCGTTATTGATGACCTTGATGATCCTGCCGAGTTGCAGTCTACTCCAAAATAAGCAAATCGAAGTATCGGCGGCACCGATTGAGCGAAAGATAGCTCAGCCAGTTATGCCACGTGAGATAGACCTTAAGGAACCTTACTGGTATGTAGTCTCCGACGAGAACATAGACGAGTTTTTAGCAAGAGTAGAGAAAGAACATGGTCAAGTAGTATTTTTTGCAATGTCAGTTCCTGATTATGAACTTATGGCATACAATATGCAAGAGTTAAAAAGATATATTATTGAACTTAAAGAAGTTGTAGTATATTATAGGAAAGTGACAGATGTTCAACCTGATAAAGAATCTACTAATTAAAAGAAGATTAGAGAAAGCCTCTAATTGGTTTGACAAACACTCTCCCGCACAAGAGAGATTTGAAGATATAGAGGATTGGCTAGAAGAACTAGAAGATAGAATTTTAGAATTAGAAGCAAATAGTCATCCTCCTAAAGATTTGTGCGAATTTGATAGTTGGACAGAAATAGACAATAGATTTAAAAAATTAGAGGAGAAAATTGGACAGTCAGAAAATAATTGAATGTTTAAAACAAGGCATAGTATTAATAGATTTTCGTAGTTTAAAAAGTGGAAATGTATATTCAAGAGAGTATACACTAAATGAAAACTATATGAATTTACCAAATATTGTAAAGAATCAGAGCGGGGATAAGATAATCTGCTATGATATTGATTTTGGCAAATGGGAAGATATAGACGTGCAATCAATAGAGTCATGGAAAACAATCCAAAAACTATGATAGCATCAGTAGACAGAGTATCTGCTTTTCTATATAAAGATAACAGATTAGAAGATAGTGAATATGCTACAACAAATATTCTATTAAAAGATATTTTTATGCCTGTAAAACCAAAGAAGAACCTTGCTTTACAAGATTCGCTCATGGTAGCAGGAATGAAGAACCCTCTCATTGTTTTAACAAATACACAGAAAAATTATGATATGGCAATACGAGGCATACGACCAGACTTAATTGAAGAAAGAACATCAGCTTCTTTTTTATGTTATGCAGGAAACCAAAGAATGGTAGCATTACAAAGTTTGGGGTATAAAATGGCATCATGTATTCTAGCAGATGATGTTCATTGGGCTCATGCCATACACTTAGTGCTAGAAGAAGGGAAGATAGTAAATGAAAGTAGTTAGTTTTTACACAAAGGACACACCATACGCAGAAGAAGTACAAAATTTAATTGAATCTTGTGAAAAGTATAAAGTAAATTATTCAATTGAAGAAGTAGAAAATCTCGGCAAATGGGAGTGGAATTGTGGACAGAAGCCTAAAATTATACAAAATGCTTTGAAAAACTTTCCAAATGAAAATCTTTTTTATGTAGATGCAGATGCAGTTTTTAAAAGAGAACCAAACTGGTCACATTTTGAAGATTTACAATATCCCGCTTTTGCTTGGTTTAAGTGGCAGTCGGCAGAAGGCGAAGTAACAGAGCTTCTGTCGGGTAGCATATACATTCCAAATAACGAATTTTCCGATTTGATGATTCGCGCTTGGTGTGCCTTGCAAGAGCAAAATAAAGAAATGTGGGACCAGCGTGTTCTACAACACTTAGTCACTAAACATGACTTACCAAGTTATCAATTGCCTTTAGAGTGGTGCAAAGTAGCTGATTATATGAAAAGTGTAGATAACCCTTACATAGAACACTATCAAGCATCTAGAAGGTTTAAAGATAAATTATCCTAGTATTAGGAGAAGCCTCGTAAGAGGGAAAGGAGAGAAGAATGTTAGAGTTCTTTCAATGGGTACAGGCTTGGATAGCCGTAATCCCAACAATCGTAATGTTAGCTTCGTTAATTGCGGCTCTGACTCCAACCCCAGTTGATGATGGTTGGATGAAAAAAGTTTACAAAATTGTAGACTGGTTCGCACTAAATGTGGGTAAAGCAAAGGATAAATAATGTCCGAAGCCACCGACAATAGTCGCAATGAAGTCCAAATAGACCTTGATAAGTATATGAGATTAGTCGAGAAACTCGACGATGCCGAAGATACTATCAAACTATTAAAGGACGAAGCTAAAGCTGCCAAAGCTCAACTAGAACCACCAAAAAGAAAGTTTATGGATTTGTTTTTAGACGACAATGATATAAATGAAAAAGCAATTATTGGATTTATTTCCTTTGGATTGATGACTATTTTTGGTTTATGCGATTTAGTTACTGCTTTTATGGGGCAAGATTTGGTCATTTCTGATACAATCTACACCTCATTCGTAGTAGTTACTTTAGGTGCATTTGGTATCAGCGAAGCAGGAAAGGCCTTTGGTAGCAAATAAAAATAGTTCTTGACATTTGGTTAATTTTTCTGTATAATATACATATTATGAAAAATAACAAAAAGCAAAAACAATCTAAAACGATTACTTCTCTCCGTAAGGATAGGAGTAGTCGTTTTTCTTTTTGTGAATACTGCCCAGGCACACCAAAACAGGAGTGCACTGGCTATAAATGTTGGATTAAATGAATTTATTTTACTTAGACGAAGATTTAGATAAGTGTGCAGAATACCATGTGGATAAGCATATTGTAAAGATGCCTCTCGAGGCTGCACAATTGCTATGCACAGCTGTATGGATTGACCACTTACTAGGTTTCGTCCCTCGTGCATTAAATGCTGAAGAACGAGAAGTATTAAATAAATCCAAAGCTGAAATCAAACATTTACCAATGGAAGAACGACCTTTAACTCCATATTTACCAATGATGTATAATCATCCTTGTACGATATGGACAAGGTCATCTTTAGATAACTTTGAGTGGGTTCACTGCTATGCAAATGCTCTTAATGATGAGTATCATTATCGTTATGGCAAGTTACACAAGTCAGTGGTTGAAGTAATCAATCGACTGCCCGAACCTAAGAATATGCCCCGCAAGGGACTCACTCCATTTGGCATGGCTATGCCAGACGAGCTAAAAGATGAAAATGATGTCATTGGCTCGTATCGTTTATATTATCATACAGATAAAGCAACCTTCGCTACTTGGTCACACAGACCACAACCTGATTGGTGGGACGAAGGACTTGCATGGACTGACAGGAGAATAACTGCAAAATGAAAATAACAATTTATAGCAAACCAAACTGCCCGTATTGTAATATGGCAAAGAATCTAGCAGAAATGAAAGGTGCTGAAGTAAGATATCTTATGCTCGGAGAGGACTTCGATGCTAAGAACTTTATGGCAGAATTTCCAACAGCTAGAACTTTCCCTCAGATTATATTAAATGGCACGAAGATTGGAGGTTATACAGAACTGGAGAAAGCACTTAGTGAGTAATATTTTCAGTAAGAAGAAAATTCAGTACAAATTTCAAGAAGATAAGATTCTAAGAATGGTAAAGAATTATATAGATAGCACTTATGGTGCTCACTATTCTATGAATAAGATTCAATCTACAGAGTTTATTGTAGACGCAGGACATGCTGATGGTTTCTGTATTGGAAACATTATTAAGTATGCTCAAAGATATGGTAAGAAAAACGGAAAGAATGAAGTAGATTTACTCAAGATAATCCACTATACAATTATTTTATTAGGAAGTGAAGATGGCAATAAAAAGTAAATCACATGAAAAATTAACAGATACTAACATACAACATGTAGTATCATTACTAGAAGCAGATAATCCTATCACCAAAAAGGAAGCCTGTGAGATTCTGAATATTAGGTATAACACGACCAGACTTCAGAAAATTATAGATGACTGGCGTGATACAATGGAGTTTCGTGAAAGGCGACGCTCTATGAATAAAGGTAAACCCGCGAGTGAAGATGAAATCAAAACAGTAGCTCAAATGTATATTGAGGGATTTAACATTTCTAGTATAGCTCAATCCATCTATCGTTCTCCAGCTTTTGTGAAAGCGATAGTAGAAAGGATTGGGATTCCTATGAAACTTGCTGCAACAGACTATGAAGGCATACGAAATGCTATGCTTCCAGAGCAGTGTGTAAGTGATAGTTTTCAAGAAGGAGAAATTGTTTGGGCAATTCGTAAGAATTTTCCAGCAAAAATAATAAGAGAACATACAAACATAGACTACGAAGCTAGATATGGTTGTAAGTGTTATTTAATATATACAATTGAAGAAAATGATTTTGAAGGAACATTCTTTCCCCATGTGCAATATGGTGGAAGATATTCGTCTCAGCTCGCATATGACTTAGGAAGTCTAAGGCATTTGGAGCAATATGGAGTTAAGTTTATTAATTAAAATACTAGTAGCCTTCTATATTTCAGGAGTAGCTATTTCAATGTATACAATATATTTACCAAGCTATAGAATCATATGTTCAATTGATAGAAATAATATATTGGCAAAGAAACCAATCTTATCTTTTCTTATAGTATTAGTAATCTTTACCATAATGTTTCCATTTATGGCATGGATTATATTATTTGACGACAAGGTAGAGAAGTTTCAAAATGGTTTTATAAAAGGAGCAATGGGAATAAATGATAGAAAATAAAGAATTTGAAGTATTTTCAAGTTATGTAAAAGGCGACCTTCAAGCAGACACTATAAAAATAGGAGATGACTGGGGTTGTGCATTTTATAGAAGCGGTGAGTTTATTAAAACAGAAACTTACAAGGGACATAGTGAATCATACGCAGAAGATGCAGCGGATAACTATGTATTTGGAATTAAAAAATTATAATGGCAATTTGGTACATGAGATTATTAGAAGAAGAAGCAAAAGCAGAAAAATATGTAGAATCAGAGCTTCCACAAAACGAACAAAAGAATAAAGGTTGGTATTGGGACTCTGAAACTAAAAAATTCTACAGGTGGGATAATCTCCCAAGGAGTTGAATAATGAACTATTTATTAGAAGCATTATGTAAAAAATTAGAAGGCGAAATAGAAGTAGCCAAGGCAAATGTTATGGTGTATCAAAGAAATTCAGCAGGAATTGGAGAACACCCAGACATAGTTGAAGCTATCGAATCTCAGGTTGCTAAAATAGCAGAAGCAGAAGATAAGTTAGAAACAATCAAAAGGCATTTTAGATAAGGAAACGAAAAATAGTTCTTGACACCGCCTTAAAATTTTTATATAATATAATTATATTTTAGAAGAACAGTTAATGAGTGATAGATTTTATATGCAACAACTACAAGCTACTGGATGGGCTCCAGGCTATCGTAATACTAACAGCATAGAAGAATACAAATCACAATTTGGCTCAATCAACAGGAGAAAAAGTATGTCGTGGACAGACGAGAAAAAACAAGAAGCAGTTGACATGTATGTCGCTGAAGAACCTACTCCAGAAAACAGTATGGAGATAGTAAAAGATATCGCAGAACAGCTAGAAGAATCTCCAAATGGTGTTAGAATGATTCTTACAAAGGCAGGTGTATATGTAAGAAAAACTCCAGCAGCAAGATCTTCAGGCGGTTCAAGCGGTGGTGGTAGAGTTAGTGTAGCTGACGCTCAATCCTCCTTAACCAGTGCGTTAAGTGATGCGGGTCAGGATATTGATGAAGCAATCATTTCAAAACTAACTGGTAAAGCAGCTAACTACTTTACTACAATAGTAAATAACCTAAACTCTTAAGTTAAGGAAATTTAGCTAGGGTATCTTAGGATGCCCTAGTTTTTTGCATCCATAGTATGTAACCAAAAAATTTACAATTCAAATAATCATTTGTTAGATAAATTTGGAGGAAATATGACAAAGGATGAATTTAAAAGAAAAATAGATGAAGCGGGTGATGCTGTGGTCACCTACAAAAGTAAAAACTCACGCAGATCAAAATACAATATATGCACTAGAGATTTTTCAACAAAGTATATTGCTGAAAAGAAGAATAGAGCAAAAGAATCAAATGATACAGTCCTCCTGTTTTGTTGGGACACGGACTCGTATCGTCTATTAATGCCGAAGAATGTGACAAGCATTGTTCCACTTAACAGGATTATAAGAAATGATAGACCTTAGTGCACCCACCAAATACGAAAGAGTAATTAACGAGAAGGATACTGAACAACTTCGTTTAGTAATCAATACTTTTCGTGGAGTAGAATATCTTTCACTTCGTAAATATTATCTTGACTTTGATGAAGAATGGTTGCCTTCAAAGGAAGGCATATCTATACCTTTAGATATTGAAAATGCTCAAGAACTTTTTACAGGATTAGTTGAAATATTATCACTTGCAGAAAGTAAAAGTATTCTCGAAGAAGAGTTCAAAGAAATTTTAGACCAAATTTACCTGACCTGAAAATAGTTCTTGACAAATCCTTAAAAGCCGTGTATAATATTATATATGATTATAAAAGGAAGTTTAAGTTATGACCAATATGGTCGCAAAAGAAAGAAAAAGGTAACTAAGGCGCGTTCGTCTAGTTCGGTCAGGACACATGGTTTTCATCCATGCAACACGGGTTCAAATCCCGTACGCGCTTCCAGTAAGCACATACCTAGTGCCGAACCTAAACCATACACAGTACCAGAAGATACGAGCTATAAGAAAGAAGTAAGTAAGAATTACACAGTATCAATTGCATACAACAAAGGTGCATATCAAGTAATTCCTAAGGATGAAGTCAAACATATCGGAAAATAGTTCTTGACTTTTGGTTAAAAAATTAGTATAATATATAAATGTTAGAAAATCTTATCAAACGAGCAGCAATCAGCTACTATCAGGGCAACCCTATCATGTCAGATGAGGTTTTCGATCACCTAGTTCAAATGGCTACAGAAGAAAGTATTGGTTATAAAAGTTCTTATGAACGCCGATACAAGCATATGTTTCCTTTGTTCTCCCTCCAAAAAGTAATACAAGGCGTCGATTCCCCTCCAGATTGGGGAAACGACGACTTTGTTGTCACTCCAAAGTTAGATGGGGCTGCCATTAGTGTTTTATATGGCGGAGGTGAATGTCAAAAAGTTTTAACAAGAGGCGACGGGGTTGAAGGGTTAGATATAACTCACCTAGTCAAAGGCAGTCTAGTGCCTCTTTGTATTGATTACGAACCCGTAATCCAAATCAGTGGAGAAGTCGTAGCTCCGAAAGAAATCCCTAATGCAAGAAACTATGCAGCGGGTGCGCTCGGACTGAAGGACAGGCAAGAATTTCTCAAAAGAGATTTACACTTTGTCGCACATGGATGTTCTCCCTACCCTACAGACAATTTCGTTTCAGACATGAAGTTTCTATCCGATTTAGGAATAGAATCATGCACACTTAGTGATTACACTTGTTTTCCCCAAGATGGTCTGGTATATCGTGTTGCTCAGAACGATAGATTTGATGCACATGGATATACCAGTCACCATCCTAGAGGAGCATTTGCTCTTAAGAAACAAGAGAAAGGAGTAGTCACTACACTTCTTGATGTAGTATGGCAAGTAGGTAAATCAGGTGCAGTATCACCTGTTGCACTACTCGAGCCAATTGACATTGAAGGTGCAACTATTTCAAAAGCAACTCTACATAACAAGTCTATAATTGAAGCACTTGACTTGAAAATTGGGTGCAAAGTAGAAGTTATAAGAGCAGGAAAGATTATACCTCAAGTTTTAAGGAGAGTAAATGACTGAAGTCGAATTACTAAAAGCAGAAATAGCATATTTAAACAAGAGATTATATGAAGCATATGAAAAAATCGCAAAACTTTCATCCGAAAGAAATAGAGAACAGCAAAAGAATCTTCAAGAGTGCGACTCCTAAGTACACGATTGATTGGTATGTAAAGTGGGTGGCTTCACTCATTTTACTTTGTGCTATGGTAGTAAGAGCTGCTGGATACAGCAATACTCTTGATACGTTTCTATCCTTTCTTGGATGCCTAGGTTGGCTTTTTGTTGCATTTGCGTGGAAAGATCGCGCACTTGTAATGTTGAATAGTATCGCTTGTTTTATTTTACTTACAGGATTATTGACAAACTTAAATGGCTAATACACTCAGACAAAAGATTGAACTACGTATGCAAATTCTTGAAGAAATGATGAAAAGAAATATGCAGATTCATGACCCAGAAACAGTAAATTTATTTCTAGATAGACTTACTTACTGTTGGGGAGTAATGAATGAAGAAGATCGTGACTTTGTTCAAGGTTGTCAGTTTGCACTTGAAGAAAAACATGAGTGGAAATGAGCGGAGTCTATAATCAAACTTACTTTAACAATCACCCACTTGAAAAAGATAGAGAGGGTGTTCTCTACGGAGTTATTTTAGTAAATAAATCCACTTGGGAACGTGAATGTATTAAAGTAGGAATTGCCAGTGGAAAGGACTGGCGGCACGTTATCAAAAGAAGTCGTGGTTTTCAAGGCTACGATTTGCGTATTCAGCGCACTTACCATGATACTATTTATAATTGTTGGAAGTTCGAGCAAGAGCTACATAAGAAGTTTAAGCATGACAGTTATAAGCCAAAACAAAAATTTGGTGGTCACACAGAGTGCTTCAAAATTTCGTCGCTTATTTTGCAGGAGTTCCCAAAAAATAGTTCTTGACAGATGCTTATTCTTTTGATATAATATATTTATAAAATTTAGAGAGAAGTGAATTTGAGAGAAATAATTATACCAACACATTGCCCAGCTTGTAACACAGAGTTAGACATTGTGAATGACCAATTATTTTGTCGAAATGACACTTGTCCCGCCAAATCATCAAAACGAGTTGAGCACTTTGCTAAAACACTTAGAATCAAAGGTCTCGGTTCGGCTTCGATTGAAAAACTAGATTTACAGGACTACCATGATATTTACTCTTTAACAGAGGACGAAATATCTACCGCCCTAAAGTCGGAGAAGCTCGGAGAGAAATTGTTTGCTGAGATAGAAAATTCTAAATCAGCAAATTTAACAACTCTCCTTCCAGCTTTTTCGATACCGCTGATAGGTTCTAGCGCATCTAATAAGTTAACGAGAACAATCTCGGATATTTCAGAGATAACCTACCAAAGATGTATAGATGCTGGTCTGGGGCCTAAAGCGGCGTCGAATTTAGTTAATTGGTTAGATAATACATTCTATCCAATGGAGTATGATGATTTACCTTTTACATTTACTTGTGAGAAGTCCGAAGTCGACAACACTCCTAAGAAAGGTGTTGTTTGTATTACAGGTAAACTTAAGAGCTACCCGACTAAGGCTGTAGCACAAGAAGTTTTACTAAAACATGGATTTGAGACAAAGGATAACCTTACAAAAGATGTGACGATTCTACTAAACGAAAGTGGAATAGAATCAGCAAAAACTAATAAAGCCCGAGATATGGGCATAATAATTTACGATAATATTAAAACTTTAATCAAGGAAAATTAAAAATGGCATTACCAAAATGGACAGATGAAAGAACACAGCAACTAGTGGACTTCATCGGTGACCAAAGCCCTGTATCACAGGCAGTAGTTGCTGAAGCAGCTGATCATCTTGAAACATCAACAAGATCGGTTTCTTCTAAATTAAGAAAAATGGGTTTTGATGTTGAATTAGCTTCAGCATCAGCAAGCAAATCTTTCTCAGACGAGCAAGAAGCTACTCTTAGAAACTTTGTTCAAGATAACTCAGGTTCTTACACATATGCAGAAATCGCTTCAAACTTTGAAGGCGGACAATTCTCTGCTAAATCAATCCAAGGAAAAATTCTTTCTATGGAATTAACAGAGCATGTTAAACCTGCTCCTAAAGTAGAAACAGTTAGAACTTATACTCCTGAAGAAGAAGGAACATTCGTTGAGATGGTTAACGGTGGTTCTTTTGTTGAGGAAATCGCAGAAGCTCTTGGCAAAAGCGTTAACTCAATCAGAGGTAAAGCTCTTTCTTTACTTAGAAGTGGCGATATCAATGCTATTCCTAAGCAGAAAGAAACCAAAGGTTCAAGCAAAGCTGACGTTTTAGCTGACCTAGAGATTGGTGAAATGACTGTACAAGAAATTGCTGACGAAATCGGCAAAACTGTAAGAGGCGTTAAAACAATGTTAACCAGAAGAGGTTTACAATGTGCTGATTACAATGGTGCAGCTAAAAAAGAAATAGGCTAATAAGCAATATTTAGCGGGGAGGGGCAAACCCTCCCTTTTTTTGAGAGAGAGTTATGAATATTGCGAGTGCGTTACTAAAACAATTAATAGTACAAAGAGATTTAGATACTTGGGCTCAGGTAAAGGAGATTTATTTACCAAATGAGTACCGAGGGATTTTTAACATCTTGGAAAAGCACGTCGACAATTATCAATCTCTCCCAACTTTTGAGGAACTTCAATACGAAGTTCGTGACTCAAAAACACAAGAAAAACTCTCAGCCATTCAATCAATCGAAGTTGAAGTCGATGCAGACATGCTTCTTGATTATCTAAAGAATGAATATGCCCAAGTAGAAATATTAGACGAACTCGACAAGTATGTCGATAAAACTGTTACTATGGCAAGTGCTGAGGAAAATATAGAACAATTACAAGAAATAGTACTAAAGGTAAGTGACAAGGTTGATATTACTCCACCTTCAGAAAGTATGCAAACTATAACACTTTTTGAAGATGAAGAACAAAGGTCGAAGTATTTACCTTTAGGACTCAATACAGAATATGATTCCTCGGTGAAATTCTCACCGAAAGATTTAGTGCTTGTTGGTGGTAGACGAGGTTCAGGTAAGTCGTTGACTTCCTGTAATCTTGCTGTCAATGTTTATGAATCTGGTAGAAGTGCAGTATATTTTACTATCGAAATGGACAGTCGTTCCATTCTACAAAGAATGTGCTCCATTGCTACAAGAGTTCCATTTACAAATATTAGGGACAGAAGTCTCAGTAATGAAGAATGGAATCTTGTAGCAGGTTGGTGGGCAGGTCGTTTTGATGGTGGACATGAACTTTTACAAGAGTTTGAACTCAACAGAGATTTTGACGAGTTTCACAGAAAACTTGTCAAAAGAGAATTAAACAAAGAAAAGCAGATTGATGTTATTTACGATCCTGCTCTCACTCTCTCAAAAATTCAAAGCGAACTCGATAAGAGAGTAGCTCGTGCTGACATTGGGATAGTTATTGTTGACTATCTTAACCAAGTCCGCCGCCACAATGCACCTTCAAGAAACAGTCAATACGACTGGCAAGAACAAATCGAGATTAGTAAAAAGATGAAATCCTTTGCACAAGAGTACGAAACTCTAGTGTTTGCCCCTTACCAGACAGACAATACAGGCGAAGCTAGATTTGCAAAGGGTATCTTGGATGCTGCAGACGCAGCTTACTCACTTGAAACATGGGAACCAGCAGATAAGTGTATGACATTTAACTGTACGAAAATGAGAAATAATGAAGTAAAAGGTTTCTCAAGTGAAGTAGATTGGAAATCACTAAAGATTGGCCCGAACTCAGCAATTACCCCTGCTGAAAAAGAGAAGATGAGAGAGGATATGGGTATGGGGGATTCAGATGAAAACGCACAGGAGAAGTTATAATGTTAATGTATACTGAAAAACAATTAGAAGAATCCTATACAATCTTTGTATTTGGATTAGTAGAAATTAGAAATAAACAAAATGTACCAATAGATATTCCTACATTAGAAGATTTCAGACAGATATATGAAGAAGGCTGGAATCAAATATTAGAGGATGAATGGTATTTTGATGGAGGACAAGATGGCAGCGGATCGTATCACTAAAGAAACTGCAGATTTAATAGCAATACCACCTCTTACGATAGAAGTACAAAAAGTAAAGTTTATATTAAATCAGAAAAAAGTACAAGAGAACATAAAAAATGTTCCATTAAATGAACCTTTAATGGAAAGTATTAAAAAGCATGGTATTATGTCACCAATGCTTACAATGAACAACTATTGGCCTATAGCGGGGTCGCAAAGAATACGCGCACTATGGGAACTTATCAAAACTGAAGAAGATGGATATGCATATAAAGATATTAAAGTCGAACTTCATCGCTTTGATAAAGATTGGTGGAACATGTATCTACTTTGGCCAGACAAAGAGTTTGTAAATACTGCTCTTGCAGTATGGTTTCAAACTGTAGAACTTGCATGGAAAAGTAAAGTATATGAGTTCACGAAAGATGATAGTGGAGTAGAAATGACAGAATTTGAAAAATTAGGAGATGAATTAAAAGGATGGAAACACAAATCATCACAGAAAACAACAGATTAAGAACATTTTCAAAAGAATTTGAAGGAACTTTACCTGAAGCTCTTAAAATATTTGTAACGCTTCGTAAAGCTATGGAAGAACACAAAGGAATTGGATGTGCTGGTATACAAGTTGACTTACCAGTACGAATCTTTGCAGCAGGTAATCCTGCACAACTTTTCATAAATCCAAGAATAGTAAGTAAAAGTTCCGTTACAAAAAGTGATTGGGAAGGATGTTTAAGTTGTCCCAATGCTATGGTAAAAGTAAGAAGATCGCATAGTATAGAACTTGAATATGAAACTATACTCGAAGATAGAATAGAAAAAGTAAAAACAAAGTTCAAAGGTTTTGATGCTCGTGTAATTCAGCATGAGTTTGACCATTTGAACGGAATATTAATTATAGACAAAGGAAAAGTATACAGACCATGAGAAATGCATATGATTTTTATCCCACTCCAGAGTGGTGCTATGAAAAACTTCCTATAAATTGGAATTTATTTGATACAGCATTAGAACCAGCAGCAGGAGATGGTAGAATAGTACGCTTTTTACAAAAACAAAAGCTACAAGTAAGTTCGTGTGAAATACAAGAAGGTACAGACTTTTTTGAACATGAAGGAGAATATGACTTAGTATTTACAAATCCTCCTTTTTCTCTTGCACAAGAGTTTATAGAACACGCAATGACAATGGCACCAACAATTATAATGCTGCTAAGAATTAATTTTCTTGGGGCACAGTCTAGACATGATTTTTGGCAAATGTATCCACCTGATGGTTTAGTAATATTAAGTAAGAGGCCTTCTTTTACAGGACAAGGTACAGATGCCACAGACTATGCTTGGTTTATCTGGAGCGATATTGAAGAATTAAAAGGATTAAAGTGGATTAAATGACAGTAGAAGAATTACTCGCAGAAGAAAGAATACCATTTAAAGTTTCACCAGCAGACTTTATTGTGTCGTGTTTAAATCCTGAACATGACGACAGTAATCCAAGTATGAGAATTGATAAGATTACTGGTATATTCAACTGTTTTTCCTGTGGTTTCAAAGGAAATATATTCAAACTTTATGACAAACCAAGTAACTTTCTTGATATAAAAAGAGAGAAATTACGACAAAGAATAGAAGAAAAAAGGTCGGCTTCTGTAGGATTAAAAATGCCTACAGATATTATGCCGTATCTAGGAAATGAAAGAAATATAAAACCAGACACTTATAAAAAGTTTGAAGCATTTATGTCAAGTCGCTCTCCATTTGGAGACAGAATTGTATTTCCAATTCGTGACATCACAGGAAAAATCGTTGCCTTTAATGGCAGACTGAGGCAGAACTCACATATAAAAGATCAGCCAAAGTATGTCATACATCCTCCCAAAGCGATTATGCCCATGTATCCCACTAATATTACTCCCATCAAAGGTAGAGTGATATTAGTGGAGGGCATTTATGATGTAGTTAATTTGCACGATAAAGGATTAACAAATGCTCTGTGTTCGTTTGGAATATCAAATATAACACCAGAGAAATTATTACTGCTCAAAATGAAAGGTATAGAACAGATAGATATTCTGTTTGACCCCGATGATGCAGGACAAGCTGCCGTAGAGAAAGTTCAAGAACTCTGCGATAAAGTAGAAATTAAACACTACCATGTAAGAATTCCACCAGAGTATGGAGATGCTGGAGAACTAAACGAGAATACAGTATTAAAACTCAAGGAGAATCTGTATGGCTAAGTATAATTATACTGACCATCACTATGATTGGATGTGGGAATGTCATGAGAAAGGAATGACATATGGAGAAGTTTTAAAGAACTGGCCATTTGAAGATATGATTCCGAGTAGAGATTCCATAAGAAGAAGATATCCAAATATGCAACATTTTGGATTAGAGGCAGCAAAAAACAATTTACGCAAGTTATCAAATAAAAGATGGACAGAAGAAGAAAGAAAAGAACTTGCACTTGCATATCATCTTTGCGAAGGTAGTATGGAAGAAATAGTAAAACTCTGTAAGGAAATAGAGTTTGAAAGAAGTCCAAATGCAATAATAGATGAAATACAACTCATGCAGGCAGAAGATAAATTGCCCCGCTTTGAAAGTAACAATTCTGCACAAAGTAGAAACAAAGATTGGACAGAAGATTTTTTAAAGTGCGGACTAAAAATTATAGGAAATTCTTTTGGTGGTGCATATAAAACATACGAAGTAGAATGTTTAGCATTTGGGCATAAAAGTAAAAAGAAAGCACTGGAAACTTATAGTGATGTAGGATGTGGTTTCTGCTCCGCTGCGGGCAAAGTATCATTAGAAACCTTGAGAAACACTCCCGAAGGAAAGTTACCTTGTGTAGTATACTTTGTAGAATTTGAAGATGGAGTAGTCAAAGTAGGACACTCGGTATATGGTGCAGTCACTAGAGGAAAAGGTTGGCCACCTTTTAAAATACTAAAAGAAATACATACAACAACTTTTCATGCGAGAAGAATAGAAACAACTGCACACCATGACTTTGAAAGAATAGAGTTGTATAAGCCAATAGCTGGAAACGGAGGAAAAGAATGTTTCCAACCAATTTATAAACAATCAATTTTAAAATACTTAGAAGAGGAGGAAAGGAATTTACCCGAAGATGCAAAAAATATTACTTGACAAAAGGTTAAAATTCCTGTATAATATATATTA
>Ga0255768_10002612_pt1 | contig 18124 bp, 28 predicted proteins | sample 071ome_33_FD_179983 | JGI IMG/M metagenome (GOLD analysis project Ga0255768, IMG submission 179983) | Coastal salt marsh microbial communities from the Groves Creek Marsh, Skidaway Island, Georgia - 071412AT metaG (version 2) | ecosystem: Environmental > Aquatic > Marine > Intertidal zone >...
TATGGATATTCTGGTATTGAACCATTTAGTGGCTCCAATTCAGACCAAGTCTTTCTTTCATAATAACTATCAGGCTTATCTTCGGAAACTGAAGTAACTTTTGCGGGCGATGCAATTTGAATTGGATCTTTAGTACCTTCATCACTTCTATTTAAATATGATTGTCCTTTTTGATATTCTGCTTCTCTGGCTGAAAAATTAACATCGCTTTTTCCAACATATTCTCCACGAGGATAGTTTAATCCAGTAAAACCTTTTGTTTTATTATCTTCTGATGATTTACTTGCAATAGTTCCCATCACAATTGGATCTTGTGCGCTTGGTCCATCTCTAAAAAATCCAACTACCCAACTACCTTCCATTAATCCGTGAGGCGTAGTTCCAATTCCTGAAGTACCTGAATCACCCACTGGCATCATCACAGTTGCCCAAGGTAAATTTTCTGTATCAAGTATTCCTTTATCTTCTGTATGAAATCCAAAGCAACGAACTCTTACACGGTTCATTTCTTCAGGATCAAATCTATCTTCAACTACACCAGTAAACCAAACAAATTGGCTACCAATAAACATATCATCGTTACGCATTAATATCTACTCCTAATGAATCTCTTTTTATTGTGCATACTTGAGTAAACTCTTCATCAAAGGTATGAGTTATATCGTATATAATATAGGTACCTGATAAATACTTATCAATAAAAGATCCTTCTTCCTCTAAATGTTCTAATGTTGAGGATTTAATAATATCTAAATTAATTTTTTTACCAACAGTTAATTCAAAATCTCCGGGTATTGTAATTTTAAATTCATTAAATTTTAAACCATGTAAATGAGCTTCTGCAGTTAATAATGTTGGTGAACTAGGTTGATGATAATTATCTAATGTAAATGCTAATGAATTAAGTGATATAAAATGGTTCTTAGCCTTTCTTAATTGATTATAATTTTGATCTAAAATTTTATGATTATCTGAAAAAGGTTTAAACTTATTTAATGTTTCTAATTTATCATAAGAAAAATTATTTACTTGATATTTTTTTGTTGCAATATCTAATGTATGTAATGTAGATGAATATGCACCGCGTGATAATTGTGAAAGCTTAGACATACCAAAGTCTCCTACAATTTTTCTGACTCTACGTCTAACTTCATCATATGATTCTTTTGTACCTAACGAATATTTAAATTGTGGTTTATATTCATATGTATCGTATACATCTTCAGATAATATATTTGTATATGAATTAAATACTAATCCTTTATTAAAAATACTTTCATAAAAATAAAATGGCGTTTTATTTTCATATGAATTACGCATTAGCCAATTAATTGCTTGTATTGGTCGTATTGATGGATATATTCCCTGAATGTTTGCTTTACTACTTTTATTAATATTAAATGGTGTTGTCTTTAAATCATTAACACATATCTTTTCAACTAAGCTACTAATGGTACCTTGAAAAGGTCTTACTAATATTGTACTAGCATTTATATACATGTGTTCAGATACACATCTAAATTGATAAAATTGTTTAGTGGGAGTATTACGAACATAACCCATCACTTCAGCAATACGTAAATTTACTTCCCATTTAATTTTATCTTTTTCACTTTCTTTAAATGGTGATCTATTTACAATAAGCTTTATTTTTTCATTACCATTTATGCGATGCTCTTCAATAAAATTTGTTGCATCAACAATTTGTATAATACATTCTATAAAAGGTTTATCAAGAGATTCTAAAAAAGTAAAATTATTAATTAAGTTATCAATTTTTAATTCAACACCACTATTTGTTTCTAATAAAGCATCAGATAATATATAGCTGGATGGCGTAACCGAATTACTATCTCCAAAGATTCTTGATGTTCCTTTAGTACTAGACATTTATGGCTTCTTCAAATTTATCAACAAATTGACCAATATAATTAGGATCAACATAACGAATTTTAGATCTTTCTTCGTTAAGCTCAAACTCATGATCACGATATGTAATATATGCAAGGTCACTTCTTGCTACTCCACCAGTTGAAGCATCAGAGAAATGTGATGCACTTGATACTGGTTTTTTATTACCATCATTTTCATCATAATAATAATATGGAGCATCTGCAAATTTCCATACATCATAAGTTGAAACACTATCTCCAGATGATTGTCCTATAATTAATTCAGTGACATTGGGTATTGCATCTGGATCTCCAACAAATGCACCTGTTACATTTTGAATAATTAATTGATTCATATCAATATGCTTTTTGGTAAGTGTACCAATTGCACCAGAAGTTGCTCCTCGTATTTGTTCGCCTAATGTAAACCTACCAGCAATACTATTTTTAAAATCTGTTATAATACCATCACCAGTTTTAACTATCTCTGGATGCGTTTCAATAACATATCCCTCATATTCTTTATTAATATAATCATAGAATTGTTCTTGACTCATCGGCCAAGCGCGATAACCATCATGAAGAAAATCATTGATTACAAAGAATGTCCAATAATATGCTGATGATCCATATAATCTTAATGAAACAACATCAGGTCTTTCTCCATTTTTTATTTCATAAAACTTATATGCTGAAAAATCATCAATAAAAGTTGGTAAAACTCTGACAGATCTAAAAATATCTGTAAGCTTTTGATTAATACCTTGATTATTAAAATCATAATCAACTTTTGGAAATTGTTTAAAAAATGCCATTATCCTGCTTCTCCATTAGATGGACTAATAGTTGAAATTGGTCCTTCAGGTCTATCATAATTATATGATAATTTTTCTTTAAATAAATCATCTCTTGATAACATACGACCTTCTTGGAATGTTAAACTCAATGTTGTAGATGTTGGTGCATAACCTTTTGATGTCTTATGAAAACTATTACCTTCAGGATTTATTGTTACATCTAAACCTGAAAGATATGCATCATATATCATCGGCATAAAAATAGATTCTTCGTCACTATTACCATCAAAAAATTGTATACGAAATACAGGAGGATATTTAGAAATAAAACCTTCTACTTTTGTATACATGTATTTTCTAAAAAATGTTTCAATATCTCTAATTTGAAATGCTTCTTTTTCGCTCTCTGGAACTAAAGTAAAAGAAAAAGAAAATTGTCTCATATTCATTGATTCAAATGCTAATGCGGTCTGTGGATTAAATGCAACACCTCTAGCTAAAGCTGTAGAAGCTATAGCATTTTGATCAGCACCCATTTTGTCTAAAATTTTTAAACCTGCAACTAAAGTTTCATTATTGGTAAATAACTCTTTTTTTCCCTCCTTTGTGGATAATTTGTCGATAGTACTTCTTGCTGCAGCAATTGTACCTAATTCTACACCAGAATAACTAGCACCGTCTGTAAATTGTAATCCTGATGGTAAATATAATTGTATTGACTGAAAATCTTCAGTTAATTCTTTTGAGTTTGGAGAAAATCTAATACTAGGCAATCCCTCTCCATTAGGGCCTGATGTTCTTAACTTTGGTGGAAATACTAATGTACTCATTCTTTTTTCCTGTATAAATAAAATAAACTATATTGATTATTTATATGAGTTACAAGGGAAGATACACAATAAAAAAACCAGATAAGTATGCTGGCGATCCACGAAAGGTAATATATCGTTCATTATGGGAACGCAATACATTTAGATGGTGCGAAAATAATCCAAATGTAAAACTCTGGAACTCAGAAGAAGTTGTAGTACCTTATGTATCCTCTGTAGATAAGAAACTCCATCGTTATTATGTTGATCTATTAATTCAAATGGATAATAAAAAGACATATCTCATAGAAATAAAACCTAAAAAAGAAACTCAACCACCAAAGCCAAGATCACGTAAAACTAAAAAGTTTATCAACGAACAGCTAACTTACATTAAAAATAATGATAAGTGGGAAGCTGCAAATAAATTTGCCGAACATAATGGATGGAAGTTTCAGGTTTGGACTGAAGAAACTTTAAAGAATCTTGGCATCAAAGTACTATAAGATCTTTATAAATAGTTTATATGGCAAGTTTATTTGATACATTACAAGCACAAGCACAACGAGCTGGTGTAACAGCCAGAACAAAACAATCGCGTAAGTGGTTTGAAAAAAAGGTACAAGAATTAGTAATGCCAAATAGAAAAGCATTATTAAAAGATGAAGCTTTAGATCGAACATCTCGTAATATACGAGGTAATATGTATATGTATTTTTATGATCCAAAGATGAAAGAAACATTACCATATTATGATAGATTTCCACTGACAATTATGATAGATGGTGCACCAGGTGGATTCTATGGATTAAATTTACACTATTTAAATTATGGTGTAAGAGCTAGATTTCTTGATGAATTAATGGCTTTAGCACCAAATAATATAAAAGATACAACAAGATTAATTAAATTAAGATATGATCTTTTACAAAGTGTAAGAAAGTTTAAAGAATTTAAACCATGTTTCAAACATTATTTAGGAGATCATGTAGTATCGCAATTTTCCAGAGTGCCAATGACAGATTGGGAAATAGCTATCTTTTTGCCAGTAGAACAATTTAAGAAAAAGAGTAAGGCTTCTATTTGGAATGAAAGTCTTAGAATCGCGAGGAGACCGTGAGTAGTATTGATAACTTAAAATCATTAATATCAAAGAAAGGTGGTATAGCACCATCTAATAGATTTAATGTAATCTTTACACCACCCAGTCAATCAATTTTAAATCTTGATATTGGTAGTATAATTGGTTCTGTTATATCAGGTAATTTTAGTCCGCAGAACTTAATAAATGATCCAAGAGATATATCAATACTTTGTCAAAGTGTATCATTACCTGGAAGAAATATTAGTACCTTTGAACATCAAGATTATAAACAAGCAAATAAGTTTCCATATACATTTATCGATGATGACATTACGATAGAGTTTTTATTGACAAATGATTATTATATGAGAAAGATGTTTGACAATTGGATGTCAAATATTTTTAGTGCTGATTCATACATAGTTGGATTTAAAGAAAACTATGCTGTTGATGTTATTATTCAACAATTGGATCAAAAAAATGTACCAGTGTATGGTGTAAAACTTGAAAAAGCATTTCCAATTACAATGGATGCTATTGAATTAAATCAAGAATCACAAACACTAATGAAAATGAGTGTGACATTTGCGTATGATAAATATGTACCAGAGGGACCATTAAGTAGTACACTTAGTGCTATTAGTTCCGCACTTGATATACTTGGATAATATTATAGGAGATTATTAAAATGGCATTGCCACAATTGAATACGGCGAGATATACAACAGTTATTCCGTCTATAAAAAAAGAGGTTAGCTTCAGACCTTATCTTGTAAAAGAAGAAAAGGTTCTTATGATTGCTTTAGAATCTAATGATCAAAAGCAAATAATACGAGCCGTGAAGGATGTAATTAAATCATGTGTATTTGATGAGATTGATGTTAACAAACTATCAATGTTTGATATAGAAGCTTTATTTTTAGCTTTAAGATCAAAGTCAGTTGGTGAAAAGGTTGATGTCAGACTAAAGTGTACAGAATGCGAACACTTAACTGATGTTCATATTGATTTAGATGATATTAAAATACCAACATCTGATGTAGAGAATACTATATCTTTAACTGATAGTGTAGGTCTTATTATGAGATATCCAGCTATTGATGATTTAGCAGATATTAATCAAGAAGGTGGAGTAGATGAAATGATGAAAATTATTTCAAAATGTATTGATAGCGTATATGATGATGATGGTGTATATGATCATAATACATATACAACAAAAGAATTAGAAGACTTTTTAGATAACTTAAATAGTGAACAGTTTAAAAAGATTTCTGATTTTTTTCAGGATTTACCTGCTATAACATATGATGCTAATTTTAATTGTGCTAATTGTAAACACAATAATAAAATTGAATTAAGAGGCTTACAAAGTTTTTTTACCTAGGCCTCTCGCACGATAGTCTTGTAAACCATTATAAGACAAATTTCGCGATGATGCAGCATCATAATTATAGTTTAACTGAATTAGATAATATGATGCCGTGGGAGAGGGAGATATATGTAGCTCTTCTACAAGATTGGATTAAAAAAGAAAACGAACGTATTAAAAACGAAAATAGGAGAAGATAATGGCTGATAATGTTGATAACGATAGAAATGAAGTCGAAATAGACCTTGATAAGTATATGGCTTTGATTGATAAACTTGATCAAGCTGAAGATACTATTAAGGATATGCAATTAGAAGCTGCAGAAGCAAAGAAAAGACTTGCTCCACCACAAAGAAAATTCATGGACATCTTTTTAGATGACAATGATGTAAACGAAAAAGCAATTATTGGTTTTATATCATTTTTTCTCATGACAGTCTTTGGTGTATGTGATTTGATCACAGCATTTATGGGACAAGACTTAGTAATTTCTGATACAATTTATACATCATTTGTTGTAGTAACACTTGGTGCATTTGGTATTAGTGAAGCTGGTCGTGCTTTCGGCGGTAAATAGGATAGGATATGGCAGACGATAAGTTACCAGGTATTTCAGAACATAGACGAAATAGTCCATTGTCTGGAAAACAACAAAGTCAAAACTTTGCTGATAAACAAACAAAAGAGGATTTGGCCGCTAACACAAAGGCTATGTCGTCACTTATTGCTGCTATAAGAGAAGGTACTGAAGAAAAGAAAGCTGAAGCAAAACTAACAGATGATGTAACTAATATAGAAAAACTTATTAGTAAATACGGTCTCAATGAATTAAAAAATGAGTTTACGATGGCTCGTAAAATGCTTGAGGATCCAAAAGCATCAGAAGAAGAAAAAGCTTTAGCTTTAGAAACAATTGAAGTTATTAGAGAGAATGCAGAATCTGAAGAAGAACGTAGAGAAAAGGCTAAAGAACAAGCAGAAGCTAATAGTCTTTTACTTAAAATGTCTAATGGATTGGATAAAGTTGCATCAGGTATAGAAAGCTTTACATCTAATGCTTTGGCTGCAGGTGGTCTCATAGCTACAGCGTTATTATTTATTGATCCAGAAAAATTCTTTGAAATATTAAAAAAAGGTATAGATGGAATGGTCGCTTTAGTTGAAGCTTTTGATTTATTCATGAAAGGTGATTTTAGCGAAGCATGGAAAAGATTAGGCCAAGATGCTGGTTCAGTAACTGGTGTATTATTATTCATAAGTGCGTTTCTTATTGGTCCTATCATTAGAGGTCTTAGTGCACTCTTTAAAGTTTTACGATTTGTTTTTACAGGTATAACAAAAACATTTGATTTTCTTAAAAAAGGATTTAACTTTTTAAGGCCTTCAAATATTAAAAACGTTTTTGGTAACTTAACAAAAAAACTTAAAAACTTTTTTGGCAAATTTAAAGAGATTGGTAATAGGATTGGTGGATTCTTTAAAGGCTCAAAAGGAAGTAAAGTAGTAGGGCTATTTGGTAAAATAGGGAAATTAATTGGAAAATTATTTCTACCTGTAGCTGCAATATGGTACTCTGTACAAGGTATTATTGCTGGCTTTCAAAAAGAAGGATCATTTTTTGAAAAGGTAGAAACTGGTTTAAAAACAACATTTAGAGAGCTTGTTGGCTTTTTCCTCGATTTACCACAATGGCTAATTGGAAAGTTTGTAGGATTATTTAGTGAAGAAAAAGGTCAGGCCATTCTTGATTTTGATGTACGAGGATTGGTTGATCAAGTAACTGAATTCCTTTTCTTTGGTCCAGCAAGAATGATACGAGAATTTTTAAGTAATGCTTGGGCTTCTACAACTGAAATGATATCTACTTGGTGGGAATCATTTAACTTTAAAACATGGATAACAGAAAGCGTTTTAGATCCTGTAATTAATTTCTTTACTAATCTTGGAACTAAAATTAAAGAAGGCTTCTTTGGAGCTTTAGAAAGTGTTGGCAATTTTATATCAGATATTGGCGATACAATTAGTAACTTTATTAAAGGAGTGCTACGTGCTGGTTTACCAGATCCAGGTAAACCTTGGTATAGTATAAGTGGTGCTGCAGCAAGATTAGTACCTGATGCTGTATATGAATATGCAGGTATAAATCCTGATACAGGTGAAATAATGGACAAAGGAGATGTTGGTAGTGGATCAGAAATGTTAGCTACATCTCAAGAAAACGCTCAATCAGAAGCTGGGACCAATAAACAAACAGTAGTTACAGCAGTGACACAACAAAATAGTCCATCAACAAATTCAAATACAAATGTAGTCATGGCGTATTCACCTACTTCTCCTACAAGTGGTGATTTAGCATCTGCATCTGCAAATAACAGATAAAAAAAGGGAGCCTTTCGACTCCCTACTTTCGACTGCAATACGTATACATATTCAGCCTGGCCGCAATTGCGACTACGATTCTTTTGCTAATTTAGCAAAATAACTTAGAGTATCATCTTCGTTACCATCATCAGCTGGTGGAAAAGATGTATCAGCTGTTTGCATTGTTGGTGCCTCAGCAACTGGAGCTGGTTGAGGAGCATCCATTGAGAAACCTGCATCAATACCTAACACTCTATTGAGTTTAGCTTTTAACTCATCATAAGTTTTATAGTTTTTAGGATCCACAAAATCTTGTAAAGCATATAGTTGACCATATACTTCTGTCAATCTTGTTTCATCACCGTCAAATAAAGATGATGGTGAACTAAATTCTGACTTATCATAGTTTACCCAACCTTCAACTTTTCTGATTTTAATTTTGAAATCAGCGCCTTCCCAGAAATCAAATGGATTTACTGGTTCTTCATCGGCAAATTGTGGTTGCATAACATCCATGATTTTATCAAAGATTTTTTTACCGAACTTATAAAGGAATACTTTTCCTTCGTTCTGTGGATTATCAGGATCAGAAATAACTAAGACATTACTTACATAATGTAGTCTTCTTTTCTGTTCCCTAGCAATAGCTTTATCCTCATCTCTACCAGAGTTCCAGAGTATTGAATTATGTTCAGACACTGGATCAGGTTGGTTAATAGAGGTTAAAGAGTTTTCTATATACCATAGACCAGTAGGACCTTTAAAACCGTGATCCCAATATCTTACCCAAGGAAGATCTTCACCTTCTCTTTGTGGCAAGAATCGAATCACAGCATAACCATTTCCTGCTTTATCTCTGGTTGGTTTCCAAAAACGATCATCATCGTAAGAATTAGATTCGGTTTTTGTTGTGGATACAGCTTCTGCTGCTTTTACGAGTTTATCGATTGATGAGCCTCGCATGCTCTTTAGATTTTCTAGTGACATATATTTCTCCTGTATATTACTGAATTATCCACTTTGTGCATTATATAATAGTTATTATTATACCACATTATTGCGGTTTTGTAAAGGTCTTTTTTAATAAATCAATTGATTTATCTTTATTGAACTTTACGAATGGTTTATATTTCATAATCTTACGATAGATATCTGGCCAAATAATTGTATCAGTTATCTTTTTATTTTCACGTTCTATAAAACCTGTTATGGCATCCAAGATAACAACTGTTTCTAATAGTATATCACCTTGCATCCATAATCGAATGATTAATGGATGATTATTTTCTTCTGCTTCTAAAAGAGAATCAAACGATATATCCATATCACTCAGTTTATTTATATCATTTTCAAATTGATATGAAAGAGATTCCATAATCTTTTTATGATCACGATAATATCTTTCACCACCTTCATTAAGCATATCACCGACATACTTAACATCGTTTTTAAAGTTAGCAATATAGAACTCTCTTAAATCTCGTTCATATGTTTTAGCTAACTTTGCAAAAAAGTATTTATCCTTTCGTTTAAAGAATGATGTTGGCTTTACTGAAGTCTTAAAATTATATTTTAAAGCATCATAAGAGTCAGACTCAAAATGTAGCTTTAATGCATTATATAATTTATAGGATTCAAAAGGATCATTCATACTGGTAATTTATTACCTTTTTTACTACGAATAAGATTTAAACTTGACGCTTCTGCTTCTATTTTTTGCTTAAGAGAATCAGTTAAAAGTTTTTTTAGATTCTTATAATCTAACCCTCTTTGTTCTACTACATAAGCTGCAGCATCAATATAAGTTGTATTACCTTTTGCGACTAGATTTTCTACAGCTGCAGAGAATCTTTTTCTAGTCATTATTTTTTCTTTGATTGGATCACCCGACAAATTCATCACCTTCGTCCCATGCACAACCAGTTAGTCCACCAGCCTGCAGTGCTTTTAGTGTTCGTAATACTTCATTAGCATTTCTGCCAGTATCTAGTGCATTAACTGATACATGTTGTACTACAGAATTTTTATCAATAATAAAGGTTGCTCTATAACAAACTCCCTCTTCTTCATTGACAATACCTAGGGCGTGTGATAATCCAAGTCCACAGTCAGCTGCAAGAGTATGATTAATATTACCTATCATTTCATTATCTTGTTTCCATGCTAATTTACAGAACTCATTATCACCGCTAATACCAATCACATTAGCCTCTTCAACTAATACATCCATACCAGCAATTTCTGTTGGACATATAAATGTAAAGTCTTTTGGATAAAAGTAGATAACAGTCCAATCTTTTTTCAAAGGTTGATAACTTGCATCTACTCCAACTCTCACAAATTGATTATTTTTATCTATTCCCTGCAGTGAGAATTCAGGGAATGTTTCGCCTACCGTTAACATTAAAATACCCTCATTAGTATACAGTCAGAGTTAATTCTGCCTGTTGGTTTAGTTACTTTAGTCGTAATAGTATCCCACACCTTCTCAATCTGAAGTTCAGTTTTATTTAGAATTTGTGGTAATATATCATCAGGTTTTCTGATAGTTGCTTGCTTACTTAATTTCTCATCAAAGTTTTTGATTGATGTTCCTGATACTGTAAACCCAGCTGTTGATTCAGTGACATATTGAATAAGTTTTCTATTCTTTCTGTTATAAACAAAGAGCTTAGCTTTTCCTGGTATCAGGATTGGTTGAATTGACGTAAGTTTAGCATCAATATCTTCTGTACAATATTGTAGCTTTGCAACTTGCGCATCTGATGACTTTGGTTTTCTTGTTCGTGGTGTTCTTGTAGCTTTAAACGAATCTCTTAATCTTTCAAGATCTTCAAATACAGTTTCAAACTGTTTCATGATTTTCTTTTTATCTCCTTTTGAGATATGTGAATAAGCTTCTACACATTGCTCACATGTTTTATCGTATGCATCTTTAATATTATTATATTCTTCTTCAATCATTCCTTTGAATATATTAATTGCATTACCTTTTAGTCCATGCATTTTAAATCGATTATATGCAGAGAACTTTTGTGTATAGTTTCCATCAAACCAACCCTCGACAATAGTGCTATCCCAATCATGGTAAATAGTATCTACTACTTTTCTACGAGTTCTTTCAGCTGGTGTTATAACAACTATATCTGCTTTCTTTTCTTCTTCAATTTTCTTTTCTTTTAAAGCTTCTTTATATTTGACATCAATAAAGTCTTTTATTTTTTGAAGTTCTTCTTCTGAGTATTGCCAACCTCTGTGTAATATCTTTATTGATTTAGCAACAGACATAAACCTCCAGTCTTTTAATCTCTTTAAAACTGAAATCTTCTTTTTATTATATCCCATTTGCTCTGTAGCAAATCGCATTATATCAGGAATATAATCTTTAGCTTTATAATAATAGTTATACCAACCTGCGGCTTTTGCCCATTGATTACTAGTGAATTCTGAATCCTCTGTAAAGAGAGGCTCTGGACCTAAATACTTATCGTCTAAACTTGGTCCTCTTTTTTTCTTTTTTGTTATAGCCATATTTCTCCTTAAAAATATTGTGCAATATAAGCCACCCACAATGGTAGTGTGACTATTATTGTAATCTTTAAAATATTATCATTTATAAATTTTTCCATAATTATATTATACCACGTTTAATTCTAAATGTAAATAGCGATGAAGCGACCAGGCCACAAATAATGATAAGGAGTTGGGGTGTTGCGACCTGGTCTATAATCAAATCTTTATTAACTCCATTAATATTAAAGCTAATGCTACTGGTATAAAAATAATTAAAAACGTCTCAAACATTTTTAATACCATGTACGAAATTTTCTGCAGCATCTTCTGCATATGACTCACTTTTACCAGGAAATAGTTCTTTACCTATAATCCTTCCACCCTCTTTCATAAGAATACCATATGTTCCAGCTGGTGTTCTAAAGACTGTAGCAAATCTATCATTTAATTGAAATGAATGAATTTCAGTATTCAAATCAAAATCTCTTAATGCAATTAAATCATCTAACTTCTTTTCAATGGCATCAAATCTTGCCATCACTTCTTTTGTGAGATCACCAACTTGATGATAGATCTCGTCTGTATCATAATAACTCATAGTTACTCCTTTTCCCAAAATAAAGGTATTCTTTTACCTTGTTTCTTTTCTGATATCATTACTGACTGAATATAAACTCCTAAAGCCATAATGGTTATCGCCAATGTTCCAAATATATATCCTATAATTGTTGCCATTACTCTTCACCTTCCTTTTTCTGTAAATCTACAACTTTTTCTAATACCTCTTTTAATGCCATTACTTCTGTAACGTTTACTGCATTTTCAGGTATTTCTTTTTCTACCACTTCTTCTACGGGTGGTATAACATCTTCTTTTGATTCTATTTGTGAATCTGCTAAGAAGATTAAAATTGTTAATATTAAAAATGTTTCCATTATCCTCTTCTCATTCTAGATATATCAGTTGCTTCTTCTTTACTAATTACAGGTACTGCATTTGATTTGTGCATTGTTGCAATACCTTTAATAAGTGTACCTGTATAAACTGGATTTTCTTTTTTAGTACAATCACCTGAAAGCTCGTGCCAATTACCATTAGCCATATATTCTTCCATTAATGATTTGTATTGTTTAGATTGTTGTTCTCTAAGTTGTTGAAGTTGATTTGGCTTAGCAATATGTTTTTTAAATTCAACAGGCTGTTTTTTAATACGATTAGCCGCATGATTTTTTCTTTTCTTTCCTGTTGGACCATATCTTAGTGATCCCATATAAAAACTTGTCATTCCCATAATATTATATTATACCACGTTTTATTTTAAATGTAAATAGTTATTTTAAAATATTTTGTGCTGCTGATGGTTTAACTGCTCGTACATAAGCATCGATTAACGCATCACCTTTTAATTTCTCTCCAAAGTAAACCTTTGTGCCATCTGCTAATTCTCTTTTAATAAGACCATTATTGTATATTATATCAATAACACCTTTACCATCAGCAGTATCTTGTGGTCTATCATCATACCACATTGAATTCAAACTATGAGCTTGCATAGATTTTACATCTCTTGCCCACTCTTCTGCTTCTAAAAGAAGTCTTTGTCTTTCTACTCTATCATTGAATTGACCCACTTTTAACTCCTCCTGTTTCTGCTAGTTTAATTAGTTCTCTTAACTTTTGATCCCAAAGCAATTTAAAATCTGGATCTTGAGCTCTATCGCGAGCTTCTCGTAAAGCAATAACTCTTCGTGTAATATTACTCATAACTATCTTGTCCTCTCATTGCATTGTAAGTTTCAAAGTAAGATGTACCATCTAAATAGGTTCTTACTTCTTTATCTGAATATGTTCTATTCTCATCTTTAAAACAATCTAAACCATTAGCTGATAAATGTTTAGCTTTTTTAACTTGCTTAGATAGTTTTGGTCTAGAATAAACTGCTTTTACAGCTTGTTCAAATTCATATTTTTCTTTTTCTTTTAAAAGAAATTGTTTTAATTCATCAAATGATTTAGCCATGTTTTACTCCTATAAAATCAAAATCAATCCATGTCATTTCGAATCTATTCATGATTCTTACTGTGACATAGTTTTCAAATCCAAGTGTCCATAATATTTTATCAGATAAAAGCATCTGACAATTACATGGAGTTCTTGTTGCGATGTGTTCAAAATTCATTGTCATTATGCAGTCTCCATTTGGTGATAGACACCTTGTGCCATACATGCTTTATCAGCAGAATAGCGAATGTCTGTATTTTCAAATAGCCCAAATGCTGTTTGGGCATTCCATAAATCTTGTAGTTTGTTACCACCTACGTTGATTGTCCAAGGGGTATCGTTATCTGAAGGTCTTGAACCTTTCCAATCATAGAGAGTAAAGATACCATATTCAGTATCTCCATCTTCATTAATAGTTTGAGTTTCAATAACCCAATCAACTGAGCATTTGCCGTCTGTTGTTCCACCTAGTGGATCACCAAACATCTCAATTAGTTGATTAGTTGTAATATTCTCAATGTAACCTTTGAGCGAGGTACCGTTTGCTGAGTAGCTATCGGTGCAGGGTATATATTGTATTGATTCCATATTTCTCCTTATCATCAATTTATATTACTATTATACCATCCAAATATGAAAATGTAAATAGCTAGAATGAAAAAAGTTCGTCTTTTTTCACCTATTTTCATAATATCTTCTAATTAAATATACTCTTGTATATGCAATGACAGTCATAAGTCCTGTAACAATTGTACCTAAAACAATAGGATCATTTATATCAAAGATCTCCATAAAAAGCCAAAGAAAGAATAAATTAAATGGATAATTAATTAATAAGCCAGTTCCAACTGTCATTGCTGTTTCTTTATGTCTTTGTCTAACTTTCTTATTCATTAAAAGTCTCCTTGATTTCTAGGAACAACTTGTATGCAATTAACTCCATTGGCTCTCCACATATCAACCACTCGATTTCGATCATCATAGACAATGTCTGGATCATTATTAATTATTTCCCTTATTATTATAAGGACATCCTTTTTAAATACATCGTCGGGCCTATAATCATCATCTGGTCTCATAAATAATATTGGTGATTCAATACCTATCCAATCTTGAATTTGTTGAATTGTAATATTTCTTTCTGAATTATTTCTTGCTGATACAAACATAACATTATCTCCATCAGCCACGTGTTGCTTAGCCATATCACAAACATGTTGAATTGGTGTATCAAATTTTGTGTGAGATCTAAATGAATTCCAATCTTTATTACCATTAGAAACAAAATGACGTCTATGGTCGCAATTTGCTATGGTTCCATCTATATCAAATATTATGTTTTTCATTATAAATTATTATACCACAAAGTGAGGGGTATGTAAACCCCTCGCTATTAAAAATCTACGTTAGTAGCAAGTTTTGATCTATTGCCAGTGAATGGCTCAAAGTGATCATCATAAAATATGTTGAGTGGAGCAAATCCCCAAGCATCAACATAACCTGTTGGTGTTGCAGCCCAAAGTTCGCCTTTATTATCTTTAGCGATTTGAGTGCAAAAATCTAAGGTTGCCTTGTCTCCTAGGTTAGGAAACATTCCAATAAGCTTGGACTCTGACTGAGTGTCCAAGTAAACTCTATACAAATTTTCCATAATGACTCCTTATCATCAATTTATAGTACCATTATACTATAGTTTTTAGAATATGTAAATAGCTAAAATGAAATTGTTACACAATTGTTACATAATTGTTACATTCCTGTAACATTTCTTTTTTATCTTGGATTGCAATTCTTTTTTGCTCTTTCAATTACTTTAAAGTTATTGATAACTACTATACCTACTAACATACTAGGAATTATAAAGTCTTCATCTGTAAGAGTTTGAGTATAGTGTAATCCACCATATATAGGAACTAGAACAGCAGTTTTAAGAACGACCATATCTGCTACAGTAGGAATCTCTGGTAATAATGGATTTAATTCTTGAACGCAATCCCATTCCATTCCCTTTTTAGTGGAATATACATCTAGTGCTTGAAGTGTAAGGAAGGTTGCCCAAGTAGACCAATGAGCTGGTTCTCTAGGTGGTCGGAGTGTAAATAGTAACTTTTTCGGATTTTCCCTTAACGAGTATTCTATCGACTTCAGAGAATTTTCTTGATGGACAGCATCGATAAGTTTCTGGTCCCAACAACACTCGAACCCCATCATAATTGCGAGTTTGTCCTTCGAGTCTAGCACCGAGGTTGACGGCATCTCCAATGACGGAATAGTCAAATCGAGTTTCTGATCCCATGTTTCCGACGATGCATGTACCTGTATTGATACCAATACCAATATCAATCCTAGGTAAACCTTGTTCTTCAAGTTGTTGTATAAGTTCATCTGCTGCTTCGCATATTTCAATAGATGTTTGTACAGCTTTATCAGCATGGTCTTCACAATCAAGTGGAGCATTCCAAAAAGCCATGATACAATCACCCATAAATTTATCTATGGTTCCACCGTTCTTTAAAACGATTTTTGTCATAGTATCTAAATAGTTATTTATAAGAATTACTAATCCTTCTGGGTCATCATTGTTCTTATAATGTTCTGATATTGGAGTAAAGCCACAGATATCCATAAACATAAATGTCATTTCTTTTCTCTCTCCACCAAGCTTTAATAATGATGGGTCTTTTTGTAATTGCTTTACAAGATCAGGAGATACATATGTACCAAATTGTTTCTTAATCTGTTGTCTTAATACAAATTGTTTATAGAAATTATTAAATGCGCTTGAAGTAAGTAAAAGTATATATAATATTAGTGAATAACTAAGGTCAAGGAGTATAAAAAATTTGCTCCATAAATAATATGACAAATAAGATGTACCAAATGAAGCGAACAAAAAAATCAATAAAGAAAACCATATTGGTAGATAATATACACTCAGTACAATCAAAAGAGATCCAATTAGAATTAGACCTATTTCCGCTTGAAAAGTCCACTGAGGACGAGATATCGGAGAATCAGACATTATTGACTGAAGAGCCGATGCCTGTAATTGATGTGGATAAAGCAATCCAGCTGGGGTTGAGGTTTGAGGTACAATCCCTTTAGCCGTTACTCCAACTATAATTGTTTTACCATTTAGATTTGGTATTGGTTGTCCAGTATATTCTATTTCATCAAATTGAGTATTCCATTTAAGCCATATACTTCCATTCTCATCTGTAGGTATTTGAAATGGTCTTAATACTATTTCTTCTATTCCTATTTCATTTAACTTAATTGTATAACTCTTTTTATTTTGTAATGCTCTAACTGTTTCTAAAGCAAATGATGGATATAAATCTCCATTGACTTGTGACATTAAAGGTATTCTACGAGTTACATTATCTACTTCTGGAGCTCCATTTAAAAGTCCTGCTCCCCATGCACCTGATTCTAAAGATTCTATATTTGTTACTAAACCTTTATAACGATATGTAAAATCTAATGGATCACCAGCATATCCAAATGTAGCATAACCTACATAAGGTGCTTTTTCTGATCTACCATTCTCATCTGCATCTTGAGCTAATATAATACCATTGTCCTTTACCCATGATGCAAAAACTTCATCACCACCAAATCTATCTGCTTCTGGAAACATAATCGTAAATCCAATCATACCAGCATTTGCATTTCTTAAATCAGAAATCATTTGAGCATAATATTGTCTTGGCCAAGGATATTGTCCAAATTGTTCTAAAGACTCTTCGCCTATATTAAGTAATACAATATCATTTGATTGTTCAATTGGAAGTGATTGAATATATTGATCAAAGATGCTAAGTCGTAATTCTTCTACTATCTGTGGATCGGCAATACGCACTCCTAAAAGTGTAATACCAAGTAGGATAGTAGTCCAAATTGAAGTAAGGTATTTCATAAAAGTGTTATAAAGTGTAATACCTTGGAATTCGTTTACAATCCATAGTCATACCATACTTATTCTTTTGTAATTTTTCTTTATTTTCTCTATAATATTTAAGATAGATATCCATTCTTTCAAGTGATGGTTCTTGTTCTAAAAATCTTTCACACTGCATTTTAGTTTCAAAAACTTTTACTGGCTCTGCTTGAATGATTTGATCTCCACTCATAAAATATAATACTAATAGATATTTCATTTTAATTTCCTAGTTTTGTGTAACTGATACTGAACACCCACCAACAGTTTGACAATCCTGTGAAAGTGTATATGATTGATTCGTTGATGTTTGTTGAAGTAAAGTTAAGTCTGTAGGATATGCACCATTAAGTG
>Ga0255768_10002613_pt1 | contig 18121 bp, 9 predicted proteins | sample 071ome_33_FD_179983 | JGI IMG/M metagenome (GOLD analysis project Ga0255768, IMG submission 179983) | Coastal salt marsh microbial communities from the Groves Creek Marsh, Skidaway Island, Georgia - 071412AT metaG (version 2) | ecosystem: Environmental > Aquatic > Marine > Intertidal zone > Salt...
AGAAATTTAAAATTGGAAATCGCCAATCGAGACGCGCAAGCCCAAGAAGAAAAACTGAAAGCGGCGGAAAATTACTCGAGAGAGTTGAAGTCTTTTCTCGAAAGAGCTAACAAGGAAAGAGACGAGGCGGAGAAGAAAATTTCGGAGACGGTAGGCGCGGAGAAAGGTAAAGGTAAAGATACGGAAGAGTCCGCGCAGGCTTTATTGAAAATCGTGCAGCAACAAATGGAAGCGTTTAAGAACGAAAACGAAAAGTTGAAGAAAGCGCGAACAGAGTGCGACGATGCGAAAGAGCAAAACCGTACGTTCGAAGCGCAAGTCAAATCTCTCGAAGCGAAAGTCGATGCGCTAGAAAAGAAAGCGGCGTCAAAATCGAAAACGTTAGAGAAAGATTTAGCAGCGGTTACGGCTGAATTGAAACAAGAAAAAGAAAACAGAGAAAAATTAGAAAAGGAAACGAAAGAGAAATCTGATGAGCTCGATCAGTTAGCCGAGGAGATTGGCGGTTTGGCCTCAATGGCAGACGAAGCGACTGAGTATGGCGAAACGATTTTACAAAAATTGTCGGACAAGGAAGATGAAGTGAACAAAATGAAGAAAGAAGCCGCCGCGGCACAAAGAGAGGCAAAAAAGTACTACGACGATTACGAACAAGTTAGAATGAGTAACGAGAAAGATAAAGTTGACGCGAAAGCGGCGATGGAGAAAGCGCAAAAGTTAGAGTTGGACGTGGAAAAGTTGACGAAAGAGTTGGAAACGGCGAAAGCCGAGGCGCGCGGCGCTTCCGGTGCGGGATCGAGCGACAAGTTGAAAATTGAACAACTGGAAACCGAATTGACGAAACTCAAGTCACAGTTGAGCATCGTTGAAGGTCGATGCAATCAACTGAGCTCGGGCGAGGCCAAGTTGCAGAAAGAGATTAAAAAATTGGAGAAGGAGAGAGACGATTTGAAAATTGAAAACGCCGGCGTGAAGAAAAAATGCGACCGATTATCGCGAGAGGGCGGTGCGGGGGCGTTGCAAGAAGAAATTGACGCGTATAAAACAATGATGGGGTGCAATGTGTGTAAGCAAAGAGATAAAGCGTGCGTGATTACGAAGTGTTACCACATGTTTTGCAGAGAGTGCATCGATACAAGAATCGCAACGAGGCAGAGAAAGTGTCCGGGATGCGCGTTGGCGTTTTCAGAGAACGACGTTCAGAATATCTATTTTTAATGCATTAAGCAAACAATAAGAGCTATAGGTTTATCATAATAAGCACCCGTACAATCGATCGGCGTTTTCTCTCGTAATTCGCGCAGTTTCCTTCACGGACCAGCCTTTCGCTTTCGCGATAAACGCTACGATTTTGCGCAACTCGTTTTCTACGTTTTCGCAACTCACCAAATCAGATTCGACGACGATGCGATCGGCAGGACACTTTCGTACGTTTTCGAGTGTTTTCTTCCATCCTCGCAAGTTCACCACCGATGAAAACCCAAAATACACGTGCTCACCTTTGTTTTGCTTCATTTCGACGAGTTGTCGCATCCATTCCGAGGAGCCACTGTACGAGTGCAACAACACGGCGCGCGGCATTTGCTTGCTTTCGAATAACGCGCTTTGGATATCCGACGTCGCTTTCACGCAGTGCACAGCTATGGGCTTATTCAGCTTTCGAGCGAGTTCGAGTTGTTTCGTAAACGCTTCGAGTTGGAACGGGTAATCTGGAGGTGTAACTCCGTCGAGCGGTACTGCTATTTTATCTAAACCGATCTCGCCGATTATCGATAGTGGCGTTGCCGAGGCGAGCGTTTCGAGTTCTTCGATCCAAGCATGAAAAGTGGATTTGTTTCCGTGAATCCACCATGGATGGGCGCCTAAAGCGATGGGATAGTTCAATGTCTTCGATATCTTGAGCGCCTTTTGCCAATCGGAGGGTTGCGTGCACGTTAAAGCCATTTTATACACCTCTTTACCCAACGCCTCAATTTCGCTGTCGTCGCTATGCAAGTGCCAGTGACAATGCGCATCGAAAATCTCGTTCAAGTTGAGGTTATCTTTCGAGGCATCGCGAAGGACGTCCTCACCAATGAACTCCGTAAGCGATTCGTCGTCCACTTGTATTTGGTTGCCCATAGGCGTTGGTATCGTTTTCGCCTCGTCTGTTTTGTTCTCGGTAGATTCATCCGCTTTTCGCGCTTGTGCATCTTCTCCTCCTCCTCCTCCTCCTCCTCCTCCGTCGGACGATGTCCACACCTTACTTTGCCATCCACTCTTGAACGGCTGACCAATCTTCTCTCTCTGCGCATCCGTTCTCGCAAGCACATCCACGACTACCTTACTCGCCGCTGCTAACCCTATCGCTCCAGTTACAAATGCCGCCGATCCCGAGCTTCCATCGGCGCAATTAATCTTCCCTCCGGACGGCACGCCTCCGACGCTATCGCTACTACTAGCACTACTATTCTTCACCGCGAAATTCTCGTTAAGCTCCTTTGCGTACACCGCTATCACCTTGAATTTCCTCTCTTTAAATGTTTCTGGTTTTTTACCATCTCCAGCAACCACATCGTCGCTCTTCATTCTTTTTCCGTTGGGGAATTTCTTCACGCCTCTCGGAAACGCGTACTTGTCCCGCAACGTCTTCCTCGCGCTCGCCAACAATCGATTGAACGTCGCTTTTTGCAAATCTTCGACCGCGACACCACTCGGAGGAAAATTCGTCATTCCAGCCGCACCACCGGTGGTCATCACGGGCACGTTATGTTTAACGCAATACGCGATGATTGCCGCTTTATCTTGTTCGTTGTCTGTGCAATCGACGACGTATTCAACCTTCCGTCCTTCGCCGCAACCAACTAGGGGTTTTAAAATCTCTTCCACGTTTTCTTTATTCACAAAATCTTCGACGCAATTCACCTTCGCGTCTTTATTCAGGTCCAATATCCTTCTCTTCATCGCTAAAGCTTTCGATTCTCCGACCGTCGATTCCGCCGCCATCGCCTGTCGGTTGATATTCGTCACGCAGATAAAATCCAAATCGATTAAAGTAAACTCGCCAATCGATGTTCGCGCTAACGCTTCCGCGACCCACGAACCGATGCCACCTATACCAACCACAACCACGTGCGCGTTGCGGAGCTTCGTGAGGTTGGATGCGCCGTATAACTTTTCCGTTCCTACGAACGCGTATTGTTTCGCGTCCAACGCGCAACTGTTTTCTTCTTCTTCTTCCCGAGAAGAGGCGAACGAAGATGCGCGCGGAGAATGAAAACGGCGCGCTTTACTACCACTCGCCGCTCTCTCGAAACGAACGAGTCTGTCAGAGTGATGGTTGTTGTTACGTTTATAGGCGCTCGCAAACTGAATGGTGTGAGAAGAGGAAAAATAATAACAGCACGAAGACGCCATTATTAGTGGCGGATTTAGGTTTGTTTCCAAAAGGTCGGGGGGACATTTTCCACTCGCGGACAAAAAAAATCGTACTCATTGCAATGACAATGTTCTCATAAATAGAAGTTCAGTAGTTTTTTAATCGTATCCACTATCTTTGTACCGCTCTCTTGCGGGCCCTCCCGCGCCGGGGCCTTTGTAATCACCTCGCAAAGGACGCACGCCTTCCGGGCGACTGACGCGTCTGCGGTACCGTTTTTGTTCCTCTTCGGGTTCCTCTTCGTCTGAAAAGTTCCCGTCATCGCCTGAATCATCGTCGTCGTCGTCGTCTTCGTCGTTCGGAGCAGATCCTCCTCCTCTGCTTCCTCCGCCACCTTTCTTCAAGGGCAAGCGATGCGCTACGACGATGACGTCTGGCTTTTTATTGCAATAGGATCGACAGGCGTAGCGTACAGCCCGAGCAACTGTTCTTTCAACCGCGGCGAGTTTGGAATCGTAGTTCATCCCGGCACAACTATTAATCGCGGCTTCCTTCAGGTGTCGCAAAAGGCGTCCGTTATCGGTCCACATCCCACGGCTCGTGACTCGCGCTCTCGAGTCCATCGCGTGTCCGGCGGTCTCAATCACTTCAAAATCAACCACAACGACGCCTTCGGTGGCAATGCGCATCCTTTCTTCGATGGCTAAATCTTCCGCTGTACCAGAGCCTTTTCCACCATCGTTAAACATCGTTTGTAATCTCGCCGATCCGATTCGATGGAAATTGCCCAACGTGCCGTGTGCTTTCTTATTCTTCAAAGGCGTGACGCCAAGTAAGGTTCCGTTTCCTATGACTGAGGTGTGAACAACCCCGGTTTCTCTGGCTAATCGTTCGTGTTCTTTTAAAAAGGCGTATTCTCCGTGAACTGGTAGAAAGTGTTCCGGTTTGATGAGTTTCAAAACTTCGTCCAACTCTTCCCGATGCGCGTGACCAGAGGAGTGCAATCCGTCGTCGCGTTTCATGGTGATAGTTGGACCAATTTTCGCGATCGCATTCATCATCCGCATCACTTTCTTCTCGTTGCCAGGAATCATTTTCGCCGAGTATAATAATAAATCTTCTTTTCGCAATGTGAGTAATGGGGAAGCGCCGCACGCGGCACGAGCCAATTGGGCGTTTGGTTCACCCTGTGATCCGGTGGTTACAATTAACAACTTTGAAGGGTCGTACGAGTCGATATCTTCGGCAGGAACCAACTTTTCCGGATCAAACGGCGCCATTCCAGCTTTTTTAGCTGCTTCCAAGTACGTATTCAAAGATTGTCCAACAAACGCAATCGATCTCCCGGTCGCTTGCGCCGCGTCGCGAATGCCATATAAACGATGTATATTCGACGCGAACTGGGTGGATATAATCCGTCCTTTATGTCCGAGCACTTTTTGCATGATTGCCTCTCTCACTTCAGACTCTGAAGTTGTCCGCCCTGGCGACAGAACGTTCGTCGAATCCGACATCATCAACGTCACCCCTTCCTTCCCGACTTGCTCCCACGCTGTTCGATCGAAGATTTGATTGTCCACGGGATCCTCGTCGATTTTCCAATCTCCGGTGTGTACAATCGTCCCGTGCTCGCTTCTAAAAATCAACCCACAACAATCCGGAATCGAGTGCGTCACTCTCACCGCTTCAATTTCGAACGGTCCCGCCATGAACCGTTGGCCCATTTCCATAACTTTAAACCGGTCCGGATTCCAAAGGTTAAACTCTTGCATGCGTCGGGAGACGAGTTGCATGGTGAAAATACCCGCGTATACCGGCGTGTTCGGGTCGAGCGCGGGAATCGCCCACGGTAACGCTCCGATGTGATCTTCGTGTCCGTGCGTAATCACCACGGCTTCGATTTTATCTCTCCACCTTTTCAAAAAACTGACGTCTGGCAACACTTTTTGTATCCCGAGCTCCTCGTGGTCTGGAAACATCAACCCGGCGTCCAACAAAATGTACCTATCGTCCACACCAACGAGCATGCAATTCATCCCAATCTCACCTAACCCTCCGAGCGGTAAAATCTTAATCGGCGGGTCGTCTATCAAATCGTCGTTATATTCCTGTGAACCTCCTCCTCCTCCTCTCGGTTTTTCGTCGTACACGCTCGGAAACGCCTTGTCTTCCGTATACTCCAACGAGGATCCGAGATGCGATTTGCCGTCCGAAGACTTGCGCACGCCTCGACCTCGACCTCGACCTCGGCCTCGACCGCCACTGCGACCGCCGCTCGACGCTTGTCTCCCGCCGCCTCTGCCGCCTGACGCGTTGAGAGAAAAATAATATATTATTTTTTTGTAACTGTCAGCGAAGAAAAAGGTTGAAAAACGAGGTTTTCTGCTGCCGCCTTTCCCTGGGAAACACGCGTAACGAACGAGAAGAGAAACGAAAACAAAACCAAAACTCGCGCGTACCTCGACCACCTCGACCGCCTCCTCCTCGTCCTCCTCCTCCTCTGTTGTTGTTCTCTCGAAACGCCGGCGGCTCCTCGCCGTACGTCGCCGCGTTCTGCACGAGCGTTGCGCCTCTTTTTTTTTTCGCCGTTCGTGAAGCCGTTAAACGCATTTTCGTCGTCGTCCTTCCCTCTCTCTCTGAACAACAACTCCCCGCCGCCGCCGCGAGGAAGGAAATTCCAACGCCGCCACAGACAGACGGCCGATGATTCTGACGATGTCTTCTCGTCGTCGTCGTCGTCGTCGTCGTCCTCATCCTCATCATCATCGCTTTTGCTGCCGTCGTCGTCGTCGTCGTCATTTTCGATGAAGAAGAAAAAATAAAAATTTGCGAAAGAAAAAACAAGCAGCATGTTTAGGGTTTAGGGTTTAAACAACAAATCTTCTTTCTTTGTCCCCATTTTTTGTTTTGGAACGATTTGTCATCTTCAAAAGAAATTCTTCTTCGTACGCACTGTACGCACGACACGCGCGAGAAAAGAGCCCACTCACTTCGAAAAAGCAGAAGTAGGAAGGCTCGAAGGATCTCTCTCTCTCTCTCTCTCTCTTTTGTCTGATTACACAAACACACACAGAGAGAGAGAGAGAAAGATGTTGTCTTTGCAACAATGCGCGATTGGATTACGACCTTCTTCTTCGTCGTCGTCGTCGTCGTCGAGTAATTCGCGCGGACGACTCGGCCGAACGAACAGCGGGCGCTTCGTTCTTCTTTCGCGCCGCGCTTTGAAGGGCAACGAGGAGAAGAGAAGCGATGATCTTCTTTTGTCGTCGTCTTCATTGGTCGGGAGAAGAGGCGAGTGGAGGTTCGCCGGCGTCAGAAGAAGCAGTTCGGTCGCGTCAGAGCAACGAGAAACGAGGACGAGCGAGGATGAGGAAGAAGAGGAGAATTCGCTTTTGAGCGGCGCGGCGATGAAGCGAATCGCGGGAGGAGATGGCATCGTCGCCTCTTCGACGACGCTCTCGACGGATGAAATAAAAGAGAAGAAGCGCGAGGCTCGAAAGAAAACGAAAGAGACGGTGGAATTCGACGCGAACTTTTGCAACGTCGTGACGCGATACGACCCGGAGGCTATTCGGAAAGAAGCGCTGAAAAGACCCGCGGCGCTGGCGAAACGAGTGCTGTTTTTGACGCAAAAGTTTTCAAAGTTGAACGCGAAGAAGAAACAGTTGGAACGAATCGATCGAGAGACGGCAGAGAAGAGCGCGGATGGGGAGACGAACGATAGATTGTGGGCGAAAGAAGTGAAGACGACGTTGACGAGCTTGGGACCGCTGTTCGTGAAGCTTGGACAGAATTTAGCAAACAGGCCGGATTTGGTACCAGAAGACGTGATGGAGGAGTTGACGACTTTGCAGGATAAAGTACCCGCATTTCCTACGTCCGAAGCGAGAGAGATCATGGAATCGCAGTGGGGTCAGAAAATAGACGACGTATTTGAGACGCTGACGAAAGAGCCAGTCGCCGCGGCGAGCATCGGACAAGTGTACCGAGGAACTCTAAAGAATGATAAACGAGACGTGGCGATTAAAGTTTTGAGACCAAACACGAGAGACTCGGTAATTTTGGACTTGTTCATATTGAGAGGGGCGGCGAAACAGCTGTTTGATGATTTCTGTTTGACAAACGTCGGGTGCCCGGCGACGCTTTTAGTGGATGAATTCGCGGAGAAATTATTGGAAGAGCTCGATTTCATCCAAGAAGGGAGAAACTTGAGAGATTTTCGGAACAATTTCGCTGACGATCCGTCCGTGCACATACCTGCAGTTGTCCCAGAACTCTCCGGTCCGAAAGTGTTAGTCATGGATTGGCAAGAAGGCGTTCGGTGTACCGCGCCAAACGCGTTTAGTAGCGACGAGGCGAAACGCATCTTTCTTCAAAACGGAGTCGAAAGTGGCTTGAGACAACTGTTAGATTTTGGTTTGTTTCACGGTGATCCACACCCGGGAAATGTGCTAGCATTGAAAGACGGTGATATCGCGTACGTAGATTTTGGTAACGTCGCAGAAATTTCGAGATCTAATCAAGAATCCTTGATTGATGCCGTCGTGCACACGATGAATCGAGATTACATGCAACTCTCGGAGACGCTGCAAACGCTGGGATTCTTAGATAAGAACAAAGCGGACATTGCGGAAGTCGCCATGGGGTTACAAGAGGTTTGGGGTGAAGATGCGTTGGAGCAGCTGGCAGGTACGAACGGATTTTCGTTTCGTGGGTTGACGAAAGAGTTCAACAAGTTATTGTTCAAGTACCCGATTCGAGTTCCCGAACGGTTTTCGTTGGTCATTCGATCGTTGTTGACGCAAGAATCGATTTGCTTGACGTTAGACCCAGACTTCAACTTTTTAGATGCCGCGTTTCCATACGTCGCCAGAAGGTTATTGACCGACCCCGATCCGGCGTTACGTTTAAGACTGCTCAAAGTCATCATCGTCGACGGTCGATTCGAATGGGAACGGTTAACCGCCATGATTGAGTTGGCGCAAGTCGGCGCGAAAGGCGGCGTTAAGTTACCAATGTTTAGCATGGCTGCAGACGCGGCAATCATGCTGACGAAAGATAAAACGTTGCGCACAGAATTGGCAAAAGGATTACGCTCGGTACCGGTGACTGAACACATCAAACATTCGTTCGATTTCGCACAAGTGATTGTAAAATTGGTCATCGCACAAATCGCGGGCAAAGCTTTTCGAGGATTTACGTTTGCGTTTGGCGGGATTTTCGGCTTACCGAAAATTTTGTTTAAGTTCGCGTTTGGGAAAAGACGAAAGTTACGAACTGTTCAAGGATGTTCACTCACCGAACCCGAGGAAGGATTCTCGAGCTTTGGCGACTGGGTTGAGTTTGAACGCTCTCAAGAGAGCGGCGACGAGAACGCTGCTGCTCCCTCCGCAGCCGCTTGATGATGTTAAACGAGAAGATAATTATAGAAAACGAAATGTTGTTGTATCACTATATTTTAAATCGCGCTGTTATAAAAACATTGATCTACATATAAAAGCCAAACTCTTCCACGTCCAAGCCAAACTTGCCAACCTGTGCCTCCTCTCCTCTTAAAATCATCAAGCCTAATTCGGTCATTTCCTTCACATTCAGCGGACCGCGTTCGATCGGTCTTCCCATTCTCTCGCCTTTCTTGAAACATTTGTCGAATGGGAACAATTTCACTTCCCAATCGTCTCCGACTGTAAACGCGCTTTTAAAATTCGCAAAATTCCTCGAACACTCCGCATCTTTCGCTAGCAATAAAAACTGTTTACTCTCGTCTCTTTCTTTCATCGCCGCTTTGCATTTCAAATACACGCCTTTGTATTCGCTTGCATCCACGTTTGGCAACGCTCTTCTCACCGAGGCGAAACCGCCGTTATTTTCTAATCGAATGGTCCCCGCAAATCTGCTGGATCCAGGCATGTTTGGAGATGGAGGCATCATCGCAGACTGGGAGACACCACCCATGACACCATCGTTGACGACTCGCCAAGCGTTCGCTTTCGTCGCCGAGTCCAATCGGTCGATTAAAAACAACTCGTTGTACGAGTCGTTCTTGCCTTCGTTCACAACTACGACCATTTCTTCCGCGGGAGACGAAGAAGAGTTTCCTTTAGCCTTGAAAATCTGCGAGAACGATTGAGTATTGTTCCCTAAAAAGTACCCTATGCCAACTGCCAGCGTCAAGGAGAGCGTCGTGCCGATGTTTTTGCGTATGATTTCTTTTGCAGGCGTTTGCGACGTCGATGGAATTGAAATCTGTTTGCTTTTACTATTATTACTACTCCTGCTGTTACTCCTATTCGACGACGGTTTCAAAGATTTGCCGACGTTTTTCTTGTTATTGTTTTTATCTGTGCTTTTTTGTTGCGCGGCGACGATCGTTCTGTTGTTCACGGCAGCAAATACGCGCGTCGTTAACAACGGCATTGGATAAAGCGTGTGAAAATACTCGCGCGTGTGAAAAAGTGAAGAGTCCGAGGGCGGGCGGGCGGTAAGAAAGATTTCAGTTTATTCAAGTTATCAGCTCTGCACCTCTGCTATGTTTTTAGATTACAATTTGTTGATTTTTCCTTCTCTCTTTATTATTTAGCGGCTTCGTAGTCGGCTAAGATGGAGTCGACATCGTCATCTCCGCCGATGTTGTCCAAGACCGAATCGTCTTTGCTGGCCACTGCGCTCGAGTCCTCATCTGCTTTCTCTTCTTTATCGGCTTTGGAAGATTTGATGTCGTCGCCCCAGGGGTCTTTCTTCGCTTTCTTCGACGATTTCTTGGACTTTTTGGAGGACTTGTCGTCGTCATCGTCGTCGTCGTTCAAGCCGCCCATGATTATATCCATGTCTGAAAGTTTCTTCGGCTTTTTCTCCTTCTTCGCTGGTTTCTCCTTGACGACTTCGCCAGTTGGAACAGCGGCTTCTACAGCGGGTTCTTCGGTAGTCGGAGTCACGGCAGTCGCAGCAGTAGTCACTGGAACAGCAACTGCGGCTGGCTGAGTAGCCATTACGGGCTGACCAGTCGAAGGATCGACCAATGTAGCGACAGGTTGTTGTTGCTGTGCTTGTTGCGTTGCGACGGGCACTTGCTGAGCTTGCTGTTGTTGCTGCGGCACAACCGCCGCACCCGCCGCGTCTGGTACGACAGCAGCAGCGGCAGTTGGTACCACGGAATCAGACGAAGACGTCAAGTCCGCGCCGTTGCCACCAAGCAACATCGCCTTGACCTTATCTGCTGCGCTTTGCACATCCGTCGTCAACGAAGTAGTAGAAGCGGTCGGTTGTGTTTCCGTTTGCTGCATAGCTTGAAAGTCCGCATCCATATCCTTCGTCGCCTCGTTCGTTTTCCACGAGTCAAGTTTTTCCTTCAACTGCTGCTCAGCCGTCAACACTTGTTTCTGCGCGGCCGCTTGCTTCTCTTCAATCGACTGCGCAACGACTTGCGCGACTTCCTTCCTCAACGCCTCCAAGTCTGGCTCTTCGTCCGCTCCACCAGTTTCTCTTTTGTTAGACAAGACGTCGTCGTCGTCGTCGAGAGAAATATCGTCAAGATTTGAAGGCATGTCATCGTCGCCGCGGGCCGAGGGTGAAACCTTCGCGCGCGCGTAGGCTGAGGCAGAAGATGTCGACGGAGAAGGTTGATCCTTCTCCTTCATCTTGCTTTCAAACAAAGCCTCCATGCGTTGGATGGCGTCCTCCGTGCGATCTTTCTCCGTGTGCCCAGGGATCTCTTGCGGTTGCTGTTGGACGTATGGTTGCGGCGCAGTCACTACTAGACGGCCGAACTGGTCGTACAAGACCGGCTGAGGTTGGTAACCGTACGGTTGTTGAACCATGGGAATGCCCATTTGCGGTTGCATCTGCTGATTCCCGTTGAACTGTCCAAAGGTGTTTGCGTACAATTTGTTTTCAATACCTGCAACAGCCTTTTGCACCCGCTTCTCGATGCGACTCGCTTTCTTACCCTTCCTAAACGGCGCTAAATTATCTTCCTCGTCATCGTCGTCGTCGTTATTAAGACCCATCTTATCGAATTTCTCCGCGATGATTTGCTCGAGTTTTTCCTCCATCTTCGTATCCTTTTCTCTCTTTGCTATGTCTTCGATGCCCAACTTCTTCAACGTCCGCTCGACTATTTGGTTCATTTCAAGCTGAGTCGGTTCTAAGTACGGTTTATCTTCGACAATATCCGGGTCCATGAGACTTAACTTTTGCTTAATCATCTCGCCCATTCGAGCATCATCTTCGCGTCGCTGCTTCTCGGCGATGGCATCCTCGACGCCCAAGTCGCGCATTTTCTGGTTCAGTCGTTCTTCAGTACTCATTGGTTCACCTAAAGTTTGTCTATCTTCTCTCCTTCGATAGTCGCGTTCGTCGTAATCATAGTCGTCGCGTCGTCGGTCGTCTCTCCTTCGCCTTCGATCTCTTTCATCTCTTTCGTCGTAGTCGTAGTCGTCATCGTAGTCGTACCTTCTTCGCGAGGACCTTCTCTCTTTGTTTTCTTCTTCTTTATCGTTCAGAATACGAGCAATAGACTCAGTTAATCGATCCATGGGTGACAAAGAGCGCTCGACGGCTTTTGGACCAGCACGAGCTGCATTTGCTGCGTTGTCAAGTTTCCCGACAAACGCGTCCACAACGTTCCCAACGGCATTCGCCGAAGCCTCCTCCATCTTTTCCTCTAGATCTTCTTGAGAGACGCCCAAGGATTGCTGCTGTTGCAGCTGACCATTGCTGTTCTTTCGTCTTGAAGACTTTTGCTTCGGTATGATGATTTTCGGTTGGAAGTTAATCGGTTGCTGCTGTTGCGGTTGATAAAACTGTTGTTGTTGCAACTGTTGTTGCGGCAACTGCTGTTGCTGTTGCATCTCAACCTGCTGCTGTTGTTGCTGTTGCATCTCAACCTGCTGCTGTTGTTGCTGTTGCTCCTGTTGCTGCTGTTCTGGTGCTGGTTGCTCAGCAGGGGCCGGCTCTTCTACCGCGGGAACCTCTTGCACAACGGCCTCTTCTTGTTCTGTGGGAGCCGACTCTTCATCTGCCGCGCTTTCCGAATCATCATCATCTGCTACAACTATATCTTCTTCGTCGTCTACGTGACCTCTCGCACGGTCTTCTTCTTCTTCATCCTCGTCTTCTTGATCAGAGGACACTCGACCGGAAGGATCGTCAACGTCAAGGTTGACGTCGTCGTCTGGCAACACATCCATGCTCGATAAATCCGGTCCAGATGAAGAAGTTTCATCCGTCGTCGTTGTCGTCGATGCACTCGAATCAACGACCATCGGCGGTCGCGGTGGCACAACACCGTTAGAAAAGGAAGATGACGTGATTATGGGAGGCTCGGGAGTTGGAAGAGTTGCTGAAGAAGACTGTTGAGGCTCTAACGTTACAGTCGGCTGTTGCGACTGGAACGCATCCGCTGTTGTAGCCGCCGATGCCGCCGCCAACGTTCCAGCACTCGGCGTTGCAACGTTATCATCCAATATCAAACCTATATCTTGCGATAATGCATCTTCGGTATCGTTCGGAGCGTCGTTGACGAGTAAAGAACTCGCGTCTTGCCCTTCTCTCGCTAAAATATCCGCCGCCGATAACGTCGTCGAAGTTGGGATTTTCGACAACATATCCGTAGAATCGTACGGTTGCGGTTTTTCCGGAACGGCTTCTTTCTGCGTTTCTTGCTTCTCCTCATTGTCGCTCTTCTTCTCTTCCTTCTTCTTCGAGGATTCTTTCTTCTTTTTATCCTCTTTTTTCGGCTTCTCGACAACCTTCGGTTTCGGCTTTGGCTTCTCTACTTTCTTCTTCGGCGGATTCTTCAACAACGAATCGAAACCAATATCATCTTCTATCTTATTTTTACCTCCGAGAGATGCTACTCCGGAAGACGTGATATCTTTCTTATTGTTCTTCGAAACGCCTTGTTTGGAACCTCGAGACGCGCCGAGGCTCGGTAGCCGAGAAGAGGACGAGGACGAAGACGCGTCGTTCCCACTTCTGCTCCGTTCTCGCTCACCTTCGTCGTCTTCTCCTGCAACTTCATCCTCCTCTTCGTCATCTTCGGCGCGAGAAGAAGAAGAAGAAGAAGAATGCATCATCAAGTTTTTTATCTTCTTCTTCATATCGAGCGAGGGGAAATCTCGCTTCTCCCAAAGACTACTTCGTGTTTTTTTCCAGTCAAACTTCGGCATCAAAGTGCTCATCGCCGCGGACGACGACGACGACGATGCAATCTCGCTGCCGTCCCGAACGACGTCCATCTCGGACGCAGCACCAGCGGACGAATCTCGATCCACGTTATTTTCATTCAATCCGCCGTTATTATTATTGGTGTCATTCGGCGACGGTGGTTTGATATCGTCCACGCTCCCCAAAATTTCGTGCCGCGGGCCCGCCGCTGGTCCACCTCGCAAAGTCTTCTCGGTGGTCTTTCGCACGACCGCTAACGACGCCATCGCGGCGACGGAAAGAATCGCGACGCGCGTCGCGATCGTTCGGTTGCTATCTCGTTTATAATAGTGTTGCGGTTTGTTGTTCAAGTGGTATCTAGACGACGACGACGACGACGATAACGACGACGTCGCGCGACGATGATGATGTTCGTCTCGAGAGGCCATTTGGCTCTCCACATCTCTCCCCAAAGACGCGTCGTCGTTATCGTTTACCGTCCCGTATCCACTTTTACTGCCACCGCTTCCGCGCATATTGTTAGGCTCGTCTGAGCGCGCTCGCGTGCTTCGAAAGATTTCACCCGAGCAACAAACGCCGACCAACAAACAACGCGCGCGCGTGTTTTTTATGAGCAACGCTGAGCGCCCCCACTTGAGTTTTTTTACCGAGCGACATTTTTTATGAAAACCCTAAACTTACAAAAAGTGACTAAACCCTAAACAATTTTTTTTGAACGGAGAGAGGACAGCTTTTCTACTATTTCTGAGCACTTTCGACCGCGCGCGCTCGCGTTTTGGAGAAAGACGCGGACGCGAAGACACACGCATAAAAGAAGACAGAGACGCATGGGTTTCGTATCGCCTTTCGGCGAGACTTTGGGTTCTTCTCATCGCGATGCGTACGATGGTGGTAAAAAACAACAGAACGTTCATCTTCAAAAACATCGACCTCTCGCGAACGAAAACCAACCTCCGACTGCGACGATGACGACATCGACAACGACGACGGTCGCGAATGAGAACCACTGCTCGGGACAGAAGAAGAAGGAAACGAAGAAGAAATACAGCTACTGGCGGTGCCTGTTTGCCAAGCGCAAAGCGACGCAAGTGAAGCGGAAAACGTTAAAGTTTGAGGACGGATGTTTGCGAGTGGATGGAGACACGAACGAATCGGTCTTGTACAACGAGAAAGGCGAGAAGAAGGCGAAAGGGAAACCCGGGACGATCGTGGAAGGCACGGAGTGTTCTCTGCAACAGTACGAGATTGAAATCGAAGGCGAGATATCCGAGGAAGAATTCGCGAGCGGGATGGCGTTCGCGAACATTGACGTTGGTGTTCTCGACGACGACGACGACGAAAACGCGGCGCAGAGGAAGAAGCCGAAAACTACGTCTACGACGAGCGGTTTTCGACCAGTCGTTGGTGCCGCTGCTCTGAACAATAACGCAGCGATGCCCGTAGCAGCGAATACTACGCATATGCATAGTAATACCGTACCCGCGAATATGATTGTGCCGGTATATTCAGTCGATGCGCCGAACGCAGTCGTGCTGTACGATGGCGGGAAACCAAACACCATTGGTCCGATCCCGCTCGTCCTCGATCCTTCCATCGCGCGATTCATTCGCCCACACCAAAAGAGAGGCATCAAGTTCATGCTCGAAAGTTGTTTAAACATCACGTCGGAAACGAGGAGTGGTTGCTTGTTATCGCACGACGTCGGTTTGGGAAAAACGCTTCAAGTAATAGCGTTAGTGTGGACGTTGTTGAAACAATCGCCGAGACCGAGTCGCAACGTTCGAAGAGACATTCGAAGTTCGATAACGAAAGCGATCATCGCGGTACCCGCGACGTTAGTCGGTAACTGGAAGAACGAGTTCAAAAAGTGGTTAGATCTGAAAATTGAAGTCGAGGCGATTGATGGAAGCAACACCTCCGACGCGGCAAAGAAACAGTTGCTAAAAGAATGGGCGTTGGAAAACCAAAAGAGAAGGTTGGTATTGATTTGCTCGTACGAAACTTTGCGCGCGAACGCGCATTTGTTGGAAAACAAAGCAGAGTTGTTGGTGTGCGACGAAGCGCACAGACTGAAAGCGAAAGACGGGTCGAAGACTCTCGACGGGTTGAAGAAGCTCAACTGTAAAATGCGAGTTTTGCTTTCGGGCACCGCGGTGCAAAACAATCTCGCGGAGTTTTACGCGCTGATGGATTTTGCCAACCCAGGCGTTTTGAACGATTACGCGACGTTTAGGAAAGTGTACCAGTTACCGGCAGAGCGAGCGAACGATTCAAAAGCGACCGAGGAAGAGAAAATGATTGGTAAAGCGCGAGCGAAGACTATTTTCGAAAAGACGGCCATTTTTATCGATCGGTGCGCCAAAGCAGACATTCAAATCGATGGCTTACCGCCAAAGACGGAATATTGCTTGTTCTTATCGTTAACGGAAGCGCAACAGAAAAGTTACAAAGCTGTGTGCGATCAGGTGATCATGAAACGTGTGGACAATCCTCTCGTGGCGTGTGGTGTTTTGCAGAAAGTGTGCAACGGCATCGGCATGTTGTCCTCGTCTTCGTCGTCATCGAACGAATTGCAACTCGCCATCCAGGAAGCGAGCAAAGTGACGACCACCACGGACGCGTTTGAGACGAGCGTAAAACTGCGCGTGTTGAAAAATATTGTCGACTTATCGCAAAAAATGAACGACCGCGTTGTCATTGTCTCTGGATGGACTTCCACGCTGGACGTCATCGAAAAAGCGCTCTCGTCCGCCTCGCCGGGATTACGATTCACGCGATTAGACGGCACGACTCCGTCGCACAAACGAACGCAACTCGTGACTTCGTTTAATAACGGACACGGGGGATCCGTGTTCTTACTCTCGAGAAAAGCCGGAGGAGTAGGTTTGAACTTAATCGGTGCCAATCGACTCGTCCTTTTCGATTGCGACTGGAATCCGGCGAACGATTTACAAGCGACTGCGCGAATTCATCGCGACGGTCAGACGAAGAACGCGTTCATTTACCGATTACTGACTGCATTCACGTTGGAAGAGAAAATATTTCAACGACAATGTCAAAAAGGCGCGTTGGCGCGATCAATGGGTTTCGCCTGCGTCGAAAATACCACGAATACGAATATGGGCGACGAGGATGACGACAAAATCAACGACCCGAAGACGTTCTCTTCGGAGGAATTGAGAAAGCTGTTCAAGTTTGAATACGCGCGGAAAACCGCCATGAACGAACCGTGCGAAATGGCAAGAGTAGAAAGCTGCCAGTCTTGGATGAACGACTGCCGGTTTTCTGGAACTTTGAACGACGACGTGTTACGACAGATGGATGAACGAGCTGCGGGAAATGAGGACGTGCGATTTTACGCCAAGCTTTCGTAAAAAGCAGTTTCACGATGTACTTTTAGTAGCAACAGTATAGTAGAAAGTAGCGGCCTCACACACGAAGAGACGGAGAGAGGCAAAGATAGAGGGACACACAAAACACATACGCAATACAGCTGAAATATGCACGCAAATACGCAAAACTAATCACCATTCTAGGATTTCAAAAATGTCACCATCTCGTTGGCAATCTTTTCCACCGCTTCTCGGTCGCCGATGCGCACGCCGCTCAATCGATTCATCACCGGGTTCATCTTCGCGTACTTGTCTAAATCTAACATCACCGGAGATAAATGGTCCCCGGGTATCTCCACGCTATTCGTTCTCACTTCGCCATCCGCCAACGCCTCGCGCAAACTCGAGCACTGATCCAACTCGTCGTTCGTAAACGACAACAGCGTGACTTTATCGGATTTGAACTTTCCGTTCGCCACGCCGTTTAACGTCTCCAATGCGTTCGGCGCAAACTCTAACCCCGCCGCCTTCGCCGCCACTTCCGCGAACGGAACTAATCGATCGAAAATAGCGTCAAATTGCGAACTCGCCGCGTCGCCACCACCTTCGCGTTTGCTCAACAACTCTTTTGCAAACTTTTCTAAAATCTTCACCGAATCGGTCGCCGACGCGTTGTTAAACGCGACGAGGAAGTGTTGCTTACTATAACTACCACTATCTGTGCTCTCGCTCGCGCCTTCTTCGTCGTATCCGTCAAAGTTTGCCACCGCGTGCAACTTAGCCCCTAAACTGTGCCCAACGTAAAACACGGGCACGTTCTTCCCGTCCAACCCGTCTCTCTCTTGCACCGCCGCGCGCGCCTTCTCGAACGCCCTCTTACACCTCTTCGCCATCTTCCCGTGTTTCGTCCCGAGTTCATACGGCGTCGCGACGACCGTCACTCCCGTACTTTCACTCACCGAGCTTAAGAATTCATCGTAACACACCTGCGGGAACTGACCTAAGACGGCTCCGCCGAGAAAGTGCACGAATCCCCACGTCGTCGACCGCGACTTTGGTTCGTACACGTACGCCGTTTGGTCGTTGAAAATATCTTTCCAGTTGTTTTCTGGACTGTTGTTTTGTTTGTTTACACACACAGAGAATGCACAGAGTCGTCAGCGACAGAGAGAGAGAGAGAGAGAAAGAAAGAAAGAAGAAAAGGAAGCGTTCGGTGCGCGTGTATACACGCATAGAATCAACGCACCTCGTCCGCGCTGCCAAC
>Ga0255768_10002640_pt1 | contig 18030 bp, 3 predicted proteins | sample 071ome_33_FD_179983 | JGI IMG/M metagenome (GOLD analysis project Ga0255768, IMG submission 179983) | Coastal salt marsh microbial communities from the Groves Creek Marsh, Skidaway Island, Georgia - 071412AT metaG (version 2) | ecosystem: Environmental > Aquatic > Marine > Intertidal zone > Salt...
TAAATTTAAATCCAATTACAATTACTGGGTCATTAAAGCAATCTGGAGGAGTTCCTATACTCCAAATATCAACAATTCCAGAATCAAATGATATTATTGGCTTACAAGACTTATATTTGCAACTAGATAGTAGTGAGCTAGATATTAGTCTAGTTGAAGATGTTATTGAATCTGGTTCAGATACTTCTGGTTCAATATTTGCTCCTTCATCAAGCTACTCAAACGGAGATCTAATAATAAGGTAATAAATGAAACACTCAAGAATTAAGCTTAGCTCTGTTGTAGAAAGTCAACTACCACAATTTGTTAGGGAAGATTTCCCTTTGGTTGCAGAGTTTCTAAAGGAATATTATAAATCATTGGATAGTGCGGGAAATCCATATGACATTTTACAAAATATTGATAGTTTTGTAAAAGTTGATAATAATTCTAAAGTAATATACTCAACGGAATTAACCTCCGATTTGCAGTATGGTGTTCAATCAATTTCCGTAACTAGCACCGAAGGATTTCCTGATAGATATGGAATGCTTAAAATCAATGAGGAAATTATTTTATATAAATCCAAGACTCAAAACACTTTCCAAGAGTGTGTAAGGGGTTTTAGTGGTGTTTCTTTTTCTGAAAGTAAAGATGAGGAATTAGTATTTTCAGATACAATCGAAGATTTACATTCCAGCGGTGATGAGGTTATAAATTTAAGCTTATCTTTCTTACCAATTTTCTATAGAAAATTAAAAAGCCAATTTCTTCCTGGATTTGAAGACAGAAAGATTTCCGATGGAGTGGATAAAAGTCTTTTCTTAAAAAATTCTAGAGACTTTTACACTTCAAAAGGAACTGAAAAATCTTTCAAAATTTTATTTAAAGTATTATTTGGAGTAGATGTTGCTGCAATTAGACCAAGTGACTTCTTATTAGAACCATCAAAACCCTTTTACAAAGTAGATAAAGTTATTATTGTTGAACCAATTCAGGGAGACTTACTTGAATTAAAAAATAAAACAATCTTCCAGGATGAAGATGATTATTATTATTTTGCACTTGGATCGGTAAACTCAGTATCAAAATTAGTAAAAAACAATAAAGAATATTATCAATTAAACTTAGACTACAGTTACAACAAAGATATTTTTGTTGATGGAAGCTTTTTTGGAGAGTTTCAAGTACATTCAAGAACAAAACTTATAGAAAATATTGAAGTTGGCCAAAATTATATTAGTGTAGATTCCACTGTAGGATTTCCAAGAAGTGGAAGATTATCTTTACCAGGAGTACTTGGGGAAGTTATTGTAGAATATGAAGAAAAAACTTTAACTCAGTTTTTAGGATGTACTGGAATAACTGAGGCATTTCCTTCAGAAACTATTGCTTCTATAGATTCTTATGTTTATTCATTCCAAGATTCTGGAGATGAAATTAGATTTAGGATTACTGGAGTAATTTCAAACGCTGATGTATTAAATGATGGAAAATATATTTTTGCTGGAGATGAAATTAAGATATCATCTTTGGGATATTCTGATGATTTTGACATCAGATTAAATGAATGGATTTTTAATATATCTGTAAATTGTAAGGTAAAGGAATTTACTGATGATGGAAACTTAAATTATTCTATTGAGACTTATGATAATAATAATATTTACAACAATGATTTAGTAGAAGTTGACTATTTAACTACTTCTGGAGAAAGACAAACTACAAAATTTTTAGCAAAAACACCAATCAATAGTGTTCCTGGAAGAAAATTCAAAATTGTTTCCTCTTCTGAGATTGCTAATATTTTCAGCATTAGAAAAGTAGTTTCAACATTCAAAGATACTGGTTTATCGAATGATGTTCAAAATACTTATATTGACCTCGAAGATTCTTCTAGATACGTCACTGCATCTTCATTACCAAATTATCAAAATACAAAAATAAATGATTTTAAAATTAATCTAAGTGGAACGTATGAAGGTGATACCTTCAATTTTGAGAATCATGGATTTATTACCGGAGAAGCAATAGTATATAATTCATCTTCAGTAGATAATATAGGAATTAATTCTGGTGTATATTTCGTAAAAAAAGTTGACAATGACAATTTTAAAATTGCTAGAAGTAAATCTGATATTTTTGAAAATAAATTTATCAGAATATTTAAGTCAACAGTAGAAAGTAATTATTTTTATCCACTAAGATTCTCCGATAGAAACAGAAATTTATTTGATGTTGGCAGTCAAAGACTGGTTAGAAATGTAAAAGGTGTTGAATATGATGAAAATACCTACACAACTCCCATAGGAAAAACTGGAATTTTACTGAATGGAGTAGAATTATTAAACTATAAATCTGAAGATTTTATGTATTATGGTCCAATAGAAAGTATTGATATAACTTCTGGCGGAGAAGAGTATGATTTAATTAATTTACCAAAATTAACGGTAACCGAAGCATTTGAAGGTGCAGGTTCTCCAGATATTTTTGTGGGTGGAGAAGGAATACTGGACAGAATAGATGTAATTGATGGTGGATTTAATTTTATTGATGAACCGAATATTGAAATTACTGGTGGTGGTGGAAGTGGAGCAATTGCAAAAGCAAACTTAATAGATTCGCAGTACTCGGAAGACTTTAATTCAACATCAAAAAATTCCAAGATACTCATAAATGATTTAAATCAAATCGGATTTTCTACTTATCATAAATTTGTAACTGGAGATTATGTAAAATATAAAACAAATGGCGGAGTTAATATAACAGGAATCACTACTGGAGCAAATTATTTTATTGGTAGTGTCGATGATTTTTCGGTAAGACTATATGAAACACAATCTGATGCATTGTCAGGAATAAACACAGTAGATATATCTGGATATGGTAGTGGAGTTCATACTTTAGAATTTTTAGGAAAGAAAAGAAAAATTGGAAGTATAACTGTAGTAAATTCTGGATTTGGATATAAAAATAAGAAGATATTAGTAGATTCTACTGGAATCAACACATATAAAGATTCAATTAGTGTATACGAACATCCATATCAAAGTGGAGAAATTATTTACTATAGAAATGAAAATGGATCTCCTCCTAGCGGTATAACTACTGGTTCATATTACGTTACCAGAATTAGTAGTAAAGAGTTTAAATTATCTCAGATTGGACTGGGAAACACTATTGGAATTGGAAGAAGCACAGATCCAGAATTTTATTATAAAAATAAAGTATATTTAAATATAAAAACTGCAGGAAGTGGAAATCACATTTTCAACTATCCAGATATTGAGGTAAAATTATCCTACAATGCTGGAGTATCTACGTCACAAAATAGATTATTTGAACCTACTATTAAACCAATATTTAAAGGTCCAATAACTCATACATTTGTAAATGATGGTTCAATTGGATATGGTTCTTCCGAAATAATAAACTATAACAGACAACCAGTATACTTTTTTGATACTGGCTCCGATGCCGAAATAAAACCAATTATTTCGGATGGAAAAATTGTATCTGTTGCAATATTTAAAGGAGGAAGTAATTATTTTTCATCCCCATCAATAAACATTTCTGGTGATGGTTATGGAGCAATACTAACGCCAATTGTAGAAAATGGCGTAATTGTTGATGTTAAAGTCATTTCTCAAGGTGTTGGATATGGATTAAACACAACTTTGGAAATATTGACTACTGGAACTGGAGCAAATTTATCGTTCAATTCCAAAAAATGGTCTATCAATAAATTTCATAGATTACTAAATTCTAATAAAATTGATTCGGATGATGGTGTAATTTTTAGAGCTACAAACGCAAATTATGGCACGCAATATACACATTTATATCCATCTAGAAATTTAAGGAAGAAAATATTCTCAGTAGTTGAAATTGATGGCATTCTCAATTACAGAAGTGACTATAATAATGATTTTGAAGAGAATAAATACCATTCTCCAATATTAGGATGGTCTTATGATGGTAGTCCAATATATGGACCATATGGATATGTTTCTTCAAAGAATAAAAACATCAAGAGAATGGTATCTGGATATGATACTCCAAGAGATGATGCTGAAGGAAGACCAAACAAGACCATTTTTCCAGCAGGTTTCTTCATAGAGGATTATTCATTTACTGGAAAGGGAGATTTAGATGAAAGTAATGGTAGATATGTAGCTACTCCAGAATTTCCTGGTGGCGTTTATGCATATTTTATGACTGTAGGGGAACAACTAGTTCAAGGCGGTCCATTTGATGGCGAATTAATGCCAGTATTTCCATACGTTATTGGAGAAAATTATAAATTTAAACCAAATGCATTCAATTTTGATTTAGAATCGACTCAAGATGTCTTTAATTTTGAAAAAAATAACATTTTAAGAAATACTTATCCATATAATTTAACAGATGAGAATTCCGACTATAAGTTTGTAAATAATCCAATAAAAATAACAACAGAAAATCCAAAAGTTCTTTCGTCAACTATAGGTCCTGTAGAGAGATTTGATATAATTTCTGGGGGAAAGAATTATAAAATAGGAGATAATGTACTTTTTGATGAAAGTTTAGTTGCTGGTACTGGAGCAATCGCAAAAGTTTCCAAACTGTTCGGAAAAACAATTGATAGAGTTTATTTTGAAGATGATATTATTAATGATATTGAATTTTACCCAATAAACAGCAGATCTTTAATTGGTTTTACATCTAGCCCACACAATTTAACAAATTCTGATGTTGTTTCTATAGATTCCTTAGATAATACGAGGAGTGAATTGAAAGGAAAATATAATATTGGAGTAACTTCTAGCAAATTATATGTATCTACTGATGTTGATGAAGTCTCTCAGACTGGATTGGTTACTTATTTTAATGTAATAGGCGATTTAAATTTCCCAAAACTTATTGAAGATGATATTTTATCTTCTAATGGGGAAAAAATTAAAATTTTAAACATTGATAAAGAAAATTCTAGAATTAGAGTTTTAAGAACTTATGATGGTTCAATATCAACATCACATACTAGTCCCGCAAAATTTATAGAAGAATCTAGAAAATTTGTATTTGGTCCAAATAAGCAATTAAATGTTAAAGGATTATATTTAAATAGAAAAATATATTTTGACCCACAAGAATCCTTATCTTTAGGAGTTGGTATTGGGACTAGTACAATATATTTTTCAAATCCAGGTTCTGGAAAGACAATAGCAGAACTTCCGGAAAAATCAATTTATATAAAAAATCATGCATTTAAAAAGAATACGCCACTAGTATATCATTCAAATTCTGGTAGTGGAATTGACGTTTCTAATGGAATATCTACATTTACTTTGTCTGATGGACAATTAATTTATGCAAATAAATTATCAAATGATTTAATAGGAATTTCTACAGCAAAGGTTGCTATAGGTACTCAAGGACAGTATGTTGGAATTGGAACAACAGCATCCACACTTTATTTTATTGGAGTGGGTGCAGGAAGATATCATAGTTTTACTACGGTTTACAGCTCAGTACGAGGTAGTTTAAGCAAAAATAAGGTAATTGTAGAAACTACAGAAAGTCATGGATTATTAGATGGTGATTCTATTGAAATGAATATTGTTTCAGGAATTACAACTCAATACTACGTAGAATATAATGATTATTATAGAAGAATAATTTTAAATAAGAGAACTTATTATTCTATAGACGTATCAAACAGCACTCTTTATGTTCCAAATCACAAATTAAGAACTGGTCAAAAAGTTATACACAATTCATCATCTCCAGCAGATGGATTGGAAGATAATAGAATTTATTACGTGCTAGTTTACAATAAAGATAGAATTAAATTATGTGATACTTTCTACAATTCTATAGTTAAGAATAAACCAGTCACTTTAAATATATTATCATCTTCTTCTGGTTACATTAGTCCCATCAATCCACCCATTGATGTGACAAAAAATCAAAAAATAACATTCGATTTGTCAGATTCTTCATTGTCAATTCCTTTTGGTATTGGAAGAACTTCATGTTTTAATTTTAATATTTGGATAGATTCAAATTATAACCAAAAATATCTAGATTTAGATGATGACGGATCTCAAATTGTACAATATTTTGGGCAAATTGGATGTGATGAGGATGCTAGAGTAGAGATAATTGGAAATTCTTTCTCAAGAAATGAGTTATATTATACATTAGATCCTATAGTTTCTGAAGAAAATCTTGAAGTAAAGACTGAAAGAGAAATTGACGACGAAGTACCATTAAAAACCAAAATATCTTATAATTTCAGCAAATATAATGGAAAACATAAAGTATCTGGAATCGGACAGAGTTCATTTGAATACACAATAACGGAATATCCAGAATCTCTTTTATATGATTCCGCAACATTGGGAATTTCAACTTACAAAACAGACTCAAAAACAGCATCAGGAACGATAGATTCAATTTCAGTCATTTCTGGAGGAAAATATGACAGTATTCCTGGCGTTTCTTCTGTAAGATCTCAATTTGGAAGAGGTGCTATTTTAGTACCAGATTCAGATACTATTGGAAGAGTTGAAGATGTGGAAATTCCTGATATTGGATATGATTATTCATCAGATCCAACAATAAAACCTTATTTAATTTTACCAACTATTTTAAGAGTAGAACCTTTATCGGGAATTGAGCAAATTAAAATTACAAGTAAAGGAAAAAATTATACTACAAATCCAAATTTAGTCATTATTGATGATTTTACGAATAAAATAATAGATGACATCATATTAGAGTGTGATTTAGAAAAAGAATTTGTAAATATAATTAGAAATACTTCAGGAATCTATAATTCAATACCAAAAGTAATACCAATTAACAATTCAAATGGAGTAAAAATATCAAATATAGAATTTTCTTCTGGAGAAGTGACTGTAACTTTAAATAAACAGTTTTCGGAAGAATCTGATTTCCCATTCCAAGTTGGCGATAAAGTTTTAGTTGAGGGAGTTTCTGTAGCATCTACTGTTGGATCAGCATCTACATTTTTTGGATATAATTCCCGAAATTATGGATATGACACATTTGAAATTACTGAAATAGACCCAAATCTTGGAGGTTCAAAGTCCACAGTAAAATATTCTTTATCAAAATATCTAAGTGGTTCCCAAAATCCAGGATTATTTGACAAAGATTCTTCTGCTGGAAGAATTATTCCGGAAAATGATTTCCCCACTTTTGAAGTAGAATTAAATAAAAACCAATTCTTTATTGATGAAGAAATATACACAGATTTTTCTAAAGCAAAACTGCTGGAATATGATGACATAAATGATTTGGTAAAATTATCTACTCATGATTCTTTCTCTGAAGGTGATGTTATCTCCGGAAAATATTCAAATTCAAAAGCAATTGTAAAATCTGTTTTTTCTGAGGATTCTTATTCTGATGTTACGTCATCGGCAGTAATAAAATATGGTTGGCAAAATCAACAAGGATTCCTAGATGATTACAATCAGAGAATTCATAATAGTGATTATTATCAATATTTTTCATATTCTTTACAATCTCAAGTAGATTATGAAACTTGGAAAGAACCAGTAACTACTCTAAATCACACATTAGGTTTCAAAAAGTTCTCTGATTTGCAAATTTATTCTTCCACAACAGATTTTTCTGGCATATCTACAAACCAAAATAATGGAGTTGTTACTTTAATTTGCGACTTAAATAGTATAGTTGACACTTATTGCATTTACGATTTTGATTTGGTGTTTGAAAATAATTTTTATGCAGATTCTTTCTTAGCATCCGATGAAATTAGATTCAGCAGTAAAATAATTAAAGATTACATCGAATCTGTTGGAAATAGAGTTCTAATTATTGATGATATAAGTGATGAATTTAATACTACCCTTGATGCAACTTTTGTAACTTCGTTCAGCATTTAATTAATAACCAAAGATGGCAAAAACAAGAGCAAAGAAACTATTCTTAAATGTAGTCGATGAAAGACTTGATGGTAATAATCAATTTTCGATTTTAACGTTATTGACGGATGGTACATCAATATATCAAAATAGTTATGCTAAAGTTTTTACTAGAGACGAAATTGGATCTTTTGATATAACATTAAATCAAACTGACAATACGGCTACATTGAATTTTTTCCCAATTGATGGAAGAATTAATGACTATGGATATTCATTTATATCTTATGATACAAAACAAGATGTCTACACTAGTGGAGGATTTAATTTTGGAACTCTTGTTAGCGTTGCATCTACGAACGTTTTAGTTTCTGCGGGAACAACACAAACATTACTTGGAATTTCTTCAGATTACACATCATCAAAATTTTTAGTCGAAATGAGTGATGAAAGTGATGAATATTATGAATATTTGGAAATAAATTCAACAATTTCGGAAGGCGATGCAAATTTAAACGAATATGGAAGAATAACTTTAGATTTAGAAAATTATCCTACTGGAATAGGAACTTACGAAATAACATATAATGGAGCAGGATATGATTTAAATTATACCACACCATTTTCAGACAGAGATCTTAGATTTAATGTTGTTCAAGTATCATTTGCATCTACTTCATTTTTTGATGGTGGAGAAAGACAACTTAGACATGGAAATGTAACCTCAACTTTAACATCAATTGCGGCAACAACATCTCCAGTTCCGGAAGTTGTCGATTTTTACACATCAGAATACACCTCATGCTATTTTATAACACAAGTTACCGATAAAATTAATAATAAAGTTCGTTTTTCGGAAATTACTGTTGTAAGTAATGACTCCGAATCATATATGTTAGAATATGGTGTTGTTGGTGAAGATTTTGGAGAATTTAATATACTATCTTCATCAATTACAGAATTAAAATACACTCCCCCAGAAAACACGGAAGTTGATGTTATAGTATATAAAAATGCATGTACTGTAGCGGAATATTCAACATTTCCATATGGAATAAACTTTGAGAATTCAGAACTAACTACTGGAGTTAGTAGATTTGGTTATGGAAGTGAAGAAAATTTTAGAACAAACTTTGAACTGACACATCAAGGAATACCAATTTTTATTAGAAAAATAAATTCAGAAAATGAACTTATTGTGGATTTGGAAGATGATACTTTGTATATCCCAAATCACTTTTATGTCACTGGAGAAAAAATTTCATATTCTACCGAAGAATTTTCGAACACTCCTCAAAATGCTATAGGAATTGCATCAACTTCAGTTTCTGGGATAGGAATTACTGACAAATTATATGGCGACTTCTTTGTATATAAAGTTGACCAAACAAAAATTAAACTTTGTACTACTGCCCAAGAATCTTTATCATTAAATCCAACTTTTGTAGATTTTACAAGTTTAGGGATAGGTGTTACTCATTTCATAAAGAGTAAAAATCAAAATGAAAAGTGTATAATTTCCATAGATAATGTTGTTCAAAGTCCCATTATTTCTATTGGAATTACTTCTAAATTACTGAGTGATTTGAATATTAATACTTCAACTTTATATTTTAGCGGAATAAGTTCATTTTTTGGTGGAGATTTGATTAAAATTGATGATGAAATAATGGAAATAACTGCTGTAGGTGTTGGCAGTACTAATTTTGTAGAAGTTAGAAGAAATAAATTGGGTAGTTTTGCTGAACAACATCTTACCGGAAGTTTAATTACTAAACTTAAAGGAAATTATAATATTGTTGATAACGAGATTCATTTTGCTTCTGCTCCATATGGACCAGTAAGAAGACCAGATGAATTTTCATTCTCAGAAAGTTCTATTCCCGAATATGAGGTAAAATCAACATTCCATGGAAGAGTTTTTATGAGATCTGGAGTGGAATTTAGTTCAAATGATACTTACAGTAATAATTATCTTTTTGATGACATTTCAGATTCTTTTGATGCAAAAAATAAAGATTTTGAAATAACTTCTTCCGGAAATTCAGTAACTGGAATTTCTACTCAAAATTCTATACTTTTAATTAACAATATTCTCCAGATTCCGGAAAGAGATTTTGAACTTACAGAAAATCTTGGAAAAACTTTTGTCAATTTTACCGGAACGGCAACATCAGCCCTTTACGATCCTAATAATGCTTCGGTTCCAAGAGGTGGAATAATAATATCTGCAGGTTCTACTAATGGTTTTGGTTTCCAACCATTAGTTTCTGCTGGAGGAACGGCAGTAGTTTCGATATCAGGAACAATTCAGTCAATTAGTATTGGTAATAGTGGTTCTGGATATAGATCTGGAATACAGACTAATGTTAGAGTTGGTGTTCAAACTTACAGTTCTGGTTTAGCAAATATAGAATTTATAGGTACAGCTACGGTATCCAATGGAGAGGTTATATCAATCAACATTACAAATCCAGGTTCAGGATATACCAATTCTAATCCACCAAAAGTAGTAATAGATTCTCCATTACCATATGAGAATTTAAAGTTAAAATATTCAAGTTCATCTCAAAGTGGAGTAGGAACAGAATCTGTAGTTGACATTGTAGTGGGTCAAGGTTCCAGTGTTATAGACTTTAACATAAAAAACTACGGATATGGTTATAGAGTCGATGACATTTTGACGATAGATGTTGGTGGAGACACCGGAATTCCATTAGATCCCACAAAAATCTATGAAGAATTTTCTTTAATTGTCAACGAAACTCAAACAGATTCATTTTCTTCTTGGAATTTAGGAGAATTTGAGTTGCTTGATGATATAAGTTCAGAATTTAATGGAAGTAAAAAAAGTTTTGGTCTATATTTAAACAGTGAAATATATACTATCATTAAAAAACCTGGATCAATTTTAGACCTAAAGGCAGTTATATTGGTATTATTAAATGATGTAATTCAAATTCCAGACGTGGCATATGAATTTAATGGTGGTAGCGTAATTACATTTACAGAAGCTCCAAAGAATGGAGATAAGTGTTCTATATTATTTTATAAGGGAACACCAGATATTGATACATTAAATGTTGATATATTGGAACCTATAGAAGTTGGAGACAAAATTAGAATATATTCCGATGATTCTTCATTGAATCAAAAGGAAAGAATTGTAAATGAAATTTTAAGTCCAGATATTTTAGAAACAAATCCATATTATTCTTTAGGAATATCTGAAGATGAAGAATTGTCTAGACCTTCAGTCTTGTGCAAGCAGAGAAATGATTTGGTTATTGATAATGAAAGTATTACAAAAGATAGAGCTCAATACGAACCAGTCATAAATCCTGTAGCTAAAATTATAAGTTCTGTTGGAATTGGATCCACTCAAATATGGGTGGATTCTGTTACTACACTATTTGATTATGTAAATGAAAATGTTGGGCAAACTTATATTGAAGATGTGGAGATTATAATAGATAATTTATCTATAGCAGGAGCCTCTTGTACAGCGATTGTTTCCTCGGCTGGAACAATAACATCAATACCAATAAGTTATGCAGGGTACGGATATGAGAGTTCTCCCACCGTTAGTATTTCTTTACCATACTATCCAGATTCCGGACAAAGAGCAGAGGCATCATCTTCAATCACTTCCGGAATTGTGACTAATGTGTCTATAACAAATCCTGGATTTGGATACACAAGTTCTAGACCACCTTTGGTCTTAATAGAACCTCCAATCGCAAAAAGAGAAAAACTTCCAAAAGTTACTTATGCTGGTGATTTTGGAATTATTAGTGGAGTATCAACCGTTAGTGTGGGAGGAACTGCTTTGGAATTTGAATTGGTAATACCAACTAATTCGATATTAAGAGATTCTGATTATGTAGATTCGGTAATTACAAATAGTCAACTGGCACCTGGAGACTATTTTATGGTTTATGGATCAACTATTGGGTCTGGAGTTACTTCACTAACTAGAGATGGATCCATAATTGGTATAGGTACTACTGGAATTGATAATGTTTATCAGGTAGATTCGGTATCCTTTGCTTCTACTGATGCTTATGGTATTGGACCAACTACTGTCAAGAAAGTAGTTGTTAAGGTTGTTTCCAATGAAAACTTATCCGGATATGCATCTAGTAGTTTCTATGGAAACTTTACTTGGGGATTGGTAAAATTATATTCTCCAACTATCAATTCATTTGAAATAAATAGTGATTATGGAGTTGTTGGTTTGAATAGCACTCCAACTGTGAAGAGAATAAATCCACTCAAATATACATTATACAATTTAACTTAAACAATAAATACCTAAAAAGTATAAAATCAATGGCTGCTATTATAACTGACCAATTTAGACTTTTTTCTGCTAGAAATTTAGTCTCTTCTGTAGAAGCAGAAGAAAATACATATTATGCATTTATCGGACTTCCCAATGCCTCCGATTATGATTCAAATTGGGATGCAAGTCCACCATCACCATTAGATTCTTTTGATAATCATAATGATATTTGGGATACAATTATAGCATTAAAAAGAATAAAGGGTGAAAATTGCCTAAATGTTGTTAGAAAAATAAGTTGGTCTTCTGGAACTTCTTATGATATGTATAGGCATGACATAAGCAGAAACAATGTATCAAACGTCACTGGATCTACAAGTTTATACTCATCAAATTATTATATCATTAACAAAGATTACAGAGTTTATATTTGTCTAGAAAATGGAACTGACCCAGAGCATCCTAGCGGAAAGCCTTCTTTGGTAGAACCACTTTTTATTGACTTTGAACCAAGATCATCTTCTGATGGGTACGTTTGGAAATACCTTTATACAATGACTCCAGAAGATGTAATTAAGTTTGATTCCTTAAATTACATGCCAGTTCCAAAAGATTGGGAAGTTACTAATGATTTGTTATACACAAATGCTTTGTTTAGTGGTCAAATAAAAACAGCGATTATAAAAAATAGAGGGACTAATTTGGGTCCGGCAAGAACATATTCTAATGTTAGTATTGTTGGTGATGGAGATGGTGCTGAAGCAACAATTATTGTTGGAAATGATTCCACAGTAGAATCAATAACAATATCAAATGGTGGTAGCGGATACACACATGCAAAAGTTGATATTGCATCCGCAGGATTAGATCCGGGAAGCGATTCTGAAGTTCCAGAATTTGATGTAATTATTCCACCTCCAGGAGGACATGGATTTGACATTTATAAAGAACTTGGGGCACATAATGTTCTAATTTATGCTAGAGTTCAAAATGATGAAGAAAATCCAGATTTTACTGTAGGAAATAAAATTGCTAGAATTGGATTGATAGAGAACCCAACAGATATCAACGATAATTTTCTATTTGATGACACTATTAGCGCATTACCTGCATTAAAATTGACTGGAATAAATCTAGATAGTGATTATCAGAATGCTACATTTGAATATAATGGTGTTATAGAACAAACCATAGGAACCGGAATTACTGCTTATGGTAGAATTGTTTCTTATGATAATAAGACAGGAGTTTTAAAATATTGGAAAGATAGAACACTATCCGGATTTGATACTGGAACATATAATAAAATAGAGTCTTCTTATGGAGATGAAGTATATGAGTTTACTTCTAGTCCAGAAGCAGGAGGAAGTCTAGTTATAACAGGCGGAAGTGTTAATTTGCAAATACAGCAAGCTTTTAGTGGTATATCTACTACAATAAATAATACTGATAACTATAATTTGGGACAGGAATTTTTAGATGGAATTTCCAGTCCAGAAGTGAAAAAGTATTCTGGAAATATTATTTACATTGATAATAGACCATCGATTACAAGATCTTCAAATCAAAAAGAAGATATCAAAATTGTGCTCCAGTTTTAAATAGGGAATTATGCCACAAGTAACCAATTTAACCACTTCACCATATTTTGACGATTTCGTTCCAGAAGGTGGAGATGCGTATGAATATTACAAAGTTTTATTCAAGCCAGGATTTCCAATTCAAGCTAGAGAGCTTAATAATTTGCAATCGTATTTGCAATATCAAATTGAAAAATTTGGAAATCATATATTTAAAGAAGGTTCTAGAGTAACTGGGGGAGAACTTTCATATTCAAATAATTTAGATTATGTTATTGTAGATAATCAATATTTTGGAGAAGATGTATCGGAAGATATACTTCCGTGGTTAGTTGGAGAAACACTAAGAGGAAGAACTAGTGGAGTTACTGCTAGAATCGACAATTATATTGATGAAAATGCTTCTGGTATTAATAGGGTTACTTTATATGTAAGTTATATTACTTCAAATGGTAGTAATAAAAAATTTGTTGATGGGGAAATATTAGAACTAGAGTCTGAAATTGAACTCATAGACATAGAAGAAATTGCAGAAATTAATCAGGAAGATGATCTTCCAAATATTTCTGTTGGAGATGCTGTTTTAAAAACAGTTGAACAATTTTCTACCGGAAAAGGATCTGGCGTAGTATTATCTGAGGGATATTATTTCCTAAGAGGATTTTTTGTTTTTGTAGAAGATCAATTTTTACTAACAAATCAGTATGGTACTGATGGTGATTATAAAATTGGTTTTTCTATAGATGAAACTATCGTAACTCCAAACTTTGATTCAAATCTAAATGATAACGCAGCAGGATTTTCAAACTATGCTGCTCCAGGTGCGGATAGATTATCAATTAGTGCTGTTCTTGATTTTTATTTTTCTGATGAAGAATTGCCTGATGGATTTGTAACCGTTTTAGAAATTAAAGGTGGAGAAGAATATTCTTATACTAGTGGTATAGAATATAACGAAGTAAGAAATGAACTTGCAAGAAGAACATATCAGGAATCTGGAAATTATTATGTAAAACAACCATCATTTGCTCTAAGAGAAACTTTAGACAATTATCTTGGAAATGATGGTGTATATAAAGAAGGAAAAATAACATATTCTAATAATATTCCAAATGAAAATCTAGTAACATATTCAATATCACCACTAACAGCTTTTGTTTATGGTTATGAAATTAATACTTTAGGTACAACTTATATTGATATTGATAAACCAAGAACTGTAAAAACGTTAAAAAATCAGTCGGTAAATTATTATACTGGGCCAACATTTACTTTAAATAGAGTTTATGGATCTCCTCAAATTGGTTTTGGAACTTATTATGTTAGTCTAAGAGATAGTAGAGTAGGATCTACACAAACAGATGCTGCTGGAAAAGAAATTGGGGTAGCTAGAGTCTATGATTTTGCATTAGAAGCAGGATCATATGAAACTTCTAATAAAAATTTAAATCGCTGGGATATTGCCCTTTATGATATTCAACCATACACGGAAATTACTTTAAATGAGCCGATAACTCTTCAAGTACCAGCCCATATTAAAGGAAATTCTAGCGGTGCTGTTGGATATTTAAGATATGATCTTTCAAATAGCGGAATTCTAACCGCATATGGTGTTCAAGGTAATTTTTATCTTGGAGAGTCTTTTGTAATAAATGGAATTTCTGAGAGTAGAGTATCAACTGCATTAACATCTTACAATGTTTCTGATGTAAAATCCATATATGGAATTGTTGGTTCCGCATATACATTTACTGGAGATACTATACTAAGAGAAAAAACCAAAGTTGATTATGTATCAATATCTGCACAAGCAGGCGGCACTAGTACCGTAAGCAGTTCAGAATTTAAATTCAGAGGATCGGTAAAACCTGGAGATATAGTTTCATATACAAACACTCAAAATTCAAATAAAACATTCTCAAGAGTAGAAACAGTCTCTGACTATTCATTAACTATAAGTTCAGTAACTACTGTTTCTGGAATATGTAATGGAGCTCTTCCAACAGTAGCAATAACTCCAAATGACTTTAAAATTTTAAAATCATCTTTACAAAATTCTTCAGATGATTCTTTATATACACCTCTACCAAAATCTTACATATCTTCTATAGATTTAACAGATTCTAATATCATAATTAGAAAAAATCTAGATGTAACAATCACAAATGGAACTACTGGTTCGATTCTTTCAGATGTAAATGAAGTATTTTTACCATTTGATGAAGAAAGATATTGTTTGATAAGTGAAACTGGAGAAACAGAAACATTAACTGCAGACAAATTCACTTTTAGTGCAGGTTCTTCGTCAATAACAATTTCTGGATTAGAAACTACTGGGCCAGCGAAATTAATTTGCACTCTAAGGAAAACAAAGGTTACTAATAGAATAAAGGATTTAAATAGAGTAAAAACTATTGTAATAGACAAATCAAAGTATCAAGGTTCTGGTGTAGGAGCAACTACACTAAATGATGGATTGCAATATGGCAATTTTGCATTCGGAACTAGAGTTCAGGATGAACAAATTTGTTTATTGGATACTGAAGTTTTAAAAATTCATAAGATTTACGAATCTTCCAGTACATCAGACCCAGAAATTCCAAAATTAATTGTTTCTGATTTAAGTGGTCAAATAACAGACGCTGTTGTTGGGGAAAGAATTTTTGGATTGCAAAGTGAATCACTTGCAGCTTATGTTCAAAGAGATAGTGATTCTCAATTGTCGTTTGTTTATCTAAATGAAAATAAATTTATAGATGGTGAGATAATAAGGTTTAAGGATAGTGGAATTGCTGGAGTTGTTGTCTCATCTACAGATGGTGATATTGATGTTACTAATAGATATGATTTGGTATTGGGCCAAAGAGATACCATATTAGATTATGCTAAAATTCAAAGAAAACCAAATGAAAGAGAACCAAAGAGAAAATTAAAAGTAATTTTTGAATCTTTAAGTATATCAGATTCTGATTCTGGAGATGTTGTAACTGTAAATTCTTATGATGGTGTAGATTACTGCGATTTAAATGAAATTGATGACGTAACAGTTTCTGATATAATTGATATTAGACCAAGAGTATCTACTTATACTGTTGTTGAAAACTCAAGATCTCCGTTCGAATTTTTCTCAAGAACATTTGCAAATAACTCTTCAAGATATGTTTTTGCATCAGATGAATCCTTCAATATAAATTATTCATACTATTTGCCAAGAATTGATAGAGTATTCTTATCTAAAGATGGATTATTCCAGATTTCTAAAGGTGAACCTGCTGAAGCACCATCATTACCTCCAGATATATTGGGAGCAGTAGAAGTTGCTACAGTAGAATTACCAGCATATCTGTGCAATATTGATGAAGCCAGTATTACACTTCATCAATATAAGAGATATACAATGTCAGATATTGAATCTCTAGAAACTAGAATTTCAAATCTAGAGTATTATACTACATTATCCTTATTAGAAGTAGAAGCATCATCTATAGAAGTTAAAGATGCCACTACGGGTCTAAACAGATTTAAATCTGGTTTTTATGTTGACGATTTTTCAACAACTACAGGACAGAAAAAGGTAACATTAATTAAAAATTTCATTGATATAGAAAATTCTTCTCTCAGACCATCCGCACACACTACCGAAATTGATTTGGTGTTGGGAACAGAAAATTCACTAGGAATTTCTGATGTTGCTTACTCGGCAAGTGATTTTAAATTTGAACAAAATTTACTCACGGAAGGACTTAGAAAAACCGGAAAACTTTTAACTTTGGATTATGAAGAAATCGAAGAAATTGTTCAAGACAAATCAACTAAAATTGTCGATGTTTCCGCATATTCTTCATCATTCTTTGGAGGAAGTATTAACTTATCACCATCTTCCGATGTTTGGATTGACCAAGTTACAGTAAAAGAAAAGACTGATGATGTCAAAGACAATATTGGAAAGAATAAAAAGCAAAAGTTAAAGGAGAAAAGAGATCCTCAGGTCGGTTCACCAGTATCAAATTGGAAATGGTGGGATACTTTCTGGTGTGGAAAAAAGAAAAACGAAAAGAAAGTTAAAGCACGTCAAAGTGCCAATAAAAAGAACAAAAGAAATAACAAAAATTTTGATACAAAAGGAAAACCAAAAGCAATTGTATGCGATAAAGGTTCTTCTAATAAAATTAAACCGAAAGTAGATGGACGTTTTTCGGACATCAAGGTAAATATATCAGAATTTAAAACTTTTACGGATAATTCGGATGCTTCACAATTACATGTAACAAAGGTATCAAATTCAGTA
>Ga0255768_10002641_pt1 | contig 18025 bp, 17 predicted proteins | sample 071ome_33_FD_179983 | JGI IMG/M metagenome (GOLD analysis project Ga0255768, IMG submission 179983) | Coastal salt marsh microbial communities from the Groves Creek Marsh, Skidaway Island, Georgia - 071412AT metaG (version 2) | ecosystem: Environmental > Aquatic > Marine > Intertidal zone >...
GGGCTTATCAACGTAAGGTAGTTTCAATGTCCTATGCCAGTCTTATGGAGCCTTTAACGCTTGGCGACTTAACCTTGCGAAACCGTGTCGTGATGGCGCCGATGACCCGAAGTCGAGCCCGCCAGGAAGATGATTCGGTCACCGAACTCCACGCCCTGTACTACGGACAGCGGGCGAGCGCCGGGCTGATTATTACCGAGGGTGTTCATCCCTCGGCCGATGGCAAGGGTTACAACAAAACCCCCGGCATCTATAACGCTGGCCACGTTGAAGCCTGGTCAGCCGTGACCGACGCAGTACATCGAAGGGGCGGACTGATCGCCTGTCAGCTGATGCACTGTGGGCGGGTAGGTCATGCCCTTAACAAGGCGTCGGGCACCCGATTTCTGGCACCCTCGGCGTTGGCAGCACAGGCTGAAATCTTTACCGAGCAGGGTATGAAGGCCATGCCAGTGCCGGAGGCGATGACCAAGGCGGACATAGCAGACGTTATTGGCGATTACCGTCGGGCAGCAGGGCTAGCCCGACAGGCAGGCTTTGATGCTATCGAACTGCATTGCGCGTCGGGTTACCTGCCAGCGCAATTTTTGGCCAGCGGCAGCAACGTACGGGATGACGAATACGGGGGGCCTCTGGAAAATAGATTGCGTTTTATCCGCGAGCTGTTGGAAGCACTTTGCAAGGAGGTGGGTGCTAGCCGCATCGGTTTGCGAATCTCCCCGGGCAATCCGTATAACGATCACGTCGATGAAGACCCGGTGAGTACTTATAGCGCGTTGTTGATGCTAGCTGACAGGCTCGACCTGGCTTGGGTGCATGCGATCAGAATGGCATCAACCGGCATTGATAGTCTCGCACTAACTCGGCAGCACTTCGGGGGCGCTTTGATTGGGAGCGATAGTTTTGACGCGAAGGAGGCTGAAGCCTTTATTGCAGACAAGCGTGTCGATGCTGTGTCCTTCGGCCGTGCCTATATTGCCAATCCAGATCTTGTAGAGCGTTTTCAGCTGGATGCCGAGCTCAACTCCATGGATAAAAAAACTATCTACGGGGGGTCTGGGACCGCAGGATATACCGATTATCCCGCGTTGCCGTCCGCCAGCTGACTAAACCAGCTGACTAAAGAAAGTGGCAAAGATCAAAATGCGGGCGCGATTAACACGATGAAGAAGACACGCTGGGATATTGTGATTGTGGGGGGAGGCGCTGCTGGCTGCCTGCTCGCTAACAGGCTTTCCCGGGATAGCGGCCGGTCCGTGTTATTGCTGGAGGCCGGTCCCGATGGGGATAAGTTGCTGATCAAAGTCCCTGCCGGCTGGGCAGAAATTGCCTATGGCAGAACCGACAACTGGGACTTTGCCACGGAGCAAGAGCCGGCACTGGGTGGTCGCAGTATCCTGTGGCCGAGAGGCAAGGTGCTGGGGGGCAGCACGGCGACGAATGGTATGGTCTATGTTCGCGGACAGCCCCAGGATTTTGACGCCTGGGCCGACGCCGGTGCCGAGGGCTGGGATTGGCAATCCGTGCGTCCTTTTTATGACATGTTTGAAGCGCCTGAGGAGAGTCCCGGCAACAGTCCGGCGAATTCAGGAGGTGGCGAGTTAAGGCTTACAACCCGCCAGAGCAGTCCCTGGGGCGATCGATTTATTGCCGCCTGTGAACAGGCCGGGATCCCGCCTCGATCAAACTACAACCAGGGTGAGCAGGGGGGTGCTGGATACTACCAGCACACGCTGTATCAGGGGGTCCGGGAGAGTGCGTATCGCGCGTTTCTCCAGCCGATTCTCAAGCGAAAAAATTTGTGGGTGAGTCCGAGCACGCTGGTAGATGCTATCGAGTTTCAGGGCGCAAGGGCCGTCGCCGTGAGGGCAGTGACACGGGGGCAGGCGCATCGCCTAAAGGCGGGCACGATAGTCCTTGCAGGGGGAGCGATCGGGTCTCCCGCTATTTTGCAGCGCTCCGGTATTGGTAATGCGGAATACCTTGCCGATCTCGGGATCGACGTTGTGCGCGACATACCAGGAGTTGGCCAAAACCTGCAGGATCACTACGGCGCCATGATGAGTATGGCGGTGTCCACGGGTGGCACGGTTAAGGCTTCAATGCGCCCTGATCGATTGTTCGGTGAACTCTGGCGCTATCTGCGTCGTCGGGAGGGGCTGCTGGCGATGCCCTCGGCTGACGTCTTTGCTTTTCATGGCTCCCCCGACTCTCCTTCGAGACCCGATACGCAGGTTCACTTTACGCCGGCGTCGGGCTATCGCGACGATTCGGGTAAGACCCACATTGACTCTTTAGAGGGAATTACCGCAATCACTTATCCAATGCGACCGACGAGTCGAGGGGTCCTCCAAGTCAGATCCAAAGATCCGGCAGAAGCCCCATCCATCAGAGCCAATTATTTGAGCACGGTTCATGATCAGCGGGTGATGATTGAGGGAATCAAGACGCTGCGGCGGATCTTTCAAGCTCCTGCATTCGAGGGAGAGACCGCAGTCGAAATTCGTCCCGGTGCAGATTGCCTGTCGGATCAGGATATATTGGCTTATGCGCGAGCAAACGGGACCACCGGTTATCATCCAGTGGGGACCTGCAGAATGGGTGGTGATGCCGAATCTGTCGTGGACACAAGCCTAAAGCTTCGACACGTTGAAAATATCTATGTCGCGGATGCGTCGATTATGCCCATGCTAGTCTCGGGTAACACAATGGCGGCAACCTATATGATCGCCGAACGAGCGAGCGCTTTTATTGCTCGAGATCTGGCCTAAAAACACTTACGAGGAACTCTTTATGCCAATGCCAACCGATGTGCCAATTATTGATCTAATGCTGGCGGTGCCGAATGACGACACATCGAATTTTTACGATTTTATCCGTCCTTTGCTGATGGACGAGCAGAGCCGCCAAATGTTCAAAATGCCGGCCCAGTACATGTTCAAAGATCTGCCGAAAGTGGGAAAGCGGGATGACTATATCGCCTACACCTTGGACAAAATGGACGAGTTCAACATTGAAAAAGCGATGCTGGGCGTAGACGAGGGCCAGTATCAAACGCAGAACGAAGCGGTGAAGAATCATCCGGATCGATTTTTTGCGTCCTATGATTGCAACCCCAATAACGGCATGGAGGAGGTCAGAAAAATTCGACGGCTGAAAGAGGAGTACGATATTAAGTCGGTGAATGCTTTTCCTGCCGGCCTATGTCCTCAGGTATCGTTGGCGGACAAAAAATGGTATCCCATTTTTGTGACCTGTATTGATCTGGATATTCCTTTTTGTCCCTGTGTCGGCGTGCCGGGGCCGCGAATTCCCATGGAGCCTCAAAAGGTCGAGCACCTCGATGAGATCTGTTGGTTCTTTCCCGAGCTCAAAGTGGTGATGAAACACGGTGCCGAGCCCTGGACCGATCTAGCCTGGAAGCTGATGCTCAAATACGAAAATCTGTTTTACATGACCAGTGCGTTTGCGCCCAAGCATTATCCCAAAGACATCATCAACTTCGCGAATACCCGCGGCGCCGACAAGATTATGTATGCGGGCTACTTTCCCATGGGACTCAGCCTTGAGCGCATTTTTGGCGACATGCCCAACGTGCCGTTCAAGGATGAGGTCTGGCCCAAGTTCCTCAGGGAGAATGCCAAGCGCGTTTTCAAGGTTTAGCGCTTGAAGGCAATCTAGGGATAAAAGATGGAAATCGTGTCCACGATGCACGCGGGGCGATCCGCTCCCTCCGCGGTAATGGTGACGCGAATAGTGGCTTTGTAGCCGCCCTTATTTTCTTCAACGGCCATGATTTCGCCGGTGGCGCGGATGTTGCTCTCGACTGTGACCGGCGAGGGAAAGCGCGTTTTCTCGGTGCCGTAATTCACCCCCATGGACACGTTATCAACCTGAATTAAATCGGGGAGAAAACAGTTGGCCAGCGATAGCGTCAGATAGCCATGTGCGATGGTTGCACCAAAGGGCCCATCTGCGGCCTTGACTGGATCCACGTGAATCCACTGATGGTCGCCGGTAGCGTCAGCAAACTGGTCAATACGCTCTTGGCTGATTCGCAGCCAGTCTGTGGGGCCCAGGACCGTCCCGGTCATGGCCATAAGATCGCTGGGGTGGGCAACGACGGTAGCTGTCATGCAGTCATCCTCTTTGTCTTGGGTCAGTCTGTTGGTTAATGCCTGCGCTTTCGGCGCAGGGATCGCGTCGAAGGATGATATTCTCCCATTTGGCGTCGTCGGGCCATCACTGATTCAGACGATGAGATCTTCTCTCTCGTTTGAGACGGTGATACAGAATGATCGGGAGGATATATGGGAGAGCATCAGGGTTCGGTGGTGGTAGTCACGGGCGGAGCCGGGCACATCGGCAGAGCCATTTGTGGCGCCTTCCTTCGCGAGGGTGCACAGGTCGTAGCATGTGGTCGCACGACACCGTCTGAGCCGATTGCGTCTGAGGGTCGCGAGGCGGTTTTCTACGCCTGTGATCTTCGAGATCCTGAGCAGTCACAAGGGTTAGTCGATTTTGTTATCGATCAGTATGGCACCCTCGATGTATTAATTAACAATGCCGGGGGGTCGCCGCCGGTCGACGCTGCTACAGCCAGCCCCCGTTTAACAGAAAAAATCATCGCGCTAAATTTGACCGCACCACTGGTGTTGGCGCAGCAGGCATACGCCGCCCTGGCTAAGGGTGATGTCCCCGGTTCCATCGTGAATATAGCGAGTGTCAGTGGCGCCCGTCCGTCGCCCGGTACGGCGGCTTATGGCGCTGCGAAAGCTGGCCTTTTGAGCAGTACGAAATCCCTGGCAATGGAGTGGGGGCCAGAAATCCGGGTCAATGCCATTATCGTGGGACTCGTCCACAACGATGCGGGCGTTGAACACTATGGCGGTGCCGAGGGGTTCCAGCGCGTTGCCGAGATGTTGCCACTGCAGCGAATGGCGGACCCCGAGGACATCGCGAATGCGGTGTTACTACTTAATAGCCAATATGCGAGCTATATCTCGGGCGCAACCCTTGAAGTAGACGGCGGCGGTGAAGTGCCGGTTTTTCTCCATCTTGCTAAGGCGGCGGCTGAAGCCAAATAGGTGACGTCCAGGCACGCTCGCGAATCACCGGAGAGTAAAAAGGCTCGGTGGCGGCTGACTTACAGCAGTTGTCGAATGCCTCGGGCGAGGCGCCGAGCTCTTCGGCGTATTGTCTCGCCGCCAGAAGTTGGTCGCTGCAGTTGTGGGCCAGGGGGTTGACCCCGATAGCTTGGCATTGGCGCGTACTCCAACGGCAGCTTGGATTCTCAAGAACCCGCGCATAATAGAATGCGCTCTCGGTTTCGGCATATTCGGGATCAGTCCACACCGTGCACAGCGTGCTTGCCCCCTTCGCAGTGACTTCGCAGGACAGCGGGTCTACCCCCAAGCCAGAGACGGCTTGTCCGGCCACATCAAACACTTTTTCGTGGGTGGTGCCGCTATCATCGATCCAGCCCTTGATGATTTGAATGCGTTCCAGCGGCGTTCCCGGGAAGGTGTCGGTCCCCGGGTCTTGCTGTGCAGAGACAAAAAATTTGGGGCCGGGTTGTGCGTCTATCCCCGGCAGTACGCCACCCATGGGCACACCGTTGCGATACGCCAGCTCGATGGCATCGGGTTGTTGGCAGAGGTCATCCGCATAGTCGCCTGCAAAGAAGCGCACAATAGGCCGGGTGCCTGATGTCGCGTAGGCTTCTCGGCGTCGCATCGCATCAAAAATATCACCCCGCCGATTTTGCTCGGCCCAGACCACCGCGAGTCCTCCGGGGTTAGAAACAAAATGATCCTGAATGTTACGAAAGCCGCTGTCCCGAGAACCTAGGTGCCCAACATAGTCCTGTTCTTGGGCGCCACCTGCGGTAGCGGTATGTGTGTCGGTGCTGCCAATGAACCCCGGCATAAATGGGTTCATACCCAGACTCTTTTCCAGGGCGAGCCCGTCTTTGAGTACATTGCGCATCATGTTCCGGGGATGAAAACTGTCAATGCTGACCGCTTGGCCCTGGGTAGAGCGCATTTTGCCCTCGACCGAGCCCAGCATATGTAAGTTGTCGGAAGGTATTTGTTCAAAATCGCATAGCTCATCTTCGGTTCCCACACCGAGCTGCAGGAGGCGGTCAAAGCGGCACTCGGAAGCCCCTTTGTGTTGGACAAGCTCGACCAAAGGCTCAAGCTGCCGCCGGTTTATCAGCTCCTCTTCGGAGGCGGGATCGGGGAACATATAGCCACCCCCGAGATTGCTGTTGTGCGGAATCGCCAGCACATCGCAGCCCGTATTAGATTCAAGGCATTGTTTCCTCAATTGACGCCAGAGTTCAGAGACCTGATTGTTGGTGTCAAATACCGAGACCGGCAGCTGGGTCACCGCCGTATCTTTGAAAATAACGTTGCGATGCAGGTTGGCCCCGCGTTCTCCCTGGGTGTACTCATAGCCAACAAAAGTAGTGAACTGACAATCGTCAGTTGTATCGTTGTGTTCGTGGGCAGCGCGCTGAATGTCCTGCCAAATATTGATTGCCGCCGCCTTGCAGTCGCCCATTGAGCAAATCATGGACCGTTCGGGTGCCTCGCCATCCATGCCGCCAGAGAGGGTCCATTGCGACGCGGCGTAGAGCTGCACCCAAAGATTTTCGGTTCGCGACATCAGGCAAGTGGGATGCCACCACGCGAGGGTCCAGGGGCCACTGTCACAGAGAGCGACCTCCCCGAGGAATTGGCCGTGATCGGTCACGGCGGCAAAGTCGATTGGACGATCGATTCGAGCGGTGACTGTTTGCTCGCCGGTGGGCCCGGGGAGCGTGATGGGGTGCCCTTTGGCATAGCGATAGGCACCATCAGGCGTATTCTTTTGGTTCGACAGAAACGAGTCGAAGGAGTAACGGGTGTGGATATGCAGATCCCCAAAAAACGGTAATCGCTGGTGACTAAAGTGGCGGCAGGGAATGGGGTCTTCGTTGGCGAATGCGCTGGTTGACTCGATGGCACCTAAGGAAATAAGCCAGAGCCAGAACAAGATGGGCCGATTAACAAGAAAAAGAGTTCGACTCATGGCCCGTCTGCCTTCTCTGTTCGTTGTTCGTTAATCATACCAGCCGCACATCCCTTAATGATTTGTCGGGTTAACAGCGCAGCCCAAACCCCGGTCCAGGCGCCTTTGAAGAGGCTGTATTCAAGCGCGGAAAAATTTTCTACACCGAAGGCTGACAGAACCCCGAGAGTGAGCGTGGCTGCCAGCAGTCCAGTTAGGGGGTAGTACGCGAAGGTGTTTAGCCAGGGCCTGAAGGGAAAGTGGCCTCGATCCCATGTGATCAGGCTTTTTGGATTCCCGCGTGCGCCGATCAAGAGATCGGTATTTTTCAAGAGCGCCCTGCGCTGCAGTGGCTGGAGAATAGCCGCAAGGATCAGGGAGAGGATGGCTGCGGTGGCCAGAAGGTCAACACCGAAGGTTGACGCGCCCTGCCAGGCATGGATGACGGCTTTGTCTTTGAATAACAGCCAGGCGATGCCGCCATTGGCGAGGGCATTGGTCACCCCATTGATGAGAGCTTCGCGCTTAAGGTGTACGGACCAGCGCGTGCTGCTCATTAAAATAAGCCTTCTGGTCTCATCATGGCGTCGTGTGCACCATCGCAGTAGATGAGCGAGCCCGCAATAAAGGCGGCCTCGGGGGAGAGTAGAAAGGCGATCAAATTGGCGATGTCCTCTGGTTGCCCCGGACGACCAATAGGAATGGAGGCCACAAATTCCCTGATGGCATCTCCATAGGTCGCGTCGTCAGCGACTGCGGCGGTCATAGGGGTTTCGATATAACCGGGTGCGATGGCGTTAAAAGCAATGCCTCGCTTGGCATATTCCGGCGCCTTCAAGCGCATCCAGCGTGCGATCGCTTGCTTACTCCCCGCATAACATTCATGACCATCGCTGGTTGCCGCCAACGCCAAGGACGCGGCCTCGTCCAAAGAGAGCATGGCCTGCACGAGATTTTCATTGGTACACATAGGCGCTGAATTGGAACTAATGGCGACGATTCGGCCGCCAGCGCTAATCGAGTCCACGAGGCCGGCTATCAATGCTTGGGAGCCAAAAAAATTGATGGCCAGGACTTTTCCAGGATCGGGAATATGCGAGGCAACTCCAGCACAGGTAATAATCCCATCGAGAGAAGGGTGGTCCCGTTTGATGGCGTCGATGACCCGGGCACGCGCCGTTGGATCTCCCAAGTCCGCTACGTAGTCCGCCTCCTTGATGTCGACTGTGATCACCGTATGGTTCGCGGTTTGTAATTTGTGCTTGGTAGCAGCGCCGATTCCGGTCGCGCCTCCCGTCAGTACATAGGTAGCCACAAGGTCACCTCCTCGATTTTTGAATGATGGGTCGTAAGGTCAGCTTTTTAACCGGGCCTGGATTGCGCTTCCCGGAAGCGCGGCCATACCGCCATCGACCTCGAGAATCTTGCCGCTAACGAATCCTGATGCGGGAGAAGCGAGGTAGAGGGCAGCCAGGGCGATATCGAGCGGTTGGCCTAAGCGGCCTTGAGGGATCCATCGCTCGGTCTCAGTAAGGCGCTTTTCATTGCTTGTGATAAAAGCCGTTGCGGGGGTTTCGATAGCTCCGGGGGCAATGCCATTTACCCTGATGGCAGGTGCCAATTCATAGGCCAGTATTCGTGTCATTTGATCTAGACCGGCTTTCGCTGCCGCGTAGGCGGCAAAGTTTTTGTCAACCATCCAGCTCATCGCTGATGATACGTTAACAATCGCGGCGTTTGGCGCTTTCTTGAGCAGCGGAAGCGCCAAATGAATGAGGTGGTAGGCGGCGGTCAAATTGATGTCGACCGTATCGGTGAAGGCGGTCTTGTCAACCTGCTCCAGCGAGCCGTACCCGCGACCGGCGGCACCGGCATTGTTGACCAGTATGTCGAGAGAAGATGTCACCGCCTCGACTTGCGTGAACATGTTTGCAACGCTGTCATCGCTGGTGATGTCACAGGCGAGGGCAGTGGCTGTTACACCAAAGTCCCTGACTTCCTCGGCCACTCGGTCGATGTCGGATTGGGTCCGCGCCACCAAAATGACGTTTGCGCCCATTTCAGCAAACGCTGTCGCAATCCGAGCGCCGATTCCTTTTCCAGCGCCCGTGACGAGGGCGGTTTTTCCTTTCAGGCTAAAGGCTTCAGTAATCATCTCTAACGATTCCTAGCGGTGGATCTGTCATAGTCCGTTTGGCGGGCAGCGACCCGAAGTTCACGATAGAACGAAGCGACGAATCAGGGAATACTTGTTGCCACACAGGAGTAGTCTGAATTGACGATGGATAAATGCAATGACTGAACTGGCAGGAAAATCCGCGCTTGTGACCGGGGCGGGGGTTGGCATCGGTAGGGCAATAGCGCAGAAGTTTGCTCGCGAAGGTGCGCGGGTGCTGGTTGTGGATCTCAATGAGCAGTCTGCCCTTGAGACGGCGAGTTCGATCACGGAGGCGGGTGGCGTGGCAGAGGTCTTTTTGGCCGATGTCAGCGATGAGTCCCGGGTAAAGGCAATGGTTGGCTGGGCGCTTGAGACCTTCGGTGGTCTTGATATCGCCTGCAACAGCGCGGCGGTGAGTCGGGGCTCGGGGCCTATCCACGAGTTCTCACGGGAAGTGTTCGATCAAACCCTTGAGCTCTGCCTCACAAATACCTTTTTGTGTATGAAATATGAGATTGAAGCGATGCTGACGATGGGTGGAGGAAGCATCGTGAACATTTCCTCCAATGCCTCCCTCCGGGGCCAGCCCTACAACACCGCCTATGCTGCCGCCAAGAGTGGCGTCAACCTGTTGACCAAAAGTAGCGCGGCCGAGTACGGGCACAAGGGCATTCGTATCAATGCGGTATCTCCCGGGGTAATACGGACGCCGGGTGTCGAGCGGTATTTCGAAGAGCAACCAAAGATTGCCGAGGGCCTGAAGCAAGCGGCTCTCATGCGTCGACTGGGAGAGCCTGAAGAGATTGCCGAGGCGGTGTCCTTCCTTGCCTCCGACAGGGCATCTTTTATTACTGGCCAGCTTCTCAGCGTCGATGGCGGCTCTGCCGTAAAGTAGCGCTAATCGAGATTGACCTGACCGCCATCAATCGCGATGGATTGACCGTTGACGTAGCCGGATTCTGGGCTGCACAGCACCGCCACAAACTCGCCAATGTCCTGCTCACAATCACCGACACGTTGCATGGGCACGGTCTTTACAAAGGCCGCGGCTTCCTCGGGTCGATAGGTCGCCCAAGCTTCCAGCGCGGGGGATTGGGCAAGAGGCAGGATGGTATTGGTCCTGATACCAAGCGGGCCCCATTCGTTAGCTGCCGCTCTGGAGAGGGCTCGAATGGCCTCTTTTTCAGCTGCGTAAACACCATAGTTGCTGCTGTCCCAGCGCCGAGCCGCAGAGCTTGCTAGGTTAATGATGGAGCCGCCACCCGCGTTGACCAAATGCGGCTGCGCAAGTTGCATTAGGCGAAGGGTGGCGATGGGTCCCACCCGCAGGCCCTCTTCGAACTTATCGATAGAAGCGTCCATCAGACTGGCAATTTGGGCGGATACAGCGTTATTCACCAAAATATCCAAACGCCCAAATTGATCAACCGTCTCTGCAACCAGCTTGTCCAGACCCGCAATGTCTGCAATATCCGCTTCAATCGCGAGGCCCTCACCGTCAAAGCGTTTTTGAATTTCTGCGATGGTGGCTTCACATTTGCTCAGTGTGCGACCTACGGCAACAATTTTGGCGCCGCGTTTGGCCAGCGAAAAAGCGATGCCTTGTCCAACTCCTTGGCCTGCACCGGTGATAAGAGCGACCTGACCCTGTAGCGTTGCTGTCACATTAACTCCCTAACGTAATCGTGTGTCGGTTAAATGGATAACTTCTGATTTGTTGAGATCAAGGAACGATTCCGAGCTTTTGGTCAGCGCCTCGATGTGCTGCCACATGCGGGTTTCATCATGGCCGTCGGCAAAAAAAGCGCTCATGTCGGTGGCGGCAGCCTCGCTAAAGTACTCCTCAACGATCCCGTCAAAATAAGGTGAACCGCTTTCGAGCACCCTGTTTTGTCGGTAACCAAAAGACTGCTGGGTGCTAAGTGCGACCGACGTGTGGTGAGTAAACCACTGGTCCTCAAGCGCGGCGTCGTTAAGGCCTTCTTTACGCCGAAAACAGCAAAGCTGAAGCGTGCCTGGGAAGGTGTCACCGACTGATAGCGTTGGTTCAAGCGGTGTTCGACCAAAGCAGCAGTAGGACACCCCCCCTAAACTTTCGCCAATCGCCTTGAGTGTCTCATGAGAAGTCGGTGCCGCCGACAGGTCGATCGCGAGTCGGCCATTTGGCAGGCAGTTCATCGGGTCACGTGTCCACATTGACGCGCGTTCGCTGTGCTTATCTCGCCTCGCCAAGGTCATTTTTGTGACCCCGTGCTCCAGGGGCACGCATGCTGCGATTGCCTCTTCGTTGTCCGGCACCTGCTCAAAAAACAAGACGATGAGACGATTAGTTGTTGTCATGGGGAGCAAAATATTGTGCGACGATCGCTGGTTTAAGCAGCTTTCGGGTGGCATTTCGTGGCAGTTCTTGTTCGGTAAAGACCACGTGCTTTGGCACCTTGAAGTCCGCAAGATGATTTTTACAGTGAGTCTGCACGTCATTCACAGTCGAATTGCGTCCTGAATCGAAACGAATCACCGCGGCGACCTCTTCGCCCCATTGCGCACTGGGTACACCCACTACTGCCGCTTCAACACACCCCGGGAGTGTCAGCAGGCAGGCCTCTATCTCACTGGGATAAATGTTTTCTCCTCCACGGATGATCATGTCTTTGACGCGACCACAGATGTAAAGCAGCCCCTCATCGCTCAAGTAACCAATGTCGCCGGTGGCCAACCAACCGCCTTCGAATGCACCGTCGCGAGATGAGCCTGTGTGGTACGCCTGAATGGCCGCGCTGGAGCGTACATGGATTTCCCCCGGCTCCCCGGCGTCAACGGGCCGGCCCTGTTCATCGCGAAAGCTGAATTCCATGATGGGGGAGGGAAAGCCCGATGCCCCGGGCCGATGTTCGTAAAAGTAGCCCGTAAATGCCGCCCCAGTTCCCATAGTCTCGGTCATCCCCCAGCCACCTCCAGCCAGAGCGGGCGCTGCTTTCTGTCGATAAAGATCAAACAATGCCTCGGGGGTCGCCGCGCCACCCGCGCTGATATTCGTCAACCACGCCGCGTCCTGATCGTCAAATTTCTCGTTCTTGAGAAGCTCCATCATCATGACAGGTGCACCCATGAGTACCGTGACCCCCTCGTGTTTAATCAGTCGCAGGGCTTCCTCGGCATCCCACTTATACATGATGTATAGCGACCGGCCGTGGCGCAGGTTCATGATGAATTGGGAGAAAAGGCCGCTGATGTGAAAAAGCGGGACCGCAAGCAATGTTTTGGGTGGCACAGGGGAGCTCAGGTGCTTGGACATCGCCTCCTGATTAGTCATGTAGGTAACTGCACCCACAAATTCAAGGTTGGTGAGTGCTTGGCAGCAATGCTGGTGGGACAGCAGCACGCCTTTGGGCCTCCCGGAGGTGCCGGAGGTAAACATCAAGATGCAGGGGTCTGTCGGTTCTATGGCCGGTAAGCAGTCACTTTTCGTATTAAGCGATTCTTTTGAGGGCGCGAGAATGGTATCGAGAGACAGCGCGTTATCGATCCCGTCGGTAAAGTCTGCAACCAGCTGGGGAATATCACTGTTGATTTCCCTGACCAATTGGCTGCGCTGAGGATCGCAAATCAAAAGACTGGCGTCGCTGTCCTCAAGGCCTTGATTGAGTTCGGCGCTTTTGCCCCAACTGTTGAGCGGCACCGCGACGCCTCCGGCATTAATAATCGCGACGAAGGCAATAAGCCACTCAGGGCGATTGCGCATGGCGATGGCGATCCGATCGCCTGAGGCCAGCCCGTGTTCATCAAGCAGCCAGCGACTCAAGACGTCGGCAGCGCGAAAAAATGCATTAAAAGTCCATGTAATTCCCTGATACTGCAGTAGGGCTTTGTCCCCATGATCTCGACCACCGGCCATGAAGCGGCGCAAGTCGCCGGCGGTATTGACGAAGGCCAAGACCGGCCCTGAGGGTGAATCAACCGACGTTATTTCGAAGGGGGCGCCCGTCATCGTGAGTTGGGCGAGTGCATCGTGATAGGACTGGGTAAAAAGCGTCATAGAAGCGTGATCTGCGAAAATTGCCTGTCGTGCTTGAGTAATGAAGACATAGTCCTTGGTCTGGCCTTCGCCGTCATAGTCTCTTCAGCCTATCATGGGCAATGAGCGCGCGTTGACCTAGGCCTTCTGTGCTTCATCATTAGCCCCCTGAGCCCGCGAAGGAAAATAGCCCGATGAAAACCCGCTTGACAGAGCTGTTAGGCTGCAGATATCCGATCATCCAGACTGCCATGGGTTGGGTTGCGGATGCGCGCCTCGTGGCGGCTACCGGTGAAGCCGGCGGGTTCGGCTTTCTGGCGGGTGCTGTTATGACGCTGGAGGAGATCGAACAGGGCATCGTCGATATTAAGACACGAACAGATGCACCCTTTGGCGTCAATTTTCATATGTATGTGCCCCACGCAGCGGGCATTATCGACTTGTGTATTGACCATCAGGTTCGGGCTGTCAGCTACAGCCGTTCTCCCTCAGCCAAACTTGTCGAAAAACTGAAGGGTGCCGGCATTGTGTGCATTCCCACAGTGGGTGCATATCGACATGCGCTAAAGGCGGTGGAGCTTGGCGCCGATGCACTGGTAGTTCAGGGCGGAGAGGGTGGTGGGCACACCGGGTCTGTCGCGACCACTATCCTGTTGGGACAGCTTCGAGACAAGGTCGCCGTGCCCTATGCCGCAGCCGGTGGCTTTCGCGATGGCGCGGGGCTAGTGGCGGCGATGGCGCTGGGTGCTGATGGAATTGCCATGGGAACGCGCTTTTTGCTCACAGAAGAATCACCCGTGCCCCCTCAAACCAAGGCGGTATACCTCGAGACGCCACCAGAAAAAATTGTCGTAAGCACCCGTCTCGATGGGCTGCCCCAGCGCATGATCGCGAATGCCTATCTTGCTCGCCTTATTGATGCCACCTCACTTGGGCTGCTACTTCGAGCGCTCAAAAATGGATTTCAATTCACCCGAATGACGGGTGGCTCGCTGTGGGGGATGCTGCGGTCAGCATGGGCAATGTACCGATCGGGGGATTTATCCTTGGGCCAAACCATGATGGCCGCAAACGCACCGATGATGATTCAAGAAGCAATGGTAAAAGGGCTGCCCGATCACGGCATTTTGCCCTCCGGGCAGGTGGCGGGCTTGATAGACGATCTGCCCGCGGTTGACCAACTGCTCGCCATGATCATGCGAGATGCTGAAGGGACGCTGGCGCGTATGCGCGCGGTGTCAGAAGCTGCTGGAGATAAGGAGTAACGTCGCTATGGCTGCATTTCATGTGAGTTTGCAGGATCACATTGCCCACCTTTGTTTCAACAAGCCGCCGGTGAATGCGTTTGACAGCGCCGAGTGGGCATCTATCGCCGCAGAAATTGACCGTTTAGGCAAGTTGCCGGAAGCTCACGTCATTGTGATCAGTGCCGAGGGTAAAGGCTTTTGCGCGGGTGTTGATATCAAGGAGCTCGGGGCGAATCCAGAAATGATCGTTCCGGTGAATAAAGGTAACTATGACACCTTTGCTGCCATCCACAGAAACCCAAAGCCCGTCATTGTGGCGCTGCACGGCTTTGTCCTCGGCGGCGGTATCGGCATTGCCGGAGCAGCCGATATTGTTGTCGCCTCAGAATGTGCGACCTTTGGCGTGCCAGAGGTAGACCGGGGTGCTATGGGGGGTGGTGCGCATTTGCAGCGTCTTTTCCCGGTGCAAAAAGTGCGACAGATGTATTTCACCGGGGAATTTATCGATGCCCAGGAGGCATGGCGGCTGGGCGCGATAGAGCGCGTGGTTCCGCGCGCGGAGTTAGTTGCAGCGGCAATGGAGATTGCAGCTAAGATCGCTGCCAAGAGTCCGATCATGATTCAGTTGGCCAAAGAGGCGCTGAACTCCATCGAGGATGGGGATCTCGAGGCTAAATATCGACGGGAGCAGGGCTTTACGCTGGAAGCTTACAGCTATAAAGATTCGCAAGAGGCCCGGGATGCATTCAATGAAAAGCGTAATGCCTCTTTTGAGGGAGAGTAGTGGTCAACACGTTATCGCCTGTGGCCGTTTATTTGTTGGGCTTTTCGTAGAGCGGTAGCAACCACGGGTTACAAACGAACAACACTAACGCCAAATATCAGGGAGAAGTACTGCCGATGGATTATCAAACTGCAACGAGCCTCTGCGAGACCTATCTGAATGCTCTCGTGAACAATGATGTCGATACAATTGTCAACTTGTATGCATCGGACGCCACCGTCGAAGACCCGGTAGGGTCCGAGGTTATGATCGGGGAAGAGGCTATCCGGGGGTTTTATACCGGCGCTATTGGCGGCATTGCCGCTGCCCAGCTTTCAGGTCCGCCTCGCCTCGCCGGGAACGAGATAGCCTTTCCATTCACGCTCGTCGCCGGTGCGCCAGGGCAGCAATTCGAGATGAGCATCATCGATGTGTTCGTGGTTAACGATGAGGGCAAGGTGTCGAGTATGCGGGCGTTTTGGGGCGGTGAAAACATGAAAAAACTCGACTGATTACTGCTGCGTCAGGCGAGGGGTCGGTGTTCGTCGACTACGAGTAGGTGACGACGCTTTTAAGCATGAGGCTCACTAACATGGATTGCCGCGACACCCCTGTTTTTGCAAATATTGATCGGAGTTGCGCGCGCGCCGTGTTTCTCGCAATGCCCAAATCGGCGGACGCCTGATCTAGGTTAGCACCCTCGGCCAATAATTTTGCAAGGTTTACCTCGGCCTTAGTGAGGTTATACAAAGACATGAGAATCCGGGTGTCAATCTCATAGCTGCGCTCGGGCTCATTGATAAAGACCGTCATATGCGGCGTGTGCCCGGGTTCTACGGTTTTGTCGATCATCATGGGTTTCACCAGGATTTCAAGGTCGGGTCGTCCCGATGGCCGCTCAACCGCAAGGGCATTGGTTGGTGCAACCTCCTGATTACGTTGCGCTAGCGCCACCGCCTCGATGTAGCTGTTAAATTTGGTTCTCGCTGATGCGCTCTCCAAGTGGATCTGGCCGTTAACAATGCTTAGGCCGTCTTTCTCCCGAATGATGTTATCGGCTACGACGTTTCGAGTGACAACTTTACCTCTCTCATCGAGGGTAATGACACCCACCGATTGTCGGGTGATGGTAGAGCTGTAAAGTCGACGCTCCTTGTCGAGTTGGATTAGCTGCATCCCGTTGGCGACGGCGCGCTGGATATGGTTTGCCAGTAGCCCGAGGAACCGGCGTTCTTCTTCCCCAAAGTTGTCTGATGTTTTGGGCCGACAAAAGCGGACGCTGAATCGCTGGCCATTGGCATTGCGCAGATCCACCCCCAGCATGTGGTAGATGTCGACCGGCGCCATACAAAAGCGATACAGCTCAGTACTTTCCAGTTGGTTGTAGGAGATGCATTCATCGAGGCAAACAACCTGCCCCCAGGGGAGGTTGGTCATCAAGTTGGATGTATAGTGCTTATCGGTGTAGGGATTGTCGTGATCATCCACAAAGGTTTTCTGAAGGACGTCAGAGGAGACGAACAATAAACCTCCATCGTCTCCTTGGGGCTCCCGCATGGTGATGGAGCCAAAATTGGAATCGATAATGGCGCGGGCCTCGCTCAGGAAGCTGTTGTAGGGGTCTTCTTCGATGTGACCGTCGTAAAGATGACCGAGCAACCGCGAAAAATCATCAAGTGAAGGCGCTAGCATGCCATTTACTATCCCTTTGCTTGCTGTAGGTTTTGGGCCCCACAGCACCGATCCGCCGGCTGGAACGCGGACCCAGACCTTACGGGTGGTCCCGCTGTGGTGCTATTGTGCGTCTTTGGACTTGAGAAATTCAATGCAACGAGGATTAAAAATGCCGGGATATTCGGCCATGACCCAGTGGCCGCAGTGATTTACCAGCTCGGCCTGAACCGTTGCCGGGGACTGTAGCAGCTTCCAAACCCCTTCCGCGGGACAGAATTTATCCTCGGTCCCCCAGAACACCAGCGTATTATGGGATAGCGTGGCCAGTCTGGATGACAGGTCTGGAATCGCCATAGTGGCCAGCACGTGGGGGTTTTGGGTTTGGAGTGTGGCCCAGCGCTCATTGACCAGCTCTTCATCAACATTTTTCGGGTCAAATACCAGCAAAGTCAATAAGTTATGAAGGACATCTCTTGTGAACTCCGGAGACCCCATGGGGTGTTTCACCATGGTCTGAATGCCTTCCATGGCGAAGTAGGTCTCCCGCGACTCGATGCCTCCGGGGGCCATCAGAATCAACTGGTCGACCCGTTCGGGGTGATCAAGGGCGGCCCCCAGCGCCACCGCTCCGCCGAGAGAATTGCCTACTAGCGTTGCACGTGGAAGCCCGATCCCGTCGAGGACCGCCAGTAATCCCTCAACAAAGAAGTCCAGCGTGTGGTCGATGTCCTGGGGTTTATCGGTAAGGCCATAGCCCCATTGATCGTAGACAATGCAGCGGTATCCAGCCTGCTGAAAGCTACCAACGTTTTGTTTGAAATTACTCCAGCCGCTCGCGCCGGGTCCACTGCCATGAATGAATACGACCGCACCGAGCTCTTCGCCGGTTGCGGGATGCTCCGTATAGTGGATCTTGAGGCCCCGGCCCGTCTCGATGTGCTGGGATGCAGCGCTGTTTGCCGGCATCAGATGAAGACGTCCTGATTTTCCACGCCCAGCTGCATGGCCCCTAAATTACGGGCAAAGCCGGTTGGGTTATTGGCGACGTGACAGCGTGCGATATGAATGTCATGCCAGAGGTTTTGCAGGGGGTGGCCGTTAAATACGGCGCG
>Ga0255768_10002642_pt1 | contig 18018 bp, 19 predicted proteins | sample 071ome_33_FD_179983 | JGI IMG/M metagenome (GOLD analysis project Ga0255768, IMG submission 179983) | Coastal salt marsh microbial communities from the Groves Creek Marsh, Skidaway Island, Georgia - 071412AT metaG (version 2) | ecosystem: Environmental > Aquatic > Marine > Intertidal zone >...
CTCACTCGCCAATGTCAAAAAGCACTTAGCGAAGCTGAACTCAAAGTCCAAACTCTGACTAGCGCAGATGGCGAGCCTGAGCCATTCGACGATGACGCTTGAACCGGCACTTGCTGAGCTTTTCTCTATTACCAAAAAACGCGTCGAGAACACCCTCGAAGGCATTCTGCCGGCTGTAGCTAGCGAGCCATCGCGCTTACACACGGCGATGCGCTATGCCGCATTAGGTGACGGCAAGCGCGTACGTCCTTTACTGGTCTATGCTGCCTCACAAGCGGTTTATTCAGATTATGCATCCTCCGATTCAGCGGCAGCAGCGGTTGAGCTGATCCATGCCTACTCGCTTGTGCATGATGATCTGCCCGCAATGGATGATGATGATCTTCGCCGTGGTCGCGCCACTGTGCACAAAGCTTTCGATGAGGGGACTGCGGTACTGGTCGGTGACGCGCTGCAAACGCTAGCTTTCGACGTTCTTATTAATGATGAGCACATCGCCGATTGCACTAAGCTTGAGATGCTGAAGTGGCTCTCCCGCGCAAGCGGTGTCGCCGGTATGGTGGGCGGTCAAGCTCTGGATATTCAATCGGTCGACGTTGAACTGGATCTTGAACATCTTGAGCACATGCACAACCTCAAAACGGGTGCCTTGATCGAAGCCAGCGTTGCTCTCGGCGCTCTCTCCAACCCAAAGCTTGATAGTGATGATTTCGACAACTTGATCACCTACGCCAAATGCATCGGTCTCGCATTCCAAGTGAAAGATGATCTTTTGGACATTGAAGCGAGCAGCGAAACCCTCGGAAAAACTCAGGGTAAAGATGCGGCGGCGAACAAACCGACTTACCCTGCGCTTTTAGGCCTTGAGGGCGCGCGCAACAAGGCGAATGTCCTCCTTGAGCAAGCCCTTGAAGCGCTTGAGAATTTTGGTGATTCAGCCGACCCCCTACGTGATCTGGCCAAATATATCGTTCAGCGCGACCATTAACTCGCTAAGGCGCCCTGAAATCGGCATAATGCACGGCCATTTTGGCCTAGCTGGGTACCCCGGGTATAATTCCTAGTAAATTACTCAGCTATTAATGACGACGAAAAACTTCCACGAATCCATGACACAAAGCAGTAACACCTCAACCGACATCGCAGACGTGCAATCAAGCGCCGATACGCGCCAGATCGCCATTAATAAGGTGGGTATCAAAGATATCCGTCACCCAGTGCGCGTAAAAGACCGTTCTGAGGGTGAGCAAGCGACGATCGCTAACTTCAACATGTATGTGTATTTGCCTCATAACTTCAAAGGTACGCACATGTCACGCTTCGTGCAGATTCTGAATACACACGAGCGCGAGATCACACTCGAGTCATTTAAGGTGATGCTCGAAGAGATGGCTGAACGTTTGGAATCGACCGAAGGTCACATCGAGATGAGCTTCCCGTTCTTTGTGAATAAGAAAGCACCTATCTCTGGTGTTGGAAGCTTACTCGACTACCACGTAACACTATTAGGTCAGATCAAGGATGGTGTATCTGACATCTCGGTCAAAGTGATCGTGCCTGTTACAAGCTTATGCCCATGTTCTAAGAAGATCTCAGACTATGGTGCTCATAATCAACGCTCACACGTCACCTTAACGGTACGCATGGATGAGTTTGTTTGGATTGAAGAGCTGATTGATCTGGTTGAAGCAGAAGCATCATGCGAATTGTTTGGCCTACTCAAGCGTCCAGATGAAAAATACGTCACCGAGCGCGCTTATGACAATCCAAAGTTTGTTGAAGATATGGTGCGTGACGTCGCAGCACGCTTAAACGCAGACGATCGCATCTCAGCATATACCGTCGAATCAGAAAACTTCGAGTCGATTCACAATCACTCTGCTTACGCACTGATCGAACACGATAAACGTGCCTAACAAAAAAGCCCGGCTAAGCCGGGCTTTTTTATGCGCCCAATCCGGGCAGATAGTGTGCAAGCAACTGCATGCAGCCTAATGCGGCCAAGCCCGCCAAGATGTCATCGAACATAATGCCAAATCCACCTTTGAGCTTTTTATCGGCTAATGAAATTGGCCATGGCTTTAGGATGTCGAAGAAGCGGAACAGCACAAAACCAATCACTATCCATTGCCAACCCGCTGGAGCTGCAATCATGGTGATGAAGTATCCGGCAAACTCATCCCACACAATACCCGGATGATCATGTACACCGAGATCTTTAGCCGACCAGCCACAAATAAAAATACCGAGTAGCGATACCGCTACTGTCATTGTGATGTACCACTCTAACGGCAGGTGTGAGAGCGGTAGGTAAAGACCCACAGCAAATAAAGTACCCATCGTACCCGGCGCTTTTGGCGTACAACCCGAGCCAAAACCAAACGCCATCAAATTGATGGGGGTCATATCAGGTTTGGGTAAATCACTGTGTTTTGTCATTGTTAATTCTTAAAGTGGTCATAACCGCGAGCCACGTAGGCATCAACATCACCATTAGGTGACATTGCACGAACTTGCTCGCCTTGTTCAATCATGCCAATCCATGTCACGGGCACATCTTGTTGCTGCATCGCCGCCTCGAACGCAGCTTGATGTTGTGCGGGTACCGTCATGCACAACTCATAATCATCACCTGCCGATAACGGTAGAGACCAATCACCTGACTCAGTCACATACTCAGCAACCGCATTAGACATTGGCAGCTTATCCAAATAGATCAAAGCACCGACATCACTCTCTTCACAGATATGCCCAAGGTCACTACCAAGACCATCAGACAAATCTATCGCGCAGCGAGAATGCATTGCCGCTATCAGTCCTAACTCAATACGAGGTTCAGGGCGATCTAATCGCTGTTTTAAGGAAGCTAAGCTGCCTTGCTTCACATAAAGACCTTGTTGCGCCAACAAAGCCAAACCTGCATCACCAAGTTGACCACTGACATAAATCAGATCACCAACACACGCTGCATTGCGTCGCATGCTGTTTGACGGCTCGACAAAACCATGCACCTGCAGCGTGATCGATAAAGGGCCACGGGTAGTATCACCACCCACCAGAGTGAGCTGATGCTTTTTAGCCAGTTCAATAAAACCGGCCATAAAGCGTTTAATCCAGTCAGCGTCTGCATCCGGCAAAGTCACACTTAAGGTTGCCCAAGCAGGTGTTGCACCCATTGCCGCCAAATCACTTAAGTTAACTGCTAGCGCTTTGTAACCTAGAGACTGCGGATCAACATCCGCAACGAAGTGGCGACCAACCACCAAGGTATCCATGCTAACCGCAAGCTGCTTACCGGCCGGCACCTCTAACAATGCGCAGTCATCACCAACACCCAGCACAACATCTTCACGTTGCGCCGTCGCATCACGGAAGTAATCGCGAATCAGATCAAATTCGCCCGCCATTAGAAACTCTATGAGGTCTTCTTCTCAGCAGCCATTTCAAACGGACGCAAATCTTTCGCCGCTTTATCCAGTACGCCGTTAACGTACTTATGGCCCTGCTCTGCACCAAACACTTTCGCCAGCTCAATCGATTCGTTGATCACAACACGATAAGGCGTTTCTTGATGCATCTTTAATTCATAAGCGCCCAAGCGAAGAATGGCACGCTCAACCGGATCGACACTCTCCAAAGAGCGATCGACATGAGGACGAAGCGCTTCATCGAGCTCATTCACATGCTCCGCCACACCTTCAACGAGCAGCGTGAAAAACGCAGCGTCGGTTTTAGGTTCTGCATGATCCGTCAGCATATGAGGCACAACATTGACGATCGGCTGACCACCAACTTGCCATTGATATAAAGCCTGAACCGCTAAGCTACGCGCGAGCGAGCGACCCCGGCTAGCTGGCTTGCTCACCCAATTTCCTTCAACAGGTTAACCATTTCAATCGCAGTAGCCGCAGCTTCGCCACCTTTATTACCTGCTTTGGTACCTGCGCGTTCAATTGCTTGCTCGATGGTATCCACTGTCAACACACCAAACGCGATTGGCACACCGTGGTTCAACGTAACCTGCGACATACCTTTAACGCACTCGCCTGCGACATATTCAAAGTGAGGTGTGCCACCACGGATCACAGCGCCCAGAGCAACGATCGCATCGTATTCACCCTTAGCAGCGACTTTATCCAATACCAATGGCATCTCAAACGCACCAGGCAAACGCACAACAGTAATGTCTTCTTCACGTGCGCCATGACGCTTCAACGTATCAATCGCGCCTGCTTCTAGACTATCGACAACAAAGCTATTCCAACGCGCAACCACAACACAAAAACGTGCATTGCTAACTGTCATTCCGCCTTCAATTGTTTTAACGCTCATCGATTAAGCCTCATTCTCTGTATTCACAAATTCGGTGACCTCTAGGCCAAAACCCGCCAAGGCATGCAGATGCTTTGGCGCACTCATGACGCGCATCTTACGCACGCCAAGCTCAGTCAACATTTGAGCGCCGACACCAATGGTGCGTAGCTCTTCATCGTTCGCTGATGCTTTTAAACTTTTCTTTTCCATCTGCTCGCCATGCTTGATGGTTTCAATCTGGTTGATGATGTCACGAGCAGTGTCGTAGTTACGCAACACAACAATTACGCCCTCGCCTTCTTTTGCAACGCTATCCATCGCCTCACGCAAAGGCCAACCACACTTATTGGTGGATTCAAACAAATCACATAACGAGTTTTGCACGTGCACACGCACCAACGCCGAACGCTCAGGATCAATGTTTCCCATCACTAACGCTAGATGGATGTCGTTACCCACCACGTCTTGGAAGGCGTATAAACGGAAGTCACCATGCTTAGTTGGCAAAACACAGTCACTTACCTGTTCTACGGTTTTCTCGTTACGGATACGGTACTGAATCAAGTCTGCAATCGTGCCAATCTTCAAATCATGCTCTTGAGCAAACTTCTCTAAATCGGGACGGCGCGCCATGCTGCCATCTTCATTCAATATCTCAACGATCACAGAAGATGCAGTTAAACCGGCCAAGCGTGCTAAATCACAACCCGCTTCGGTATGACCTGCACGCACTAACACACCACCTGGTTGTGCCATCAAAGGAAACACGTGACCGGGTTGCGTTAAATCTTGAGGTTGGGCATTCGGTGCGACTGCAGCTAATACTGTTGTTGCACGGTCAGCTGCAGAGATACCAGTCGTTACACCCTCTGCCGCTTCAATCGATACCGTGAAGTTAGTTGACTCGAGCTGATTGTCGGTATTGACCATCAGGGGCAAACGCAACTGGCGACAATGCTCTTTGGTCATGGTCATACAAATCAGACCACGCCCATAACGCGCCATAAAGTTAATTGCTTGCGCAGTCACCTTCTCAGAAGCCATGACAAGATCGCCTTCGTTCTCGCGATCTTCGTCGTCCATAATGATGACCATCTTGCCGTTTTTCAGGTCATCGATAATTTCGTCGGTGCTGTTAAGAGCCATAGTGTTTCAAAGTCTTGAATCAAAATGCTTAGGCCCAATACCCACAGGGCCAAGCGGACGCGGATAGTAACAGGAAGCCAGCTTTTACGCTAATTTTGTCTTAAAAACATTGGCTTACATAAAGCCCATTTTACCCGGCAACCAAAGAATGATCTGCGGCGCAGCGATCAGGACAGCGATTGTGATCACGTCAGCGACGAAAAATGGCGCCACTCCCTTAAACACATCGCCGACTGAGCACTCTGGTCGTACCCCGGCAACCACAAAACAGTTCAAACCAATCGGCGGTGTAATCAGACAGACCTCTGCCATCTTCACTGCAATGATGCCGAACCAGATCGATACACCCACATCCGACATTCCAAAAGCTGACTCCGCAGGTGACACACCCACACCGCCATTGAGTGCAATGATCGCTGGATAGACAACAGGCAGCGTTAGCAACAACATACCGATAGCGTCCATGAACATGCCGAGCACAGCATAGGCAAGCAGAATAAAAATCAAAGTGATCATGGGGCTTTGATCGAGGCTCGTCAGCCAATCCGAGAAGGCATGCGGTAGATCCGCAAAGCCAAGGAAGCGTACATAGATCAACACACCCCAAATGATCGAGAAGATCATGACTGTCAGCTTGGCGGTTTCCATCAATGAACCTTTCAGCTGATTCCACTTCATGCCTTTAAACAAAGCGAGTAGCAAAATCACGAAGGCGCCTAAGGAGCCAGCTTCGGTTGGTGTACCAACACCGCCATAGATACACACCACGATAATGCCGATCACCACAAAGATCGGGAGCGCTCCCGGTAAGCTCGACCACCGCTCAGCCCAACTGTAACCTGTCACCGGCGGGCCAAAGTTTTTATTCACCTTGGCAAGGAACACCACCAACATCGCATAGATGATTGCGGAAACTGCACCCGGCAAGAAACCCGCCATCAATAAAGCGCCGACATCTTGTTCAACAATAATCGCGTAGATGACCAAGATCGCCGAAGGGGGTATCAAGGATGCCAACGTTCCACCAGCCGCCACCACACCGGCAGCAAAGCGCTTGTTATACCCAAGCTTGAGCATCTCTGGCACGGCTATGCGCGCAAACACAGCTGAGGTCGCAACTGAAGCGCCTGATACGGCAGCAAAGCCAGCTGTTGAAAAAACTGTTGCAACTCCCATTCCGCCGGGCAACCAACCCACCCAGCGCTTAGCCGCTTCAAAGAGCGCTTTAGTCAAACCAGCGTGATAAGCCAAAAAGCCAATCAGGATAAACGTAGGTATCAATGACAATGCCACTGAAGAGACTTTGGAATGCGGAATTGTGCCCGCCATTTTTGCGGCAACAATGAAGCCCTTCTCAAAGCCAAGCTTCGCTGAGAAAATCCAAACCAAGCCCATGAAGCCGGCGACTGCTGCTGCAAACGCAACGCGTAAACCCAAAATCACCAATACCAACATCAAGCTGGTAATCCACAGACCAATGGTCATATTGTCCATCTGACCCATCGCTTGGAAGAGTTCGGTCATTTATCACTCCCGAGCGCTTCTGCTTCACGTGCCGCAATGGTCGCTGCATCTTCAACGAGCGGCACTGCAACTGGACGATCTTGATTGCGTTTGAAAGCCCGGGCAAACCCCCACAACTGCAACATTAAACGTAACGCCAGCACACTCAGTGCAAAAGGCACAATCAGCTTAGCTGGCCAGGTCGGTAGATCAATATCCACCGATGAGTCCCCTATCTGATAAGCACGTAAAAAATGGAGATACGAACCATAAACAAGGACCAAGGTGACTAACAACATCACACTGGTTGAAATAAATTCAGTAAGCCATAACCAACGACCGCGCAAAGCACCAACAAAGATATCCATCCGGATATGCCCGCCTAGCCGCTGCGTGTAAGCAATGCCTAAAAAGGCAATCCCCGCCATCGCCTGCTCTACCCAATCGATGTAGCCGCTCACAGGCATACTGAAAAGCCAGCGACCTAAAACGTTCATACTGGCCAAGATGACCAACAAAAAAATTACGATGCCGCCAGCAAGTGACAACCATGATTCAGCATGATGATAAAAACGATCGAGGCGACTCAGGCGTGAGTCATCCGACAAGATGGTGGGATCTAAAGCCATAAAGAAAAAGCGCGGGCAACGCCCGCGCCATAATGGTTATTGGTTAAATAAACCTTTGGTGAAATCAAACAACGCTTTCGAATCAAAATCTTTTGCGTTTGATGTTACCCACTCCGCACGAACCGACTCAGCCATATCTAATAGCTGTGCCGTTTGCTCAGGCGTAAAGGTCACCATAGTCAAACCGGCTTTCTTTTCTTCAGCCGCATAAGCACCTGTCGTTTTATTGTTGTAATTATCAACATAGAACGCTAACGCTTCATCAACTGAACTTAACAAAGCTGCACGATGAGCCTGCTTCAGCGCATTAAGCGCATCAGTATTCACAACTACTGGGCAGTTTGCGGTACCCAAGTTCAGGTTAGTGGTTGACCAATTCGCCACAGCATAAGTCTTGGTTGCAAGGTGAGCGTGTGGTGCGAAGGCTGCTGCATCGATAACACCACTATCCATTGCTTGTCGCACTTCAGAGAAAGGCACACTGGTTTTCTTAGCACCAAGCTTACTCAACACACCCAATATACCGCCAGGACCACGAACACGAACACCGTCAAAGTCTTCAAGCTTTTCAATGACCTTACCTTTACCTGAGATGCTGTACTGAGGTAACGGTGTTGGCATCAACAAGGTTGCATTCCAACGCGCTAAATCTTTTTTAACGATTGGATGCTCATGCACCTCTTGTAAAATCTTGGTCATGCGGCCGAGTGACACATCCTTAGAAAATGGCAATTCAGTAACCGTAATCGTTGGGTTCTTATCTTTATGATAAAAGGAACAGAACTGCGCCATTTCAAACGCGCCAATCGAAATGCCATCAAGATTTTCTTTTGACTTTGAAAGACCGCCATAAGAAATATTCAATTTAAAGTCGCCGTTAGTTTTCTTCTCAACCAACTCCGCCAACTTCTCAACGTTTTCGGTAAACGCACGACGCTTACCCCATAACGATACATTCCACTCGGTTGCTGCCATGACATCGCCGACAACAAAGCTTCCAATGATTGCACCTGCAATCACGCTCTTCTTCAACATGGGTGAACTCTCCTTTGGTGCGGACAACTCATTGGTTGCCCGTAATTATGAATTAGGTGACCACTATATAGCACGGAATCAGCACTTCTTCGCCATTATGCTAAGCCAATGCCCTTACCAACATTAGGTCAAATACCTGCTAATTTCAGTCAGCCCAGAAACGGCATTTCCAAGACAGTTTTTGGCGTAGACTTCTTCCCAATCATTTCGTTAATTTTTCATCTCTATGATTCTCGACGGCGTCATTAAATACTCACTCCATCACGTCACCGCTCCTCTGATTGAAGTCGACTCAACTGAACTTAAGCAGTGGTTCAAAGTGTGCCGTGAATACAATCTGCTTGGCCAAGATCCTGACCGATATGACGGCGCCGCTTACGGCAACATCAGCCAAAAGCTTGATCAGGGTTTCATCATTACAGGTACACAAGTTTCGGGGTTGGATGAGATCCACGATGAACAGCTGTGCTGGGTTACTCAAGTTGATGCAGCCAACAATCAGGTGTACTCAGAAGGCCCCATAAAGCCCTCCTCTGAGTCGATGACTCATTCGACGTTATACGATGCAGATTCCGCGATTAAGGCCATCATTCATGTCCATAGTCCGGAGCTGTGGGCGCGAGACCTTCCCTCAACTTCACCATCTATCACATACGGCACACCCGAGATGGCAGAGGCTGTCGCAGAGCTTCTTAAAGACCCCCAAGTGCGCGATTTAGGCTGCATTCGAATGGGCGGCCACGAAGATGGAATTTTGTTTTTTTCCGAAAATATGGCAAAAACCGGCGAAAAAGTCGTACAAATCATGGAAAAAAGCTGATCAATCAGGGTATTTACCCCTCTTGAAACTCCCTTGATGTGACTTTTAAATGGAGTTCGTCTTTACGTAGAGGGGAATTTAAAGATGCCAACTACTCAACCACCGGTCGTTCATTACGATCCTATCCACGTAGTGCAAAGCAAAAAAGTCTCAGCGACCGCGCCTTTTCAGTGGCTTGCTCATGGCTTACAAACCTATTTAAAGATTCCAGTCCAAGCGACCATTTTTGGACTGATCTTCGCATCCATAGGTCTAGCGATTACCAATGCAGCGATTCAAACACCACAGTTTGTCTTTGCCTTTTGGAGTGGCTTCCTCTTAGTCGGACCCATGTTTGCAACCGTGCTTTATCGCATGGCTAAGCGTGTTGAAGATGGCTCAGCACCTAGCATGCAATCGTGTAGCCGATTGTTATTTAACAACATTAAAATGACGTTGATCTTCAGCGTGCTACTCGCTGTGGTGATGATTGCTTGGATTCGCATCTCAGGCATTGTTGTTGCACTTTACTCATCAGAAGTATTGAGCAGCACCTCCTTTGTTGGCACCTTGCAATCTTTGAGCTCTGCGATGGCGACCGAAGGTGGTCGAGGCTTTGTGTTTACCCTGCTAGGCGTTGGCGGCGTCTTCGCTTTGATCATGTTTGCAGTTAGCGCATGGTCACTACCGATGATTGTCGATGACCGCACTGACATTGCTACTGCCGTAGTTAGCAGCGTTAAAGCGGTTATGGATCGTTTGGGCACCACACTCATCTGGGGCGGCATTGTGGCTGCATTGACGATCGTGGGAATGGCAACCTACTTCGTGGCCTTTATTGTGATATTCCCAATTCTAGGATTCGCCACTTGGCATGGCTATAAAGAGATGTTTAATTAATATCTGTTACAAAAACAAAAGGGGCTTAACAGCCCCTTTTTTATTTCACAAAACCGGCTTCCATAAGTTTTTGCATATTCAACCCACCCTCAGCATAAGCATTCGCGGCTTTATCACCTAACAACAGACGCTCTAGATAACGCGCAACTAAATCGACTTCTAAATTCACTTTTCGACCAACTTCATATTCCGACATGATGGTCTCTTGAGCGGTATGCGGCACAATATTGAGTTCAAACTCAGCACCCTTTACTGCATTCACGGTTAGGCTCGTACCATCAACCGTAACAGACCCTTTATGCGCGATGTACTTTGCGAGCTCATCGGGTGCTTTTACGGTGAAACGGATCGAACGTGCATCTTCTGACTTAGCGATCACCTCACCCAAACCATCAACGTGACCTGAAACAAGATGGCCACCTAAACGTGTACTCATGGTGAGTGCTTTTTCAAGATTCACCGGACTGCCGGTACTTAACTGACCAAGGCTTGTGAGCGACAAGGTTTCATTCGACACATCTGCCACAAAACCATCACCAGGCAAAACAACAGCAGTCAGGCATACGCCATTCACAGCAATGCTATCGCCCAAGGCCACATCTGAAAGATCGAGTTTTCCGGTCGCGATATGCAGACGTACATCACCACCACGCTGCTCCATCTTTGCGATCTTACCGATCGACTCAATAATGCCTGTAAACATCGCTTACCTCGTTAATGTCAGGCGTAAATCATTGCCGACTTGACGCACATCTCGCCACTGCCATTGTTCTCGATCGGCTAGGACATCCAAGCCCGGAAGACTCATCAAACCACGCGCTTGATCACCTAATAGACTTGGCGCCATGTAGATAACCAATTCATCCACCAATTGCTGTTGAACAAAAGCGCCAGCTAACGTTGGACCAGATTCGATTAATACTTCATTGATTTGCTCACTCGCCAACACAGCTAGGGCTGCTTCAAGATCAACTCGATCATTCTTCAAACCCACTGCATGCACAGTCGCATCTGACTCTTTTAGTGCAGCTACTGCATCAGCCGATGCACCCTCACCAACGATAATGATCGGTGAATTACCCAAACCAAGCAGCTTTGCTTTAAGCGGCATACGCGCATGTGTATCTAAAACAACGGGGCGTGGTTGGCGTACAGGCGATTCAGCCAAATCAAGCTCTTGCACTGTTAATCGAACATTCAAGCTTGGGTCATCGGCAAACACGGTACTAACACCTGTCAGCACACAAGAACTTCTCGCCCGTAGCTTTTGCACGTCACGTCGTGCAGCATCACCGGTTATCCATTGGCTTTCACCGCTCGCCATGGCAGTGCGCGCATCTAAACTCATGCCAAGCTTTAAACGTACATAAGGCTTTTGCTCGGCCATACGTTTAAAAAAACCGGGATTGATCGCACGAGCATCGGTACTAAGGACATCCTCAATCACATTGATGCCGGCAGCACGTAATTGTGCAATACCCTTACCTGCGACCAATGGATTAGGATCGGTCATCGCAACAACCACCTCAACAACACCGGCTTCTATCAAGCCTTCGCTACAAGGGGGTGTTTTACCTGTGTGACAACAAGGCTCGAGGGTGACATACGCCGTTGAACCTTTAGCCTTATCGCCAGCATCGGCGAGCGCCATACGCTCTGCATGCGGTTCACCATAACGATGATGAAAGCCTTGTCCCACTAACTGGCCATCTTTAACCAACACACAACCGACACGTGGATTAGGGTCAGTGGTATATAAACCCCGACGGGCAAGCTGCAGAGCTTTAGCCATCCATTGGTGATGTTGGCTAGACATAGACTAGTCGTCGAGTAGGTTCATTTGATTGCGACGCGACTCTTCCGTAGGTTCGAGTCGAAGCTTTTCGATCTCTTCACTGAAGGCATGTACATCTTGGAACTGACGATAGACAGATGCGAAACGCACATAAGCCACCTGATCTAAGCTCTTAAGCTCTTCCATCACCAGGTCACCAATGACACGCGCCGAAACCTCGCCCTCACCCCGCGCCATTAATTTACGCGTGATGTGATTAATTGCTGCATCAATAGCTTCGGTAGAAACAGGACGTTTTTCTGCAGCTCGCTCGATACCCGCACGTAAATTACGCCCATCAAACGGCACGCGGCGACCGTCACTTTTAATCACCCGCGGCAAGTTAAGCTCCGCGCCTTCGTAGGTTGTGAATCGTTCATGACAAACCGTGCACTCACGGCGACGGCGAACTTGATCGCCATCACCATGCAGTCGTGAATCCACGACTTTTGTATCTTGAGCGCCGCAGAACGGACAACGCATTAGTTATCCCGATTAACCCTTGTACACAGGGAACTTAGCACACACATCAAGCACCTTAGCTTTCGCTGCATCAACTGCTGCTTGATCGCCTTTAGCGTCGATAACATCACACATCCAACCCGCAAGCTCGACACACTCTTTTTCGCCAAAGCCACGCGTAGTAACTGCTGGTGTACCAACGCGAATACCTGAGGTAATAAACGGTGATTGCGGATCATTCGGTACTGCATTCATGTTTACAGTGATATTTGCTGAACCTAACCAAGCATCAACATCTTTACCGGTTAAGCCCGCTTCAATGAAGCTCACCAAGAACAAGTGATCATCAGTACCTTTAGACACAACATCGTAACCGCGATCCATAAACACCTTAGCCATCGCTTGTGCGTTCTTGATCACCTGCTTTTGATACTCAACAAACTCAGGCTCCATCGCTTCTTTAAAAGCTACCGCCTTCGCTGCGATCACGTGCATCAGAGGACCACCCTGATTACCTGGGAATACCGCAGAGTTCAGTTTCTTTTCGATCTCTGGATTCGCTTTCGCTAAGATCAAACCTGAACGAGGGCCACGCAAGGTTTTGTGCGTGGTGGTAGTAGTTACGTCTGCAATACCAACAGGACTTGGGTAAACACCTGCGGCAACCAAACCTGCAATATGCGCCATATCAACTAATAGGTAAGCACCAACCTCATCCGCGATATCGCGGAAACGCTGCCAATCAACCACACGAGAGTATGCAGAGAAGCCTGCAACAATCATCTTTGGTTTATGTTCACGCGCTAGACGGTCAACTTCGTCGTAATCAATCTCACCTGTCTCAGGGTTCAAACCATATTGAACGGCGTTATAAATCTTGCCCGAGAAGTTAGGCTTTGCACCGTGGGTTAAGTGACCACCGTGCGCCAATGCCATACCCAGTACTGTATCACCTGGCTGAACCAATGCTGCATAGACCGCAGTGTTCGCTTGAGAACCTGCGTGAGGCTGCACGTTTGCATAGTCTGCCTTGAACAAGGCTTTAGCGCGATCAATCGCCAACTGCTCGACCACGTCGACATGCTCACAACCACCGTAGTAACGCTTGCCTGGGTAACCTTCCGCATACTTATTGGTAAGTGCTGAACCCTGAGCCTGCATAACACGTGGGCTGGTGTAGTTTTCTGATGCGATTAGCTCGATGTGTTCTTCCTGACGATGCTCTTCTGCGGTAATTGCCGCCATCACATCATCGTCATAACCGGCGATATTCATCGACTTATCAAACATGGTTCACTGCCTCAAAAAATCAAAAAGAGTAAGAATTGCCCTAATTCTACACCGAGCACGGGCTGAAACGAAAAAGGGACGCCCTAGGGCATCCCTTACATCGTGGATATTGGGGTGGATGATGGGACTCGAACCCACGACGACCGGAATCACAATCCGGGGCTCTACCAACTGAGCTACACCCACCATTAACCGTTTGCCAAATATGGCGCGCCCGGCAGGATTCGAACCTGCGACCCACGGCTTAGAAGGCCGTTGCTCTATCCAACTGAGCTACGGGCGCATAACTTGCTGCCCAGGCTTAAAACTGGTCGGGGTAGAGGGATTCGAACCCCCGACATCCTGCTCCCAAAGCAGGCGCGCTACCAGACTGCGCTATACCCCGATGACTCTGCCAATATGGCTAGAGGGCGCGAAGTTTAAGCCCCTCGGACAATGAGGTCAACACTCCCCCACGAATATGCCTGATTTTTTCTGCGAGTGGGTGAAAACCTGAAGAACTTGCCTCAAGCTCCAAGCAACTCACTCTCTTTGGTATGATCGCACCCCTCTTAAAATCAGCTTAGGACACGCACATGAGCGCCCAGATCCTCGACGGCAAAGCCATTGCAGAAGACATCCGCGAAAACATCAAAACCAAGGTTGATGAGCGCCTTGCTCAAGGTCAGCGCGCACCTGGTTTAGTGGTTGTCTTAGTCGGTGAAAATCCTGCATCTCAGGTGTACGTACGCAATAAACAGATTGCCTGCGAAAAAGTCGGTTTCATGTCTGAGCTGGTTCGCTTACCCGACACCACCACGCAAGATGAACTGCTTGAGCTGATCGACACACTAAATAACCGCGATGATGTCGATGGCATCTTGGTGCAACTACCTCTACCAAAGCAGATCGATGAAGACACGGTAACCGAACGCATCCTGCCGACTAAAGATGTGGATGGATTTCATCCTTATAATATTGGTCGCTTAACACTGCGTATGCCACTACTGCGCCCTTGCACCCCTGCAGGCGTGATGACCATGTTGGAACGCACTGGTATGGAGCTCGCTGGCAAAGATGCGGTGATCATTGGCCAATCAAACATTGTTGGTCGTCCCATGTTTCTCGAGCTGTTAATGGCTCGCTGTACACCCATGGTGTGTCACAGCAAAACTAAAGACCTTGAAGAAAAGATTCGTAACGCTGACATCGTAGTGGCTGCGGTTGGCGTGCCTAAGTTCGTTAAAGGCGAATGGATTAAACCTGGCGCAGTAGTGATCGATGTAGGCATTAACCGCCTCGACGATGGCTCACTCTGTGGCGATGTCGATTACGAATCAGCGAAAGAAGTCGCAAGCTTCATCACACCCGTACCAGGTGGCGTTGGCCCCATGACCATTGCGACACTGCTTGAGAACACACTACAAGCTGCAAGTTTGCACACCCAAAACTAATTTTTTATTTAATCGTTTTTTAGAGAACACCATGGCTCAATATATTTACACCATGAACCGCGTTAGCAAGATCGTGCCGCCGAAGCGTCAGATCCTGCGTGACATCTCCCTCTCCTTCTTCCCTGGCGCAAAGATTGGCGTACTGGGTTTGAATGGTGCAGGTAAATCATCTTTGCTACGCATCATGGCTGGCGTAGACACCGATATTGAAGGTGAAGCACGCCCACAAGCAGGCATTCGTGTCGGTTACTTACCGCAAGAGCCTCAGCTTGATCCAAACAAAGACGTCCGCGGCAACATTGAAGAAGCCCTTGGCGAAGTCAAGGAAGCCATGGATGAACTTGAAAAAGTGTATGCCGCTTACGCTGAGCCTGATGCTGACTTCGATGCACTAGCTGCCAAACAAGCTAAGCTGGAAAACATAATCCAAGCCGCTGATGGTCACAATATGGAGCGACAGCTAGAAGTGGCTGCTGATGCGTTACGCCTTCCACCTTGGGATGCGGACGTCACCAAACTCTCAGGCGGTGAACGTCGTCGCGTTGCGTTATGTCGCTTGTTGTTATCAAAGCCGGACATGTTGCTACTTGACGAGCCAACCAACCACTTGGACGCTGAATCGGTTGCCTGGCTTGAGCGCTTCCTGCATGACTATCAAGGTACTGTTGTAGCCGTTACCCACGACCGTTACTTTCTCGATAACGTTGCTGGCTGGATTCTCGAACTCGACCGTGGCCATGGTATTCCTTATGAAGGCAACTACTCATCTTGGCTAGAGCAGAAAGAAAAGCGCCTGCAACAAGAAGAGAAAGCTGAAGCTGGCCGCATGAAAGCGATGAAAGAGGAATTGGAATGGGTTCGTTCTAACCCCAAAGGTCGTCAAGCAAAGAGTAAGGCACGTTTGGCGCGCTTTGATGAGCTTCAAAACACTGACTTCCAGAAGCGTAATGAGACCAACGAGATCTATATCCCGCCAGGTGAACGCTTAGGTGATTTGGTTATCGAAGCGAAAGGCTTACAGAAGTCGTTTGGTGACAAGCTGCTTTATAAAGATATGTCGTTCAATCTACCGAAAGGTGGCATCGTTGGCATCATCGGCCCTAACGGTGCCGGTAAGACCACCCTATTCCGCATGCTAACTGGTGGTGAAACACCGGATGCAGGTGAATTACGTGTTGGTGAGACCGTACAAGTAGCTTCAGTGGATCAAAGCCGTGATGCACTTAATGATAAAAACACTGTGTGGCAAGAGATCTCTGATGATCAAGATATCATCACCGTAGGCAACTACACCGTACAGTCGCGCGCTTATTGCTCACGGTTTAACTTTAAAGGCTCAGATCAACAGAAGAAGATCGGTGATCTATCCGGTGGTGAACGTAACCGTGTTCACTTAGCCAAGATGCTTAAGTCGGGCGGTAACGTTCTGTTACTCGACGAACCAACCAACGACCTTGACGTTGAAACATTACGTGCTTTGGAAGAAGCCATCCTTGCCTTCCCGGGTTGTGCGGTAGTGATCTCGCACGACCGTTGGTTCCTTGATCGGATCGCAACGCATATCTTGGCGTTTGAGGGTGACTCAGAAGTGGTCTGGTTTGAAGGTAACTTTGCCGACTACGAAGAAGACAAGAAACGTCGCTTAGGTGACGATGCTGTTAATCCTCAGCGTATAAAATATAGGAAGATCGACGCTTAAAAACAGCGCCCTTCGGGGCGTTTTTTTTATTGCCTTTCAATAACTTATCAGCAAAAAAACCTTTTCTACCAAAGGTTAACCATTCTGTTTATGATACGTTAATGGAATTAAGGTGGCCTTAATGCTGTATGCCCCTTTGTATCGCACGATGCATTATCTAGATAACAGTTATAAGGAAATCCATATGAAAAAAATCATCGCCTTAGGTTTAGTACTTTTCACTTCTGTTGCATTTGCTGCAATGGATTCAGGCAATGGCAGCGGCTCTGGCAGCAATGACGGCAAGGCTGATGTTGCAGGCAATGGCTCAGGTGAAGGTGAAGCTAACTTCTCAATGAACTTCTCTGGTAAAGGCAGAGGTGCGGGTGATGTCAAAGGTAATGGCAGCACCAATACTAATGCGCAAGGCCAAGGCTCAGATCAGCCGGTTTATATCCAGCGCACCAACTAAGCATCACTGCTTAAACAAAGCCCCGCTTGTCGGGGCTTTTTTATTGCCTGTTACAATCAGAATATGTCGATACAAGTTCGCAAGATTGACCTATACGATCATCATCAACGTTTGGACTACATGTCCATGCTGCGCGCGTATAGCGAAGACCCTTTAGGTCAAGGCAAACCACTTGAAGATGATGTTTTACATCAAACCGCTGCAGACCTTGCTACGCTGCCACATGCTATTGCTTTTGTTGCCTATGACTTAAAAACGCCTGTTGGTTTCGCTACGTGTTTTGCGGGTTACTCGACCTTTCGCGCCAAGCAACTGTGGAATATTCATGATATCGCGGTGATTCCATCACATCGCCGACAAGGCATTGCGACACAACTGCTTAAGATAATCAGCGAATATGCCCAAGCAGAAGGCTGCTGCAAGGTCACGCTTGAGGTACGTGAAGACAACCCTCACGCAGATAAACTCTACCGCCAGTTTGGCTTTCAAGCTGTTCAACAGAACGGCGAAGAGATCCCCTACC
>Ga0255768_10002648_pt1 | contig 17986 bp, 13 predicted proteins | sample 071ome_33_FD_179983 | JGI IMG/M metagenome (GOLD analysis project Ga0255768, IMG submission 179983) | Coastal salt marsh microbial communities from the Groves Creek Marsh, Skidaway Island, Georgia - 071412AT metaG (version 2) | ecosystem: Environmental > Aquatic > Marine > Intertidal zone >...
GACCAATACTCGATGGAGGGCGTAATGGCGGTACACGATGAAGTGATGCCCAAAATGGGCGAGATCTCTATGCTGATTGATGCGCTTAAGGCTGAGGCCGACAAAAACCCTGATAGTCCTCAAGCAAATACCATGAAAAAGCTTCAAGAGAGTCACAAAGCTATGATGGACTGGATGCGTGAATTCGGCGACGCATTTACCTCTGACGAGATCCTTAAAGGTGCTGCTCTTTCTGAAGAGAAAAAAGAGCGACTCAGACTTGAAGCCGAACGCATTGAGTCAGTAAAAACGTTAATGCTAGAGAGTATTGCAGAGGGCAAACAACTTCTCGAAAGCGCTGTAGAATAGTAGAAATCTTAAATCTTTTGACTAAAATAGCTACCTGCCTTTTTGGGCGGGTAGTTTTATTTTGAGCCTTTTTAATCTTCGCTTGTCAAGGCTTTCTACCACGAAGGTGTAGCCTTTAAAGTGAATTTGTTCGCCAACCTTCGGAAAGGCCTTTGTAATTTCTAAAACAAATCCGGCTAATGTCTCAGACTCCCCTTTCGAATATTCAAATACTTCAGGGTCTTCAAGTTGAATGACACGATAAAAATCTTTGAGTGAGGTCTTGGCTTCAAAAACATAAGTACGATCGTCTATGCGTGAATAATTCAAATCAATGTCGTCAAACTCATCACTGATATCTCCAACGATCTCTTCGATAACATCCTCGAGGGTAACTATTCCTGAGGTTCCACCGTATTCATCCACTACCACCGCTAAGTGCGTTTTCTGAGATTTAAAATCGAGTAATAGGTCGTCTAGCTTTTTATTTTCAGGAACAAAAAAAGGCTCCCGGATAAGCGATAACCAATCGAATTCTTCAGTATCAAGATGCGGTAATAGATCTTTTAAGAACAACACACCAATCACCTTATCAATAGACTCTTGATACACGGGTACACGCGAATATCCCTTGGTCGTTACCTCTGAAATGACATCTTGAAAAGTAGCGTTATGAGCGATGGCGAAAATATCAATACGCGGACGCATAACTTGTTTGGTATCCGTATTTCCAAAAGTGACGATCCCCTCAAGAATACGTTTTTCTTCATTCGAAGTATCTGCATCTGAAGCCAATTCTAGCGCCTGTGAAAGATGGTCGACACTAATGCTCGAAGACCGCTTCGCCAGGCGATTTTCTAGCCATATGGTGCTCCTTTGCATAGGAATACTCAATCCACTGAATAGGCGATCTAGTGCAGACAGGGCTCCAGACATTCTTAAACTGAAGGCTGCCGCGTGTCGATTGGCATAAATCTTAGGTAAGATCTCTCCGAAGATGAGGATAAGTACCGTCGCAACTGCAATATCAAAGAGCGTTTGAATGGCAATGCGACCAAAGAGTAAGTAGCTCGAGTCTCCGAACCAATTATTAGAAACCAAGGTAAACAAGAGTACAATAGCAATATTCACTGCGTTATTGGCAATTAAGATTGTTGCCAATAGCCTTTTAGGTGTTTCGAGCAATTTTAAGACCCTCTTGCTGCTAGGTGTTTCTTGAGACTTCAACCACACCATGTCTTGAGCACTAAGTCCAAAAAGAGCAACTTCAGAGCCCGAAATCAAGGCAGACAACACCAGTAAGACACTCAGTCCAAGGATTGAAAAGGCCGAAGAGTACCATGCGGCAGTCGGCACTAAAACAAATAGGGGTGCTAATGCTTGAATAATCCTACCGGAAAAGGGGTCTGCATTCATAGGTTAGAATGGGAGATCGTCTTCGTCTGGTGCTTCTTGTGAGGGGGCAGGAGGCGTATACGCCCCTGCGGAGGGTGCTGAAGCAGAGGGCGCTCCAGCAGAAGAGGGAGGTGCCTGTGCACCATCTCTTGGAGTCAAAAAGGTAAAATCTGTCACGTGAACTTCAGTGCTGTAACGCATATTTCCGTCTTCACCCTGCCAACTTCTATTTTTCAAACGGCCTTCTACGTAAATTTTATCACCCTTTTTTAGATACTTCTCACATACCTCGGCCGCTTTATTACGAACCACGATGTTGTGCCACTCTGTGTTGGTCACCTTTTCGTTGGTTTGTCTGTTGGTATAGGTCTCGTTTGTTGCAATTGGAAATCGTCCAATACTGTTTCCTCCTTCGAAATAATGCATCTTGACATCATCACCTAGATGGCCAATCAGCATGACTTTGTTTAATGTTCCACTCATAATTTAAAGGTAATAAAAATTGAGGCGCTTGAGCAGTTTTTGCATTAGGGCCGAAAGCGGATAATCTTGTATAGCGTCCCTTTCAACTCCTGTACTGTGAATGGTGTCGAGTTGAACGCGATAGACATAAACATAGAGTTCTTGATGTGATAACTTATGAATGAGCGGATCTACATTAATCACTGCCCACTCCTTCACAGCTCCAAAAAGATCGGTGACGACAGCCTCGCTCATTAGTGCACCAAGCTCAAGTTCAATAGAGGGAAACTCATAGAGGCCCGACCATAATCCTGTATTTGGACGTTTGATGATGAGGTGCTTTAATTGAGCATCCTCAACCGAAAAATAATGTAACGCTCGTTTCTTAATCTTTACCTTCTTTTCTTTAATCGGCAATTGATCTACCCGCCCTTTTGCAAAAGCAGCGCAGCGTTCACGTATAGGGCATACTGGACAATCCGGAGACTTTGGCGTACACTGCAAGGCTCCAAACTCCATAATGGCCTGGTTGTGAAGATCAGGATGGTTGGGGTCTATCAACGAATTGGCTAGCGTCGTAAAATAGCGTTGACCTGAAGACGTGTTAATCGCATCATCTACCTCAAAAACCCGAGAAAGTACGCGAAACACATTACCGTCTACCACTGCATGGGGTAACCCATAACAAAAGGAAGCTATCGCCGAGGCGGTGTAAGGTCCGACCCCTTTGAGCTTTAGCAACGCTGCGTAGCTGTCTGGGAAACGACCTTTAAGCTCTGAGGAAACCGTTTTAGCTGTGGTATGCAGGTTTCTGGCCCGTGAATAATACCCTAATCCTTGCCAATAAGTAAGCACCTCATCTTCACGGGCTTTGGCTAAGGCATGAACGTCTTCAAAGGCTTCTATAAAACGGTGGTAATAGGGCAGACCTTGTTCTACACGAGTTTGTTGAAGAATAATTTCAGAAATCCATATGCGGTAGGGATCACGAGTTTCTCTCCAGGGGAGTTCTCTTTTGCACACTTTATACCATTGCTGAAGCGCTTCAGAGAACCACAGATCACCCGTCTTATTTTGCATACTGGCCTAAATTTTAGATCCTTAAGGAGATAAACAGCTTATTATTTATATATTTGCGAGCCTTAAAAATTATTAAAGATAAAGAGCATATGACGAAAGCAGATATCGTAAACACTATCTCTGACAAGCTTGGTTTAGAAAAAGGAGATGTTCAAGCCACAGTAGAATCATTTATGGAAGAGGTTAAAGCCTCACTTGAGCAAGGAGATAACGTTTACCTAAGAGGGTTTGGAAGCTTTATCATCAAAAGAAGAGCCGAAAAAACCGGACGAAATATTTCAAAGAATACAACGATTAAGATTCCAGCACACAACGTACCTGCATTCAAGCCTGCGAAGGTTTTTGTTGAAGGGGTTAAGTCGAGTGTCGCTGTCAAATAACTATTAACCGAAAAAATTTGATGCATTATGCCGAGTGGTAAAAAAAGAAAAAGACATAAGGTAGCTACGCATAAGCGCAAGAAGCGCAGAAGAGCTAACCGACACAAGAAGAAGTAAGCCGCTCTTAAGTCCCTTAAGCGGCTTTATTTCTTGTTTGATACCAGCGTACGTTCTTTGACATCTGAAAGTTAAGATCACTCCGTGTAGGGAGTGATTCTATTGTTTAATACTGTGCAATCAAGCTGCATGCGTGCGGCTTTCTATGCATTAATAAATCGAAACAGTGAATAAAGAATTAATTATAAAGACAAGTTCTGAAGCTGTCGATTTTGCCTTATTAAGAGACGGAAAGCTCATAGAACTTCACCGCGAAGCCAGTGAAAACAGCTTCTCAGTAGGTGATATATTTTTAGCCAAAGTGCGTAAGCCTGTATCAGGGCTTAACGCGGCTTTTGTGAACGTGGGGCATCAAAAAGATGCTTTTTTACACTATCACGATTTAGGACCTCAGTTCAACTCGTTGATGAAATTCACGAAGGCCCTTCTACAAAAGAAGACTTCAAATTATAGCTTAGCCAACTTTTCGCTAGAAGAAGAAATTGATAAAGAAGGAAGTGTCAGTGATGTCATAAAGGCCAATCAGTCCATTCTGGTTCAGATTGTTAAAGAACCGATTTCGACCAAAGGACCTCGCATCAGCTCTGAAATTTCTCTTGCAGGACGTTACGTGGTTATGGTACCGTTCTCAGATCGCATTTCAGTATCTCAAAAAATCGAGAGTTCTGAAGAAAAAAGTCGTCTTAAACGACTCGTAACCAGTATAAGACCCAAGGGTTTTGGAATCATCATCCGAACCGTCGCAGAAGGCAAGAAAGTTGCCGAACTCGACCAAGACATAAAACGTTTGGTCAAAAAGTGGGAAACCCTCTGCGATAATGTCAGCAAAGGTCAACATCCATCAAAAGTGCTCGTAGAGCTTAATCGCTCAACAAGTTACCTTAGAGATGTATTTAATGAAACCTTTACTGGAATTCATACGGATGATCCTGAGATGGCCGATCAAATTCGGGAATACCTCAGTCAAATATCTCCAAAACACGAATCTCTGATTAAACTGTATACCGAAGTAATGCCTATCTATGAAAAATTTGGAATAGATAGACAAATCAAAACCTCATTCGGCAGGACAGCCTCGATGTCAAAGGGTGCCTATCTCGTGATTGAACACACTGAAGCCATGCACGTTATTGACGTCAATAGCGGAAACCGGTCGAATCGTGCAAACAGTCAAGAAGACACCGCCCTCGAAGTGAATTTAATTGCTGCCTCTGAGGTTGCAAGACAGCTTCGATTGAGAGACATGGGAGGAATCATTGTAGTCGACTTTATCGATATGGGTAAAGGTGAGCATCGTAAAAAGCTCTACGACCATCTCAAAGAAGAGATGAAAGACGACAGAGCAAAGCACAAGATCTTACCACCTACTAAGTTTGGTCTTATTCAGATCACCAGACAACGCGTCCGACCTGAAATGAATATTACCACAACTGAAAAGAATCCTAATGCTATTGAGGATGCCGTAGAGGCCCCGATCAGCATGATCGATAAGCTCGAGTATCAAATAGAGCGAATAGCCCTTAAAAAAATAAAAGAAAAGGTGTTTCTGCATATTCATCCGTTTATTGCAGCTTACCTCACTAAAGGACTATTCTCTTTAAGATACAAATGGTACAAAAAGCATAAAGTCTGGGTAAATGTGATCCCTAGAGATGCCTATACGTACCTCCAGTATAATTTTAAGACCAAAGAAGGCAAAACGATACGTTTATAAAAAGCGGCCCATGTAAGGGCCGCTTTTTTTTTGCCGTATAGCCTCGTAATTTAGGGGTATGTACTACCGTAGTAAATCGGCGCAACCCGTCGGAAGTGTTACCGAGGCAAAGCGAAAAATAGAGGCCTTTTGCGCCTACCAAGAACGCTGCCATAAAGAGGTAGAAGCGAAACTCAAGTCCATGGGAATGATTGAAGAGTCTATAGCTCATCTGATCGGCCACCTCATTACCGAGAATTACCTGAACGAAGAGCGCTTTGCCATTCAGTACACCCTAGGAAAGCTACGGATCAAATCTTGGGGCTTCGAACGCATCTCAAGAGAACTGAAAGCGAGAGAGATCAGCGCTTACAATCTAAAAAAGGCTAGAGAGGCTTTTGAAAATGAACCCTACTTAGAGGTTTTTGAATCGCTAGCTTCAAAAAAGATTCAAGCGATCGAGAAACTTCCCTTATCAGAAAAGAAAAGAAAGCTCTTTCACTATCTCACATATCGTGGATGGCCAAGCGAATTGGTGTACGATAAGATTGGATCGTTATAAACGGGATTAATCGATAAGAACGATAAGCGTATTGTTCTTCATCTCAACTGCACCACCTTTAATTTCGATAGTAGTTGAATCCGCTTTGGTTTGGAAGCTGTCAGCATGTGTAGAAGCCAACAATTGACGATCTAGTCCTTTAATCACAAGCTCCCCTTCTTGAAGCACAGAAGCAATCGCTGCGTGATTTTCAAGAATCTGAAACGAGCCCATAACACCAGGAGCAGTCACAGAAGTGGCGTCGCCTTTGTATAAAGTAGCCTCAGGAGAGATGATTTCTAGGGTCATACGTAATCGCTATTAGATACTATTGATTAAGCTTCTGCAAGCATTTTCTCGCCAGCTTCGATCGCTTCTTCGATGGTTCCTTTAAGGTTAAATGCTGCCTCAGGAAGGTGATCTAACTCACCGTCCATGATCATGTTGAACCCTTTGATCGTATCCTTAATGTCTACCAATACTCCAGGGATACCTGTAAACTGCTCAGCAACATGGAAAGGTTGTGATAAGAAACGTTGAACGCGACGTGCTCTAGATACGGCTAGTTTATCTTCTTCAGAGAGTTCTTCCATACCGAGGATCGCGATAATATCTTGAAGCTCCTTGTAGCGCTGCAATAACTCTTTAACACGTTGTGCACACGCATAATGCTCGTCACCAAGAATGTCTGAGGTCAAAATACGTGAAGTTGAATCTAGCGGATCTACAGCCGGATAGATACCGAGCTCAGCAATCTTTCTTGAAAGTACAGTTGTAGCATCAAGGTGAGCAAACGTTGTTGCAGGGGCCGGATCCGTTAAGTCATCCGCAGGAACGTAAACCGCCTGTACCGAAGTGATCGAACCGTTCTTTGTAGAGGTGATACGCTCTTGCATCGCTCCCATCTCAGAGGCTAGCGTTGGCTGATACCCTACCGCAGAAGGCATACGACCCAATAGTGCCGATACCTCAGAACCTGCCTGAGTAAATCGGAAAATATTATCTACGAAGAAGAGAACGTCTTTTCCTTGACCGTCTCCAGCTCCGTCTCTAAAGTATTCTGCAATTGTTAAACCTGACAAGGCAACACGTGCTCTTGCTCCAGGAGGCTCATTCATCTGACCGAAAACGAAGGTCGCTTTAGATTCCTTCATAGCAGACTTGTCTACTTTAGAAAGGTTCCAACCTCCTTTTTCCATCTCTTCCATAAAGTCTTCGCCATACTTGATGATACCTGACTCAAGCATCTCGCGAAGAAGGTCATTTCCTTCTCTTGTACGCTCACCTACACCAGCAAAAACTGATAGACCACCGTGGCCTTTAGCGATGTTGTTGATGAGCTCTTGAATAAGTACTGTTTTACCTACTCCAGCTCCACCGAATAGACCAATCTTACCTCCTTTTGCATAAGGCTCAATAAGATCAATTACTTTGATTCCTGTAAAGAGAACTTCGGTAGAAGTCGAAAGATTTTCAAAAGCGGGTGCCTCACGGTGAATTGGTAGCCCTTTGTCTCCTGTTCTTTCTAGATCAGCAAGACCGTCAATTGGGGCTCCAATCACATTGAAAAGGCGTCCGTAAACATCTTCCCCAATAGGCATTTGGATAGGGGCTCCTGTAGCAGTCACCTCAATTCCACGGCTTAAACCATCTGTAGAGTCCATCGAAATGGTTCTTACTGTGCTCTCTCCAACATGTGATTGTACTTCAAGAACGAGTGTAGACCCGTCTGCCTTAGTTACAGTCAATGAATCGTAGATGTTCGGAAGCTTTGATCCTACTTCAAATTCAACATCGATTACCGGACCAATTACTTGTGAAATCTTTCCCGTTAAAGCCATGAGATTTAGTAAAGTTTTTGAGGCGTTTACCCCTTAAAATTTAATTGCGCAAATATAGGGAGATTGACAAGACTAAAAAAGGAATGTTAAAATAAAAGCGCCCCTAATTGGGGCGCTTTTACTAGACCACTAAAGTCTTGATCTATTAGAAGTTGATATTCACAGAAGCATAGTAAATCGAACCGATTCTTCCTGTTCCAATAGCAGTGATATAATCTCCTCCAGCAATGTTTGATCCTCCTAATTTCAATACCGTATTGTATTGCGGAAGTTTGTAAGTCATTGCTGCGTCTAGGACATCAAATGCAGGAACCTCTCCGTCTGCGAAAGAAGCCTCCCATAAGTAAGATCCTGAATAACGATAGTTCAAGTTAAATCCAAAGTTTTTGAATAACTCGCTATGAGATAAGGATGCCTTAAAGCGGTCTTGAGGAGTGTTAAGACCTACTTCGAAATCTGGGTACTTTATGCGATCAATATCTAAGCGTGTGTAAGTATAGTTCACTCCTAAATCAAATCCTGCGATCTTTGTGTCTATTCCTGCTACAAATCCATACGATTTTACAGGTACTTCGGTATTCGAATAGGCTTGATAAATCTTATAATCCCCATTCTGGAGTGCTAACAAAGAAAGTTGATTGTCCCCTGCTGTTCCGTACAGCGGAACGACTTTCGTTTCTGCAGCATTGAAATTCGTATATGAATTATGGTAAGCGCTTACGTCTACAACAAAGCGTCCAATCTTACCGCGGTACCCTGCTTCAACAGCGTCGATTTGTTCTGCTTGTACCTGACGCGTGTCTTTCTTCACAGGCGCACCTGCTAAAACTGAACTCAACGAGAATGAATTCTCATAAGCCGCACGACCTACTACGGTAGCAGTAGCCGGAATACCCAATGCTTGAGCTTGTGCACTCACTGGGAAGGTTCTTACATCTCTATCAAGATTCGAATCTGCTCCCCCTACGAGGACAGCGTTTCCGACATCAAGACCGATAAAGAAATCCTGAGTAGTTGGGTTTCTGAATCCGGTTTGTGCAGAAACACGGATGTTGTGATTGCGTTTAGATCCTAGGGTATAACCTAAAGAAACTCGAGGAGAAATAAATCCTTCTAAGAATTCGTTCTTATCGTAGCGAGCCGAAGTGGTGAACTTCGCACGCTCATCAGCAAAAGACTTCTGAAGCTGAGCATACGCACCGTATTCGCTATAGGTAATTGGCCCGTCCTTATCTGTAAAAATGGTTCCGTTTGAGCTCAATTCGTATTGTCTGTAAGATCCACCGACTTGAAGATCAGCCCAGTCATTGATCAGATGAGCAAAGTTATAGTTACCGTTGATGTGTCTGAATTTCGTGTTGTCGATGAAGCGAGCTCCTGTTCTAAAATCACCATCTTGTTTCACCTTCGCAAAGGCGTTGTTAAACTCTGCGGTGCCTGGCTCATATCGATTGATATGTGGGAATCCCGTAGCTGAAACAATACCTAGCGATCCAGCGAATGTAGCTGGGTAATCCGCCATCTGACGTGCAGATCTATGTGCCTCTTCGTTATCACGACCTATCTGGCGTGATAAGAGGTACCCTCTTACATAATCCTCAAACCATTTTTGGTCTGGAGACCACTGTCTGTTAACATTGATCGCAGCGAAACGCGTATCATACGCATCACCCGAATCTTCTGCTGTAACATATCCTCTTATAAAGAAGTTATCGTTTTTGATCTCAAGCTTTTGCTGTGTCATTGCAAATCCAGACACCGCATAACGGTTGGCTCCTTGGTAAATCGTTGTTCCAGTACCTCTTCGGTAGTTATAGATCACTTCAAGGTCGTCACCGAATGGACGGTAGTGTACCGCTAAATCACGCTTTACACTCTGGGCTCCGTAATCGGCAAGGTCAGCCTCATCGTACCCTGTTCTTGCAACAGTAGCAGAACCGAATGTTCCTGCAGGAGTCCCAGCAAAGAAATCAAAGTCTAATGTAGTAGCTACCTCGTCACCGTAAACGTTTAGACCGTCATAGGCCGGATTGTTTAATGGCGAAGCCCATCCGTAACCTAAAGCACCAGCGCTCGTATCGGTGCGGTCGTTCGCATGCCAATCTTCTCCCTGCATAAAGGTGAAGTTGGCTTTCACTGCTAACTTATCTGAGAAACGCTTCGCAATACGCACTCCGAAATCGGAGTACTCATTGGTGCCCGCTGCATCTTGAACGGTATATCCTGTTTTTCCGTAAACGCTAATTCCTTCTGAATCGAAAGGATTTTTTGACGTCATGAATAAAATACCGTTGAAGGCTCCTGCTCCGTAAAGGGCAGAAGAAGCTCCTGGCAGAATTTCTACACTCTGAACGTCAAGCTCTGACATACCCACAAGGTTTCCTAGAACGAAGTTCAAACCTGGGGCCGTATTGTCCATTCCGTCTACCAACTGTAAAAAACGAGTGTTGGCAAAGGTTGCAAAACCACGCGTGTTAATAGATTGAAAGGTCAGTGAGTTGGTATTAATATCAACTCCTTTAAGATTTTGAAGACTTCCGTAAAACGATTCTGAAGTGGCATTTTCAATTTGCGCTATACCAAAGCGTTCCACCGAAACGGGTGATTCAAAAATACGTTCAGGAGTTCGAGAAGCTGAAATTATAATTTCATCAAGGGCTGTAGAAGCCTCGTTCAACGTAACTGTCAGTGAAGACCCGTTGAAAGAAACTGTAGCAGTCGAATATCCTATACTCGATACTCTAACCGAAAACGGAGGTGTCTGTGTAGACGAGAACATGAAGTTTCCATCGAAATCTGCAACAGCCCCTTCAGACTGTCCGACTACAACGATATTGGCATTCGCCACGGGCTGACCATTTTGGTCAACTACTTTACCCGAAACAGTAGTTTGAGCAAAGGCGATTGTACTGGTTACTAAACCCAATAATAGAAGTAACTTTTTCATAAATGTTAAAATAAAATAGCTTTGGCTAGTTTTTCAGGGGAAAGATAGTCTTTTTTTTGCTGAATTGATGAAACACAGTGCCTTGACAATGAGGACCTAAGCAGTCTTAACAACTCTAGTTTGAGAAATTTATAAGCTCCCTGCGATAGGCGGTAAGGAGTTTCGACTTTGAAACAAAACCCGCGTATTTGCCCTGCTTCAACACCGGTAGATTCCACGCTCCAGAATCTTGAAAGCGCTGCATGACGCGTTGCATCGTGTCTTTTTCGTAATGAATGGTATCAGGAGGCCGTGTCATATAGCTCCGAACCTTGGTTTGATCGTAAACGGTCTGGTCGAATAAGAAAGGGCGGATGTCATCCAAAAGGATTACTCCCACCAATTGATCTGAATCATCTACTACCGGAAATAAATTTCTGCTCGACTTGGCAACCCCCTGTTGAAGTAATTCTCTGAATGACATGTCTTCTCTTAGGACTACAAAGTTGGTTTCAATCACGCTGTCGAGAGTCATCAAGGTCAACACACTTTGGTCTTTATCAAAAGACAAAAGCGCATCTTTTTCAGCTAACTCTTTGGTATAAATAGTGTGTTCGATACTGTTTTTAGTAATGAGATAAGCCATAGACACAGATAGCATTAGGGGGATAAAGAGCGCATAACCTCCTGTAATCTCGGCGATCAAAAATATCGCTGTGAGAGGTGCCTGTAACACTCCGGCTAGTATGGCGGCCATGCCGACAAGCGTAAAATTAGCTTCAGAAACCTGGTGGGTAAGTCCTAGTTGATTGATCAATTTTGCGACAGCGTTTCCTAGAGAGCTTCCCATCACCAGGGCCGGAATAATGATTCCTCCAGTACCCCCAGCAGCGATGGTTGTAGTCATGACTACTGATTTAAAAAGCGTAATGCCTAGAAGTAAAACAATAACCATCCAAGGGTTTGAAGCCCACCGGGCCATTAGTGACCCCTCAATCACCGCGTCGTGATTAGACACCAAAAGGTTGTTGATCACCGAAAAACCTTCACCGTAAAGCGGAGGGATTGCAAAGAGTGTTATTCCTATAAAGAGTCCCCCAATCAGCAAACGCCTACCCTTCGATTGAATACGCTGAAAGAATCCAGTAATGCCAAAGTGTACCTTATGAAAGTAAACCGACACCAATCCTGCTACTAAGCCCAAAGCCAAGTAAAGTGGCGTGTCATTGACGCTGAATGATTCGGAAAGCGTCACCTTAAACAGCACTTCGCCTCCGACAAAAAAGAAAGAAGTGATCACTGAAACCAGCGAGGCAATAAGCAGCGGCAATAAAGAAGCAAACGTCAGGTCAAGGCTAAAGATTTCTATCGCAAAGACTACTGCAGCAATAGGAGACTGAAAGCTTGTGGCAATAACACCAGAGGCCGCACAGGCAATGAGTAACTGACGTGTTTTTCGGTTCAAATGAAACAGGTCTCCGAAAGTCGAAGAGGCTGCAGAAGCAGATAAAATGGTAGGGCTCAACAAACCTACTGAACCTCCAAATCCGGCGGTTAAAGGTGCAGTGATCAGCGGAAAAAAGAATTTGTCTCCACTTATCTTTCCTCCTTTCTTCGAGAGCGCATATAAAACCGTCGGAATAGGATTAAAAACACCCTTTTTATAGAGTCGCTCTACCACCAAATAGACCGCAAAAAGGCCAAGGATCGGCAAAACAAAGTACAATCCGTTTCGAGTGAGTGAAAGTCCGAGCTCTGCTACATAAGCAATAGCAAAGGTGATGTTCTTGATGAGTACCGAAATCAATCCGGCCACTAACCCTATCAAGGCGCTTAGGATAAAGACGAAGTTACGCTCTGAAATGTGCTTGTACTTCCAGATCAAAAATTTACGCATTAGCGCACTTAGCTTCTCATTCACAGCGCTAAACTACTAAATGGTTTAATAGAGACCCTATTCATTCTACCGTAACCGACTTCGCTAGATTGCGCGGTTGGTCTACGTTGCACCCCCTCATAATGGCTATATGATAAGCAAGTAACTGGAGTGGAATGGTCGTTAAAATGGGTGCGAGCGACTCTTCAATCTCTGGAATCTCAATGCAATGATCTGCCAATGCGGCCACCTCATCATCTCCCTTAGTGACAATGGCTATAATCTTCGCCTTGCGTGATTTTATCTCTTGTATATTACTGACGACTTTCTCGTAATGTCCTTTGCGCGTGGCTATCACAAAAACAGGCATCTGTTCATCAATCAGCGCTATTGGACCGTGTTTCATCTCAGCGGCAGGATACCCCTCAGCGTGTATATAGCTGATTTCTTTGAGCTTCAACGCTCCCTCTAAGGCAACCGGAAAATTGTATCCACGTCCAAGGTAGAGACTGTTTTCAGCCTGATAGTAGGCGGATGCAATTGCTTTAATGTGTGCATCTAGCTCAAGAACTTCTTGAACTTTTTCAGGCACCGCTTCGAGTGCTTTCGTTAGATGATTGATCTCTGAATGCGAGAGACTCTCTTTGGCCTGAGAGAGCTTAAGGGCTATCAGGGTGAGTACCGTTATTTGTGTAGTGAAGGCCTTGGTCGAGGCAACACCAATCTCTGGCCCAGCATGGGTGTAAGCCCCTGCATGTGTCTCTCTAGCTATAGAAGATCCGACCACGTTACATATTCCAAACACAAAGGCTCCTTTGCTCTTTGCCAATTTAATGGCCGCAAGAGTGTCGGCGGTTTCTCCGGACTGAGAGATGGCAATGAGTACATCTCCGGGGCCTATGACCGGGTCACGATAGCGAAATTCTGAAGCGTACTCTACCTCAACCGGTATTCTCAAATAGGTTTCAAAAATGTATTCGCCTACTAATCCGGCATGCCATGAAGTACCGCATGCGGCAATGATAATACGCTTGGCCTCTAAGAAGGTGTTCAAGTGCTGCTCCACTCCAGCCATTTTGATCAGGCCTTGATCGCTGAGAAGTCTTCCTCTAAAGGTGTCTTGAATAGCCTTCGGTTGCTCGTAAATCTCTTTGAGCATAAAGTGATCGTATCCGCCTTTTTCAATTTCTTCGAGTGAAAGCTCGAGTTCAACAATGAACGGATCGACTTCTTTATTGCTTTTGATTTTACGCACCTCTACCTCTTCGTCACGAGCGATAACCGCCATTTCACCGTCTTCAAGGTAAATCGCATTGGAGGTGTAGGCAATAAAAGGGCTTGCATCTGAGGCAATGAAATACTCCTTATCTCCGACTCCTATGGCGAGCGGACTTCCCATTCGTGCAGTGACCAGTCGGTCGGGCTGTTCTCGATCAAACACGACGATAGCGTATGCACCAACCACCTGATTGAGTGCCAGACGAACGGCCTTAGCCAGTTTAACTTGTTCCTTTTGTTGAATCTCTTCAATCAGATTGACCAAGACTTCTGTATCGGTGTCTGACTTGAAAGTATACCCGCGCTGCTCTAAGGTCGTCTTCAACGACTGATAATTTTCAATAATTCCGTTGTGCACTATGGCTAACCTTTCAGAATTAGATAGGTGAGGATGTGAATTGACATCATTAGGAACACCGTGAGTAGCCCAGCGGGTATGCCCTATGCCAAGAGCACCATTAACCGTGTGGGCATTTTCTGCCTTTTCCTTAAGGTCAAAGACCTTTCCTTTCGTTTTAGAAACAGTAATTTGATCGCCGTCGAAGAGCATTAAACCGGCGCTATCATAGCCTCGATATTCGAGACGTTGAAGTCCTTTAACTATAACGTCAAAAGCCTCTCTTTGACCGAGATAGCCAACAATTCCACACATGCCAATTGGGTTTGGCACAAAGTTATGAAATCAAGCCGGTTTGAAGGCCTACTGATTGAGCTCTGTGTAGTAAATAGTAAGCTTGAGTCGCTTGTCTTCTGGTACGCTCAAACTCGGCCCGAATAGCACTGTACCGAGTGGCGAAATACCCGACATCAATGGGTAGTTTACAGCGGTTTGATCGTCTAAAATGGCCTGCTGAACCTGTGGGAAAGCAATATTGGCACTTACTGCAACATTGATAGGCGCATTCAACGAGTCGCGAATGATAATATCATTAAAGTAATCGGTGACGTTTGCTTTATACGCTTCTCCTCTTCCGGCGGTGTTCTTTCTCAGTGCACCGTCGTAATTGAGATATACTCCCAAGGCGGTTTGGCTTGAGGATGTCTCGTTACTTGCATTGTACAAAGGCAAGCTATTGGTCGATTTGTACATGTATAGGCGAGGAGGCTCATAAGGAGTGAGTGCCATTTTATCCTGATCTACAAAGAATTCAAAACTGACTTCATTCACGAGCCAGTTGTTTTGACGCGCCTCATCGATAACCGATTGCGGAATCTCAAGTTGAAGTAGTGATCCACTGCCTCCTTTTAAGAACAAACGATCAGGAGTTGCCTCTTTTTGAGTGTCAAATGATAATGCCTTACTATATGTCCAGGTATTGATCGCATTCCCTTGGGTGAATCCGGTAGCGCTTCCGGTTAAAAAGTTGAGGCGGTACGTTGTGGTACTCTGGTCCCGCGTATCATCTGCGGTGTCTGTAGTGCCCTGAGTATTAATGGAATCGTACTCGTATTCAATCTCAATATAGGCCTGACTCATGTCTAATAAAAGCATGAGATCATCGCTTGAATCAATACTCAAGTGAAGTCCTCTAAGGTGATCGACGAAATTAGCCTGCGAACGAAGGGCATCGCTCCCTTCTTGACCCATAATTCTGTCTTGAAAGAAGAGTTTATCTAACTCAACTAAAATTCCAGGATCTTTAGACTTCGTTACATTAAGAGTGAGTGATTCATCAACATCCTCTGTTGCCGGATCATCCTCGTTATAGTATACGTACTGATAATCGCTTATAACCACCGGTCCTTCGAAAAGTTCCTTTCCTAAAAAAGGCTCATATACAGATCCTTTGTCTGAAAAATAAGCCTGAGACTCTAAGAAATCGGTTTGCGGATCGCGATCGCGCAGATAATAATCTGAGGTTCTGACCTTAAGGTTAAATCGGTCTTGGTCTGAGAAGGAGTAAATACTGTCTAAGTCGTAGCGACGCGCGTAAGAATTAGCGGCCGTATCGTCATCCTGAGCGTCTGGAATTCCGTCATTATCAGTGTCTGATGAAAGTGGGTTCCATCCTAGCAAACGCTCTTCATTGTCTGAAAGCCCGTCTCCGTCGCTATCGCTGAGAGGATCATTTGGATCTACATCAAAACTATCCAAAACGCCATCCGAATCGCTATCCGAAGAGGCGGCAGAAGCTCTAAAAAACGGAATGTACAAAGAGACCTTAGTTACGGTTTCACGCTCGTCTAAATCGTTGTCTAATTCGCCTACTGCCGAGAGCTCTCCAAACGAAGGGTTCGGAATTGAAAGCTGCACCTGCGACAAAATAGAGGCGTTAGTCTCTCCAAAAACGGGGTCTTTGTAGTTTCCTAATTGATAAACAGGAACTTTATTGGTTTGTACACGGTCTATGGCCAATTGACTGATTGATTCTATGGTGTACGTTTTCTTGCTCAGGGTAAAGGGCTCTCCGTAAACCAAAGACTCACCTAGGGTGAACGATTCAGTTTCACAAGAAATTAATCCTAAAAAGAAAATGCTAAGCGCGAGCAAGGCCTGCGCTTTTCCTTTCAAATGCTTCAACATAGAAACGCTCCTAGAAATAAGAATTGTAGAACTTGATATAGGCTTCTTCGGTTTCTTGAACTGGAACATATTCAAGGATTGGTTTTCCTGAAGACTTGCAGTATTTCTGAAGGTCGTCAGAGATATTTTCACCGGCGAATATAAGGCCATCAGAGTGATCTGCTGCTACCTTTAACAAATTTGTATGATTTGGATTTTTTAGGCACTCGAAAGTGGATAGATCAAGATTGTCAAATGCAATCTTCTCGCAAATTTTTCCTGGGATCTCACCTTCAAATTCCTCCTCGTAAATAGAGGTTATGATCTTCGTATCGTCGAACATCGCCTCGTCTTTGTAGAAGTTTTTTAAGTACAGTGGTAGCAAAGAGGCCATCCATCCGTGTACGTGAATAATATCAGGAGCCCAATTGAGTTTCTTCACCGTTTCAATTACCCCTTTGGCGAAGAAAATAGCACGTTCATCATTGTCCTCGTGCATTTCACCTTTCGGATTGGTAAAGGTAGACTTACGCTTGAAGTATTCGTCATTGTCTATAAAGTAAACTTGAATGCGCTCTTTTGGAATCGAGGCTACTTTGATGATAAGTGGCATGTCCATGTCATTGACCACCAAATTCATTCCCGAAAGGCGGATGACTTCATGGAGCTGATGTCGTCTTTCGTTAATCACTCCATATCTAGGCATGAAAATTCGGATTTGACCGCCATTGCTGTTCACTACCCTAGGAGATTCATAAGACATTAATGAGACCTGATTCTCCGGCAGGTAGGGTACTAGTTCAGACGATACAAACAATATCTTTTTTCCATTCATAAACCCTAGATTTTTGTGTATCAAAAAAGAAGGGACAAAGATACAAATTTATTGTGTATAAGCCTATTTGGTGTATTTTTGGACCCTTAGCGGCGCTCATGAAGCTTACTCAAACTGTCGACGAGCTCAAAGAAATTTTGGCTCCGGCGTACCAATCGAAATTGACAATTGGGTTTGTCCCTACCATGGGAGCCTTGCACGAAGGTCATCTCAACCTTGTTAAACGAGCCTTGTTTAAATCAGAGGTGGTCGTCGTGAGTATATTCGTCAATCCTACTCAATTTAACGACCCTACAGACCTTGAGGCCTACCCAAGAACCTTGGAGAGCGATTTAGATCAACTGCGCAGTCTATCAGACCAGCTTATTGTTTTTCATCCTGAGGTAACCGCCCTATATACCGATCAACCTCAATCGAGGTCCTTTGATTTTAAAGGTTTAGACAAGGTGATGGAGGGGGCCTATCGTCCTGGTCACTTCGACGGAGTGGCGACAGTAGTCGAACTGCTATTTAAAGCGGTTCGTCCTACAGTGGCTTACTTTGGAGAAAAAGATTTCCAACAAACTCTGATTGTAAAAGCACTTGTCAAACAAGAGCGGCTTCAGGTGCGCATCGAGGTGTGTCCGACCACAAGAGAATTAAACGGATTAGCTCGCAGTTCTAGAAACGAAAGACTTAGCTCCCAAGGGCGCGTCAAAGCCGCGTTTATCTATCAACAATTGAAGTGGGCCA
>Ga0255768_10002649_pt1 | contig 17977 bp, 21 predicted proteins | sample 071ome_33_FD_179983 | JGI IMG/M metagenome (GOLD analysis project Ga0255768, IMG submission 179983) | Coastal salt marsh microbial communities from the Groves Creek Marsh, Skidaway Island, Georgia - 071412AT metaG (version 2) | ecosystem: Environmental > Aquatic > Marine > Intertidal zone >...
CCATCTAAATTTGCGTTGGAAATTGAAAAAATCGTTGCTGAGGAAAAATTAAATTACATTGATGCTATTGTTCACTATTGCGAAATCAATAGTCTTGAGGTAGAATCTGTGACGAAACTTGTATCCAAACCACTGAAAGAAAAACTGAAGTGGGATGCTACAAGACTAAACTTTATGAAAAGAACTTCTAGAGCAAAATTACCGTTATGATTTCTCGTGATGAACTAATGCATCATCGTCTTCAGGCTTGGTTACGAGAAAACCAATCTGAAGATTTGACATATCTTGGGTATTATGAAGATACTCTTGGTCAACTTAAATATTGGTATAAAATTGCCGATTATGAGGTGTCTGTAGATTGTATTGAAGATCTTGAACTGGTAGAAGATGAAAGTGACTCCCTTTGAAACGTATCAACATTATCTCTCACTCAAAAATCATTTTACAAACCCAAAATACGATTTCTTTAAGTATGGTGCGAAGACCCGTGCGAGTGTAACCTCTTTCAATAAGAGGAAAGATAAGTATTGGTTTGAAAAAACCTCGCGTAAATATAGTGATGATGAAATTATAGATTTTCTTGTATCTAATTTCACTGCCACCGATAACCCACAAAACCTATGGATTGGAGAAATTATCAATTCTGGCGAAAGAAATTACGCCGAGTGGATGAAAAGACAACAGAGTTTGACATACTTATTCACAGAACAAAGCAACGAATTGTTCTCGGAGAACAAATTAGACGATGTTTTCAACTGTTCGAAAGGACATCCACCAGTTCTAAAAATGTTCCTGGGCGGAAAAATTTCCCTAGAAACCCTAGTGATATATGATAAAATATTCCTATTCAGGAATAAGTTTGATAAGAAACTTTTAGACCCAGTGTGGGAGTCCGTAAGTCTTAAACTTAAAAAGTATAATTCATTCATAAATATTGATATATTCAAGTTTAAAAAGATTTTGCGGGAAATTGTAAATGAGTGAGTTCTTTCAGTCTGATATTATTCAAGACGAACTAAATGAAATCAATAAAATTCAAGAGAAAATCTACGGGAGTCTTTTGAGTTTTGGTTCCATGTCACGCGAAGAAAAACTTGAACATATTGATTTGCTAACAGACTTGCTCGAAAAGCAGCAAGTGATGTATACTAGGTTATCTCTTTCGGACGACCCTCAAGCGGTTGAGATGAAAGAGAACCTACGCAAGTCAGTTGCCATGATGGGATTCCCAGCAGGAACTGACATGCAATCTTTATTCAGTAGTATGAACGCCACGATTAAATCTCTCAGGGATTATGTTGACGCCTGAGACTTTCCTTGTTATACTATCCGAGTAAATCACCCGAATCCAAACTAATCCGAGGTAATCCGAATGTCTTTTGCTGACCTTAAGAAGCAATCTAAACTGGGCTCTCTGACCGCCAAACTGGTCAAAGAAGTCGAAAAAATGAACAGTTCAAGTAGTTCTGGAGATGATCGTCTCTGGAAACTTGAGTGCGATAAGAGCGGCAACGGTTATGCTGTTATCCGTTTCCTGCCTGCCCCCAACGGCGAAGATCTGCCGTTTGTCAAACTTTATTCTCATGCCTTCCAAGGACCTGGCGGTTGGTATATTGAGAATTCCCTGACCACTCTGGGTCAGAAGGATCCTGTTTCTGAATACAACACGATGCTGTGGAACAACGGCACCGATGCTGGTAAAGATCAGGCACGCAAGCAAAAGCGTAAACTGACTTATGTTGCTAACATCTATGTGGTGAAGGATCCTGCCAATCCTCAGAACGAGGGTAAAGTTATGCTTTATAAATTTGGCAAGAAGATCTTTGACAAACTCACTGCTGCCATGCAACCTGAGTTTGAGGATGAAGAGTCAATTGATCCGTTTGATTTCTGGCAGGGTGCCAATTTTAAACTGAAGGCAAAGAATGTTGCTGGTTATCGCAACTATGACTCTTCTGAGTTTGCCAGACCTGATGCTCTCCTGGATGACGATGATGCCATGGAGGCAATCTGGAAGAAAGAATACTCTCTTGAAGAGTTTATTGCTGCAGATCAATTCAAGTCTTATGATGATCTGAAGAAGCGCCTTGATTATGTTCTTGGAATCAAAGGAACTCCTAAGTTCCAAGATCAAGAATCTGTTGAAGAGGAAGAAGAATTTCGTCAACAAAACCGTGCTTCGGAACCAGTTCCTCAGACTTTAAAGGATGAACTTGATAGTCTGACTCCTTCATCTTCTTCGTATGATGAAGATGATGATACTCTCAGTTACTTTGCAAACCTTGCTAACTGAACACTGGGGAGACTTCGGTCTCCCTTTTTTATGCCCCGATTACTTTCGTATTTTCTGTTCTGATTAAAGTGTCATTAACATATTCCGAAGAACGATCATAGAGCATGATTTCTCTCATATCATTTAAAAACTGTTGTAGATATGATCGTCTGAGCAAATAAATTGAAGATTTTTCTTGATTTTTTCTGACTTCATAATCATAGTTTGTAATACTTACCACAGGGTTGATAGTGGTCGCGACATTATCTGGATTTGGAATTGCGAAATCAGAGTCAACTACTTTTCCTGCAGGAAGAATCAATCTTCCGATTGAATCCTTTACTTCTGTGGTTTCATAATGATGTGGAGAAGTCAATCCTGCAATACCGTATTTTTTCTCTGCGAGATTATAGAGGTCACGATTTGATAGAGGCCATTCATTTCTCACATTGATAATACCTGCTGTCATTAATACAACCCAATCAAATTCTGCATTTCCATAAAACTCTTCGGCAACAGTATCTGGTCTGGCACCTTCCATAATTTCATACTTATTGAAAATTGTAAAAGAGTTTTGTAAGTCATCACGCAACTTATTTCTTCTGAATAAGTTTTTGACTCTTATGTAATCCCCTGTCGAGAGAGTATCAGATAAAAAAGACTGATAATCTATTTCTGGTAGTTCTCTAAAGTAACCCATTTTAGTATCCTACTCCTCGTGCTCCTTTTACTGCTTCAGATCCAGATCTCAATGGACCAACAAACTCTTCATCATAATCAATATCATAAATTGGTTCAATTTCTTTGAAAGTTAAATCCATAATAATTGAAACTGGGGTTCCATCACTATAAGTTGCATAAGTTCCATCAGCAGTGTATGTGACATTTATACTTTCTAAGAAACACTGTTTAAAACTATGTAGAAATTGATGATCGCCATTACCTTGACGATATCTCAATTCAAATACATTTGGTGTTTTTAAAAATGTTGTGTTATTTGCATTATCTCCTATATCATTTGGAGTGTTTCTTATATTGGTTCCTTTTACCTTTGGAGCCATATTTTTTTTAAGACATCTTATTAATCTTTTTACTTCTAAACTTTCGTCTCCATTTCTAGGAGTCATTTTAAATTTAAATCTGAATGTTCTCAGTGTCGGTCCACTGAACAGGAGTTCCATGTTCGGATTTAAAATTTCACCTTGCTCTCTTGCTAATATTTCATCTGCAGTAACATTTGCCCCAAGTATTCCGATTGCCTTTGATGCCAGTGATCTTGTTACAAATCCTTGACCACCCGCAATTCCACCCACAGTATTCACTGTATTTTGCATTAGGCCTAATGCAGCACTATTTAAAGCGGATCCAAAATCTTCACCCGATCCCAATGCTTTTCCAGATTCCATAATATCTTTAATACCACCAAGTGCAGCACCGGCAATAGAATTTAAATTTGATGACTTAGTGCTTATTGCATTACCATCTTGAATGTTTGATGGAATTGGTAATAATACTGTTTCGAGTCTCTTTGTTCCATTATTGACTCTTCTAGTTCCTGGTCTTCCAGCAAAACTTCCGGTATTGGAAAGTACAGGAACATATTCCACGATATCAATTTGCAGATAATCTGTGGTTTCCGCAATCATTGTAAGTGGATATCGATAAACTTTTTTATCTGCCATTTATCTTTTTCTAACTATTTAGAAACTTGGCATAAGGAATTTCGCGAAGATCTTCAAGTTCTCCTGCATCAACTTCATACAAATTAGTTTGTATTTCTTCCCAAGTATATTTTCTATACTTTCCCCAGTGAAAGTTGATGCCAGTAAACCCAGATCCATAAACTTCTGTGCAGGCAATTAATGGATGCAAATCGTATCTTATTCCTGGAGTTTTTGCTCTATAAACATAAGTATAAAACTTGCCTTCTGTAGGAATTTGAACTACAGTATCTTTGAGTGCTTCTCTTATTTTTACCATTAAATATTCTGGTGATTCAATTCCAATTAAATCGCCAATAATTCTTCTAACACGATTTGCATTATCATCAGTGGGTCTATCTTTTGGTTTTCTTATGTCTTTTCTTACGCCAGAATCATATACATTAGAACCTACTGGAATGCTTGGATCATTACTGTAAGTTACTTCCCCAGTTTCTAGAACATAACTGTATCCTTTTCCAAGTCTACCACCTTTTCTAATGGTGCGTTTTTCCATTACTTGATACCTAATTCGTTTTCGGTTAGAACTTTAAATTCATATCCACGATCAAGACACCATTCTTTTGCGGCTTCCCATTTTGCCTGATTTTTGGCATATTCAACGACTTCAAAAATGTATCCTTTTGTTTTTTTCTTTTGAACTTTTGGTTCGACACATTGTTTTAGAGGTTTGATTTCAATGATCATTTTTTTAATTTTTCCATTTGATTCTCTGACCTTAATATAAAAGTCTGGAAAATAACGATGAACTCTGTTATCTACTGGGGATAGATATGGAACTACAATTTCTTCACTTCCCCACTCAAGAATATTTTCATTCTTGTCACAATAAACCATAAATTTTCTTTCCCAGAGAGAACGGTAGACGATATTCGTTGGGTCACCTTTGTATTTTCTAGGATAAGATGGTTGATATTTTCCTTTATATGCCATCTAAATAACTAATAATAAAGTAGTCTTATAGGTATTTAGAGTGGCAATACCAAATCCAAACTCTATAATAGGAAAAGGAGAAAAATATTCTACTGATACAAAAAAGATACTTGGGAATTTATCTCAATCCAATTATTATCTTGTCAATTTTTCAAGTCTTACAACTGTTGGTGGAAATCAAGATCTTCTAAAGTATATAAATGGTAGAGGAATAAAAACTAATTTTATTTCTAGAAATTCTGGAATTCTTTGCTCAGAAGCATCTTTACCAGGATCTACTCTTGCTACAGCAGAGGTAAAGGATAATTTTATGGGAGTTCCTCAAGAATTTGCACACACTAGGTTATATGCTGATATTGACTTTACATTTTATGTGGATCATGATTATGATAATATAAGGTTTTTTGAAAGTTGGATTGAATTTATCTCTAGTGCAAGTAGTGCAGATCCTTACTCTACAAATTATTATCGTAGGATGAGATATCCTGATGACTATAAGTGTCAAACAATGTCAATTACTAAATTTGAAAGAGATGGGTCATCACGATTAGATTATGTTTTTGTTAATGCATTCCCAAAATTGATAACTGCTGTTCCAGTTTCTTATGGCCCTGCCGATATTCTTAGAGTTAGTGTTAGTTTTAATTATGACAGATATATTATGAACCCTGTAAAACAAATTAGTGGAGGATCCATATCTGAATTTGATCCTGATGCAACTAGGGGGGAAAATAGAACGTTTGTTTCAGCAGAGCAAGCATTAAAAGATTTGCAAAAGAGAAATTCATTATCTTCATCACCAGCAGCACCGGCACCAGCACCAGCAGCACCAACAACTGTAGATCCTAGATCACCTGAGGCAAATATTTCTAGACAAGAAGCAGCAAAATTAGAAGCACAACAACGAAGAGAAGCAAAAAGAGAACAGATAGAAAGAAATCAGGCAGATAGAGAAAGATTTAGAAATCGTCCCGATTTATTTTTTTAATTAAATTATCTCTAAATAATCACATATGAATTGTATCGCATACTATGCCTTTACCTAAGATTAATACGCCAACGTATGAAATGACGTTGCCTTCGACCGGAAAGAAGATTAGATATAGACCTTTTCTTGTGAGAGAAGAAAAGATTCTGATCATGGCAATGGAATCTGAAAATATGACAGAGATTACCAATGCCATTGTTCAAATTCTTTCCGATTGCATTCTTTCAAAAGATGTCAAAGTAGAGTCTCTTGCAACTTTTGATATTGAGTATCTTTTCTTAAATGTTCGCGCCAAGTCTGTTGGAGAGACTGTAGAAGTTAATGTAACTTGCCCCGATGATGGCGAAACTCAAGTGGAGATTTCAATAGATATTGATACTATTAAAGTTCAAAAAACAAGAGGTCATAAGAACATCATCAAACTTGATGATGACCTTTCGATGAAACTTAGGTATCCTTCATTGGAACAATTTGTTGAGAGCAATTTTGAAACGACAGATGGATTAAGTGAAGTTGGTCAATCACTGTCTATGATTACATCATGCGTTGAAATGATTTATAGTCAGGAAGAAAGTTGGGAAGCATCTGACTATTCAAAGAAAGAACTTGATGAATTTATTGAACAATTGAATACAAAACAATTTAAAGAGATTGAGAAGTTCTTTACTACAATGCCAAAACTTTCTCATACAATTATGGTGAGGAATCCAAAGACTGGTGTAGAATCCGAAGTAGTTCTTGAGGGTCTTGCAAGTTTTTTCAGTTAGGTATGGCTCACACTAATCTTGAGTCATACTACAAGATTAACTTTGCTCTCCTACAGCACCATAAATATTCATTAACAGAGTTAGAAAATATGATTCCTTGGGAAAGAGAAGTATATCTTGCTCTTCTCCAACAATATATTGAGGAAGAAAACCTAAAGGCACAGCAACAGAATGGCTAAAAAAGTTACTGGAAGAACTGATCAAGGAACCAAGAAGTTCCCCGGTGATGAAGAGTATAAAAAAATGTTTGCTGAAATGGTTGAGAAGGATAAACCCCAAAAACCTTCGAAACCAAAAATGAATGTGCAGAATGTTTCTTCTGCAGTCTTTGGGAAAGAGGGTGGATCTAATGAATCTTTCAAAAAAATTCATGGAACGATTAGTAAGTTAACGGGTCATGTTAGAAAGGCAGTAATTCGTATTGGTGTTTTAGAGAAAAAATTAGTGGGGATTGAAAAAAATATTGCAAATGATGGTGAAAAAATCACCAGAATTAAAAATATTTTGAAAAATCAAAAAAGTGATATTGGAAAAAAACTTCCAGGAAGCAGTCAAGATAACCTAGAGAAAACACTAATAGAAACTAACAAACTTCTTATAAAAATTCAAAGTGAATTGGCAAAGGCATTTGCCTCAAGAGAAGGTGATCAAAGAAAAAAACAAGATAATTTAAAAAGAGCACAGTCTCGAAGAAAACTTCAGAGAGAAGAAAGTCAATTAGAAAAATCCTCAAAAAGACTTGGAGAATCTGTAGCAAAAAATGCAGACGAAGTTGTTACTCCAGTTAAAGGAATCTTTGGTAAAATTATGGATTTCCTTGGAACAATGGTTCTCGGTATTGCATCAAATGCAGTGTTTGAATGGTTGAAGGATGAAGACAATAGGAAAAAAGTAGAGGGTTGGTTTAGTTGGATTAAAGATCACTGGAAGTGGGTTGCTGCTGGTATTGGTGCTCTGGCACTTATACCTTTAGTTGGTGCAATCGGAAGTGTGATTGGAGTAATTGGATCGGCTGTTGCTATAATTAAATTAGCAATGATGCCACTTTTAGCATTATTACTCAATCCTTTGTTCTGGAAAGCAATGTTGATTGTTGGTGCTGGTGTTCTTCTTTATAAAGCTGGTGAAAGTTTATTTAAAGCAGCTAGAGGTGGAATTACAGGTGGTCAGAAATTTAATGCAGCACATGATGTCTTGGATAAAAAAATGGAGGATGCCGGACTAGTTGTACGTGGTCCTAATGCGGGTAAAGAAAGAAGTAAAAGTAGGAGAGGAAGAAGTTTCACATATTCTGATCCTACAGATCCAGAAAAGCTGAAAATCGCAGAAGAAGTAAAAATGAAGAGGAAGCAACTAAATGATATGAGAGATGAGATGAATAATGAAATCAAATTAGAAACTGCAAAAATAGAATCTTCTGAACCAACCACTAAGGGTGTAACTATGAGTGGTCAACCAGAAATGAGTAGGGCAAAAATAGAAGGGGATATTAGAAAAAAATATGAGGAAAAAATATTTAATATAGTTCCAGAAGTTGGTCAACCAAAAGCATCTGCACCCGAAAAGAGAAAGATGGGTGGTCCTGTAAAAGCAGGAATGCCCTACATTGTTGGTGATCAACGTGGTTTAGATACTGCTGAGTTATTTGTTCCAAATATTGATGGAACTATTCTAAGCAATCAAAAAACAAGAGAAGTTTACAGAAATCTCACTTCCAGAAAAAGAGGTAGGGGAGGTGTTAATATTCAAACACTCCCAATGATTACAAATCAATTACCACCACCAGAAGTTAAATTGCCAACTGGTTCAGCAACAGAAGTCAATGAAGTTTCCAGTGTAAATTCGGTAGATCCATATCGTCAATTATCTCCATCTTTATATGGCATAACAGTATAGAGAAATGGCAGTTCAATTGTTGGCTGGATTAGCAAGAGTCGGAGGAAGTCTTGGAAGAGCAGGTAGTGGTCTTGCGAGAGCAGGTGGAAGAGTTGCAGTAAATAGAACAAAATCTTTCGCTAAAGATAAAGTAAAGGAAAAACTGACTGCCGAAAAGAAAACAGATAAAGATAAGAATAAGATAAAGGGTAAAAAAGCATCTAAAAAATCTTCAGAGATACTATCAAGCGGAGATTCTGAAGTAAATGCACTTAAACAACAATCTTCAGAGCAAGATCAATCATCACCCAAATCTATTTCTAAATCCATCAGTGCGACAACAAAACCTTCTGGGTCTCAGGTTGAACAACTGAAGACGAATGTAACTAATATACATAATTTTTTGGTGAATTATAACAAGAATAAATCTAAAATTCAAAATCAAAATAAAAGACTTTTAGCTTCTCAGGTCAGCAGAGATAAATTAAAACTGAAAGAGAGAAAATTGAAAACTTCACCCTTTGGAGATTCGATAAAAAATATTAAAGATTCTACTTCCTCTGAAGGTAATGTTTTAGACAAATTGTTAGAATTTATTGGTATAGTTGTTTTTGGCATTATTGTAAATGCATTACCCGCAATCGTAGAAAAAGTTCAAGAAATTATCGATAATATAGTTAACTTCTTAACTCCAATTCAAAGTGGATTTAATTTAATAAAGGGATTTTTTACAGGTGAATTGGATCGAAAAGAATATGATGCTGATAGAAAAAGAGTTGATAATGCTCTTAAGTCATTTGATGCAGATGGCGGTTTAATCGATCAAATGGCAGAAAAATTGGGTCCGCTTGAAGGTCTGGTCAAACAACTGAAACCATTGATTGGAAATTTGAGAAAGAATGTTGGAGGGAAAAATACTGTTCTTGCCAAAAAAGATGGTAAAGAGGGATTTTTAAATAAAGAGACTGGTGAATTCACTGAAAGAGAGTGGACTTCAGAAGAAAGAGAAACGATGTATGGAACAAGACTTGGTGATAGTGGAGCACCAGAAGACACTGAAGGTGGAGGTGGAGATGTTGAGGGTGCTGGATCGACTGATGCACATAATATTTCTGGTTATCCAATTACAAGTCATTATGGTAGAAGATGGGGAAGACTGCATGGAGGAATTGACATTGGAACCCCAACAGGAACAGCATTGGCTCTAAGTCATTCTGGAAAGGTAATATTCTCCGCACTACATGGTGGATATGGAAACATGATTGATGCATGGGTTCCTGCTCTCAATGTTCAATTTAGATTTGCTCACCTAACTAAAAGATTTAAGAAAACAGGTGAAAGTTTTAAAGAAAATGAGGTTCTTGGTTTAACTGGTGGTGGCGCAGGAGATCCTGGTCGTGGTTCATCTACAGGGCCACACTTACACTATGAAATTGATACTGCAAGAGGTGGAATGGCATATGGTGGAGCAAGAAACAAAGCACTCTTGTATAGAATGGCAAAATATGTAAAACTTGGAAATATTTTACCCTCTACCAGTGGTACTGGTGGAGGAATTGATTTAATTAAGGGATCAATGCCATCAAATGAAAAAGTTGCACAAATACGTGAATTATCAGAACCGCAAACGACCAGTAATGTTCATAATTATGTTTATATTCAACCATATGATACTATTCAAATGCAGGTAATTCCATTTCAGGTGTAGATAGATGAATAGAGTAACTGCTAGAGAACTTAAATCAATAAAGTTGAATGTAAATAACATTCATAGTTCCCTGATTAATTTTAATAAGAGGCAGGTAAACTTAACTTCTTCAATAGCAAGATTTGAAAATCGTGCAGAAAGAAAGAGGAAGTTACAATCGAAAGAAAACAGACTAGAATCTCCACTAGTTTCTTCTCTGGATAATATTAAAAATACAGTCAGACCTTCTGATGGTGAGGGTGGTGGAAATATATTTGATAAACTCTTCGAGTTTATAGGATTAATGCTTGCTGGCATAATCGTTAATGCACTGCCAGCGATAATCAAAAAAGGTAAGGAAATAGTAGATGGTATAACAAGCTTCTTTGCCCCTATTCAAAGTACTTTTAGGTTAATTTTAGCATTCTTGAGTGGAGAGATTGATAAATCTGATTATGATGCGGATAAAAAAAGAGTTAATGATGGATTTAACAAATTGAATAAAAAAGGTGGATTGGTTGATAAAATGTTAGATAAAACTGGACCTTTAAAACCACTAATAAAAAAATTACTAAATGCATTTAATTTAGGATCTAAAAAAAGTAAAAATATAGTTCTCGCCAAACAGGGTGGTAAAGAAGGATTTTACAATCAGGAAACTAAAAAATTCACTGAAAGGCAGTGGACTTCTGAAGAAAGAAGATCCTATGAGGGTGATGATGAAGATGATGGTGACGTACCTGCCGGAAACATATCAACCTTAGTTCCAGAAGGTGGATTAAAAGGTCTTACTGATGATGATTGGAAAGAGCTTGCATATATTGTTAGTGGTGAAGCACAAAGAGGAACAGATGATGAATATGGTGTTGCCGCAAATGTATTAACTCGTGTTGCCCATCCGGGATGGCCAAATAATATTAGAGATGTTGGAAGGCAAAGAAATCAATATGAAGCAGTATACACTGGAAAGGCAAGATATGAACCAGCACTTGCTCAAAGTTTAAAAGAAAATCAAGGAAAAATAGCAGATGCACTAAAAAAATTGAATGGTAGAGATTCTTTTAAAGGAACTAGTCAATACAAAAATATGGGTTCTGGTGATGTTAAGTTTTCTCCAAGAGGAAACTTTTATCATTATGGAAATCAACGGAAGAAAAGTGATCCACCACCACCAAATCCCGATCAAAATTGGAAAAAGTGGATTGAAGATGCAGAAGCACCTATGGGTGAAGGTGGATCACTTTCTATGTTTTCTCCGTTAATTGATAAAAATAAACTAGATACTATTAATCAACCAATGTATGAGGATATGGATAATGAAGAAGAAATGGTAAATATTTCTATTCAACCTGTAAATACAATAAGAACATCTTACATATACTCTCCAATTCCTCGAAGAGTTCGACAAGCATCAATATCCCCATCATCAAAACTTCCTCCCATATGGAGTATGTAAATTAAATGGCAAATCCAATAGAATCAGCACATTATCAACTATTCACCATCAAAAAGGGTGATAAGGAATATAAAATACAGGGAAAGGTCACTGGTTTTGATTATTATGAAAGTCTATTATCCCCCAACATAACGGCAATTTTAGAATTTGTAGATACTGGCGGATCTGTTCAATATGATTCTGAATATGACAAACAGGAAAGATTTGGAACAATATACAATGCATTGCCCCTAACTGGAGATGGAACTGAGGAAATTAGATTTAAAATTTCTTCAGAATTAGGATCACTAGATTTTTCAAATACACCACTTTATGTTAATGGATGCAATTCACCAGACAAACAGAGTAATGTAGAATCTGTCTACTTGAGTCTGGTTTCAAAATCAGCAATTAAAAATCAAGAATCTGTTGTAAATAAAACGTATAAAGATAAGATATCAAATTCTGTTGGATTAATTATGAAAAATATTCTTGGATTGAATCCAAGCAAAATCTTTATTGATGAAACTTCAAATACTTATCCGTTCATTGGTAATAATAAATCACCATTTGATATTTTGATTATGTTAGCATCAAAATCAATACCAATAAAAGGAAATCCTGGATTCTTTTTCTATGAGACAAAAAATGGTCATCAATTTAGATCAATTGACAATCTCATATCACAACAACCAGTAAATAAAGGAAAACCTTATGTCAAGAATGAACGTAATAAATCATCGGCAAATAATGATAATTCTTTTCAAATCAACTTGTTTTCAATAAACAAAAATCAAAATTTAATTAATGCACTGAAGTCTGGAGTTTACTCCAACAGAACAATTCTTTGGAATCCAAAAACATTTAAGGAGGAAGAAGTTTCATTTGTTCTTGGAGATAAGGAATTGATAACTTCCTTGGGGAAAAGGGAAGTTGTGAAGAAAGATAATAATCAGTATACACGAACATTATACAGTATTAAAGATGTTGGAACTCTTTCCCCAAGTATAAAAGAAACTGTCAGTTCTAAACCACAGCAATGGCAGGGAAAAGTTCAAATGAGATATAACTTATTATTCACTCAGGTTGGAAAAATTCAAGTTCCTTTGAACCCAAATTTAAATGCAGGTGATGTTATTGATTGTGACTTTGAAGTTATAACTAGAAGTGAAAAGGAACAAGGTATTGCAGATCCCGTTCAAAGTGGTAAATATTTAATATTGGATTTGTGTCATCATTTTGAACCTAATAGAAATTATACGGCGATGACCATTGTTCGCGATACTTACGGAAAATACGTCAAAGAGAATTAAAAATGGCAACTAGTAATACTGGATATGCACTTAACACCAATAAATGGTTTCTGGGTCAAGTTCCTCCCTGCCAAAATCAACACTCTAAACCAAGAATTTGGGAAGATGTTCATGGTGATAGGGTAAAGGTTAGGATACCTGGAATGCATCCAATGTCATTTCCGGGAGAAGAAGTTGCAGTAACTGATGAAAATCTTCCATGGGCAATTGTTGCAAAACCAACTACACACGGAAATCGCAATGCCCAATCGACAGGATTATGGGGTGGTGAATGGGTCATTGGATTCTTTATGGATGAAGATTGTCAGATTCCTGTTATTACTCAAGTTCTTGGTAATAATGAGAATTATTATGAAATACTGCGATGTGAAAATGGCACAACTCTCGGAAAAAGAGTCGGTAGATATAACGGTGGTAGAAATCCAACCGTTGGTGAAGTTAAAGGTGGAAGTAACCCAAATTCTCCTGCCCAACCAACAAAAGAAGAAATGCAAAAAGCAGTTGAGTAGTATTAGGTCAATAAATAATGACAAGGGGGTAATTATTAATGCCACATAACGATTTACATGAAAAATTATTAGAATCTCTTGCTCGGGAAACCGAAAAGGGGATGAATCATACTGACTCCCCAGAGAACGAAAAGGCAAGATATACTGCTGGTGTTAATGCCGCAATACAAGATAGCAATAGAGACAAACCACTTCCCGATCCTTGCGCTAAAACTCAATTAGGAAAAATTCAAATAGCATTACATAATTTTTTCACTACCTTAAAGGGAATTAGAAAATATGCAGACTTATATGTTAATGGAACAATAAATAAGATCCAAAATATAACCAATTTAATTCGTAGCACATCACAAATTATTGGTGCTGTTTTGAAAACTTTGATTACTAGACTACGCGACTTTTTATTAGATAAAATTCGTAAAGGCATTGAAGATCTTATTGACCTACTTCTTCCTGCAGTTGCAAAATCAATTAAAAATACAATTATTCAGCAAGTTATTGATAACATCTTTTGCAAGTTTAAAGATGTTATAAAAGGATTGGTAAATTTAGTTGGAGACTTCTTATTTGAACTGATCGGAAAAGTTGTTAATGTTCCTTTCTGTGCAGCACAACAATTTACAAATGCATTGATCAATAATGTTGCTGCAATTGTTGACAGCGCAGTTGGTCCCGTATTAAAAGAGATTAACAACTTACTAGGTGGTGTTGGTAAAATTGTTGGTAATGTTTTCCAGGCACTTGACTACATTATCGGATTGGAAAACTTCCTGTGTGCAGCACCAAATTGCCCAGAAATTACTAAGTTTAAGGCGAGCCCTTGGGCAGGTCCTTCTCAACAACAAATTGATGATTTTGGTGGGTTCCTTGCCCCTCTTGGTGGAAGACAAACTCCAACTGCAGAAAGTATTATTGCTAGTGCAACTGATTATATTGATGGTATTGAAATATTTGGTTCAAAATTGGGTGACTCTGTTGGATCCACATCATCAGAGATTACGACCTGTAATACTCAAGCATTTAGATGTGGAGCTCCTAAAGTAACATTTTTTGGTGGAGGTGGAGCAGGCGCAGTTGGTGAGGCAGTAGTCGATAATGTTGGGAAAACTATTGGTGTTAATTTAAGATATGGTGGTATGGGTTATTCAAGACCACCATTTGTAACTTTTGAGGATAGTTGTGAATCAACATTTTTAAGTGGATACACTGTTATTAATGATGCTGGGGAGGTTATTGATGTTGTAATTAGAAATCCTACAGCATCTCCACCGAATGACGGAAGAACAGAGTTTGATCCACCATCAGATCAAATAGGAGAAATTCCAAGAAATGATTATGTTGTTTGTCTGTATGGATTTAGAATTTTAGACACTGGTATTGGATATACTATAAATGACAGTATTGAGATTGATCCTGATGTTCCCAATCTTAATGCATCAGTCAAATTGACAGAGGATGGTCAAATTATAGCAATTGAACTGGCAGAACCAGTATGTGGAATTCAAGGATATCCAGAAATCACGATAAATAGTGATACTGGTCTTGGTGCAGTAATTCAACCAATACTCACATTTATTCCTATTAATGAATTTGATGATGTTGGAGATGGAGAACTTATTTCCGTTGACTTAGATTCTGAGATTAAAGCAGAAATATCTACTAATAATAGGGAAGGTCTTATCACGACACTCAGAGGTAGAAAACTCATCACAGAAAAACAAGAATTTACCAGAAGAGATGTTATTCGTATCGTTGATTGTATAACCTAAGATGCCACATTTACCAGAACAAATAATTTTTAGTAATGAATGGGGTATGGAGCACCTAGGCCCCGTTGGAGAAAAAGATAAAGTTAGTGAAGATCTCAACACAAACTATATTAAGGTCTTAAAAAATAATTACACCGAAATCCAAACTCTTGATGGCAATAAGCAGACAAGAGTTCAGGGATCTGATCATGAACTTTGTGGATTGGGATTGGTCGAGCAAGATAATAAGGAAGGACCATCTGAACAAATTGCAAAATCGATTGTCTGTGAGAACGGTGACTTAGTTTTATCTGCTCCAAATGGAAATGTAAAGATAATAGCAAAAAATTTATACGTTGAGACTATTGGCGATGGAAATGATGGATCCATCTTGATAAAGGCAAACGATCACATCACAATTAAAGCTGATGATCAACTCAATCTTTCTGGTGGGAAAATCTGTATGGTTTCTGCCGATAGTATTACACTAAACTCAAAAGGATATTTGAGACTTTTGTGTGCAGATATTATTCAAGGTTCTCCACTGTCTGGATTGTTAGGAACATTTCTCCCAGGTCCAGTGGCAAATTTAATTTCAGACATTGCACAGACTTGCAAATAGGAGTTTATTATGGCATTTCAAAATTTAGAATCTGGTGCTTTAGACGTTTTTAGTTCACTTACTGGTAGTTCACTTGAAATTCCAAAGGGATTTTGGAAACCAGGAACTGGTTCAATTTATAATGCATACCTTGGAAAAACATCTGTTTTAGGATTTGGTCAGGGATCTGTATGTATTGGAATGAATCCCGATTCTCCACTTGCAATGTATGGAGCACCAGGAAATGTAAATCTTCATAACACATCACTGACAACTTATCTTGGGGATCATCGTGTCGTTGGTCGTTCTAGTGTTTCTGGTATTGAATTTAGAACTGCCGTATCGTCTGCAGAAATTTATGGTGGTGTTGCTCTCGTAGCAGGTAAAGAAGTTGATATCGTAGGAAAAAATACTGTTGTTTCAGGAGCAAATGTAATAATTGGATCTCCCAATTTAACAATTAATGGATTATCTTGGAATGGATATGTTGTTGGAAAATTGGCAATTGCTGGTAAAGGATTTGATATTCCACACCCAGTTAAATCTGATACCCATCGACTCAGATATATTTGTTTAGAAGGTCCAGAAGTTGGGACTTATTTAAGAGGAAAATTAAAAGATTCAAATGTTATTGAACTTCCATACTATTGGAATGAAAATTTTATAAATCTTGATAGTATCACAGTCAATTTAACTCCAATTGGATCATATCAAGAACTTTTTGTGAAGGAAATTGTAGGAACTAAAATTATTATAGGAAATAATTCAACATCAAATATTAATTGCAATTATACTGTATTTGCGGAAAGAAAAATGAAAGATAAATTAAAAGTCGAATATGAAGGACAGACACCAGCAGATTATCCAGGAGATAATTCTGAGTATTCTCTTGCTGGTTGGGATTACGATAGGAGGTAAATATGAGCACACCATTTAATCTGTCACTAGATTTTCTTAAAAAAGATACACAAGAACTAGATCAAAATGGTAGAGATGGATCCGTTGGAATTACTGCACCAAAAGAAATTGAAGAGGTAAAAATAACTCAAAATTCTGATGGATCATGGAGTCAATCTACAAAAAAAGTAAAGTCTTCTACTAAAAAAGATAAAAAGGCACGTTCTGACGAATCTGAAAAATATGATAAGGAAGTTTCTGCTTTTACTAACTTAGCAAAAAAATCTGATGATATAATTTTAGATGTGCAAACAAAAATTAATAGCAAAAAGCAGCAGATTATTAATATAATTGCCGATGCAGTTAGTTTTGGTTGTTCGTGTGTAGTGGGAACTGCAGTAACAAATGGAGTTGTAATTGGAATTGGTAGTACGGTAGTAAATGATAGAGGATTTATTAAAAAATACGTCGGTCTCGATGATCCAACATCGGAGGTTCCATTTGAATCTATTAATACCGTTACCATAAGTGCTTCAAATTCTGGAACTGGATATGAAAGTGGATTTTCTATAAATTCTGGTGCAGAGGTTGGATTATATAAAACAGTGTATCCTTTTACTGGAGTTGGTTTTCCAGATTCCACTTGTGCAGGTTATGCATCGTCTATTGCTACACTTGCGACAGAAATAGATGATCTTCGTAGTCAAATTAACAATTCATTAATTTCAAAAACTAATGACATTAAAGATAGAAAAACTACTAGTGAAGTATTTGTCTGGGGATATAAGAGCAGAGAACATAAAATCAAAAAACAAAAAAATCAAAATAAATCTGTTCAGGAAATCATAGAAGGTGAAAGTGCCTATCAGTAGACTGGCACACCCCTCTTGACACCCCCACCCAGATGCCCTATAATACTAAGGTAATCAACGGAACACCACATGGGCACCGCACAAGAATCTGTTCTCGGTATTGTCATTGACGTTTGCACTCGCTCCTTCCTTCTGCTGAGCGATGAGGGTAATGAAAAGATGGTAAATTGCGATACCGTCCAAGAATTTATGAACGTTCTGGAAGTTGTGACTGCTAATCTTGATGAAGACCAGATTGAGTATGCCGATCTTGCTATTCAGGGAGAAGAGTATTGATGGAAGTTTATACGGTGAAAGAGTGGGAAGAAAACTTTGATGCTCTCCTAGAACGTGTAGAAAAAGGAGAGCACATTGGTATT
>Ga0255768_10002659_pt1 | contig 17931 bp, 3 predicted proteins | sample 071ome_33_FD_179983 | JGI IMG/M metagenome (GOLD analysis project Ga0255768, IMG submission 179983) | Coastal salt marsh microbial communities from the Groves Creek Marsh, Skidaway Island, Georgia - 071412AT metaG (version 2) | ecosystem: Environmental > Aquatic > Marine > Intertidal zone > Salt...
CCGCATCTGATGCCGTATCAAATGTGATTGTTCTACTAGACATCGTTCTTTAGTCCTTGTACTAGATCTTTTAATAAAGATTTGATTTCAGTAACATCATCTTTGAGAGAGTCAACATCATGTTTAATTGCTTGCTGCTCTCTCTTTTGCTGTCTAGCTCTTTCACCTCTTGCCACAGAAGCTTCTTCCATGGCAGCTCTCCATTCTCTATATTCTTCAATTGCATCTTCATCGAAGTTACATAAGAGACCCGTTCTCGGGTCTCTCCCCCAATTTTCTACATTTTCAATGGGTTCGTATTCAAAAGATTCATCTTTCATGAGTTACACCAGAGCGATAATTTTCAGACCAGTGAGTCTTGGAGGATCTGCCTGGTTAGTCGAAGAACACATAATCTTAATCTTGAACTGAGTAAATGGTGCCTGATTGTCAACGCTAAACTTCATTGCTTGGAACTCATCTTTCTCAGATCTAGCAACACGCTTGTCTGGTCTTCCATCATTTCTTGCCTCGTCAATGATATTGCCCTTGGAGTCGAGGTTCTTATATCCAGGGAACAGAGTGTAAAGACCATTGTCTTCATTGCCAGCACTGAGAATGTTGTATGCCATTCTGATGTCTGCTCTCGGCGGGAAGTATGCCTCAAGTCTGACTTGAAGTGCGGTGGCACTGGTTGGGAGATCAAGAGCCTTACTTACATAGATGAATTCATGAGAATCACGACCCTTTCCTTTGAAGACACGCTTGTTACCAGCGTATCTGTTGCCATAAGGTCTGTTGATAATATTGTCAGTAAGAACAACAGATGCTCTATCCAGGTCAATGACTGGTGACAGTTTGTCATCAGCACTCTCCAGAGTCACATCCATTGTGAATGATCTCTTACCTGGGAATACGGTTGAATCAAGTTGACGAACCTCATTCAGTCTGGAAGGAATCATTCTGAGAGTATCCAACTCGTTGATCGTACCCCATTCAATTGGTTGATAACCAGCATCATCGAATGAGTTCTCTCTACCATCAATACTTGTGGCAGTAACAGATCTCATTCTTCCACTAATCTTAGTATTCGGGAATACGAGGTTATGGAAGTTTGGAGTGATAGAAGAGTAAGTCCAGTTCTGAGTCAGAACTCCATCTTCTCCGCCACATCTCTTACCTTTTCTGAAAGTGAGTCTTGGGAGACTGGTATTACCAGTTCTGTCAATACCCTTCTTCTCAAGATCAATATCAATGTCAAACCAGTTATGGTCAGATCTGAGTCTGGTTGACTCACGTTGACTTCTTGAATATTGATTCGGAATCAGATCATGCTCAGTATTGATTCTTCTCAGAGAGATACCATCAAGTTCATACTTGTAAATTTCCTCACCTGCCTCATGATAGTCTCTTCTGGTATAATCCATAGCGCGAGCGGTGATGCCAACCAACTTCTGACCGTCAACACCAGTATATTCAATAACCTCATCACCAATCAATACATAACCAGGGTTAGTTGTGCTAACGCCAACTCTTTCAAATGTGTTGAAGATATTCATACTACCTTGTACGGTAATATCATCCTTACCAATTGAGTCAACATCAAATCTGATCTTTCTTGGTCTGCTGTCAGGATCAATTCCACGGAGTCTTACTCTATTGTCTCTATCGTACATGCCATGATTTCTGGCATATACTCTCATAGTTTCACCACCCCAGTATCTGTAGTTATTAAATGCTGAGACAGCAATGCCAGTCGCAAGAGCACTCATGATACCGACAGGAGTTCTGAATGACAGAGAGGATGCAGATCCAGTAGCACCAGTTTCTGGGATGCCATAGACATCTCCAACTCTGAGAACGATTCCAGAACTAATTCCAGTAACACGACCCAAGAAGTCTCTACCAATCTGCCCATCACCGAGACCACCGATAGAAGAAATACCAACCAGTTCGTTCTTCTGCCAATCTCTGCCACCAGCAGTAACATCAATATTAGTGATAGAACCGTCAGTGACCGTTACATCACCGACAAGTTGTTCTCCCTGCCTATGTCTAATTCCCCATGCGTTGAGGGTAGTAAAGGCAACACCAACGAAGGTGGCAACACCTGATGTTGGAGTAAATCCAACACCTGCCTTAACGATAGTGATAGCAGCATCACTTTCAATTACGCCAGATTCAACTCTATGAATAACTGCTCTGAAGTTTGGATTCGCTGGTTGCTTGATAACAACACCGCGCTTCAGGAAACCAGTTTCAATTCCAGACAGTGGTTGTGAGAGAACAATCTTACCTGCTGCATGAAGAGTTCTGATTGGGTTCTTGTCCAGAGAGACAATACCTCTGTTTCCTCTATTCAATGGAGTGTTATAGAAAGTAGCAGTTCTAGGATTGCTAGTATCAAATTGTGCTCTATAGAGAGTCCACTTCAGATCTTCCAATCTGCTAGGTGTCCACATTCCTGCTGCTTGTGATCTAAAGAGCTGTCCTGACAGCGGTTGTTGTGAAACCTTACGACGGTTAACACGACGGATTGCTCTCAGATAGACTCTTCTTCTACGACCAGTTCCTCTTCTCTCAAGTCTCAATCTAAGACCTCTTCTGGTCTCGACCAAACGACCGCGAACACGGAACTCAGCACCTCTTGCGATGTCTCTTCTGCCAGCATCTTCAACAACTCTTGCTGTGATGCCGCCAGGACCACGACGGTTACGAACTCTTCTGAGTCTATCTACAAATTCACCTCTCTCTTGAGTTGCAGCGGCACGAGAAGCACCAAGTCTTCTTCTTTCGCGGCGATTAAGTCTAGTGTAATCAACATAACCAGCAGTTCTTACAAAGATAGATCTGCCTCTACGGTCTCTGAGGACTTCATCATCTCTAATGGTAACGTCGATCTCACCCATTCTTGAGATCCAAACTCTGTATCTTCTAGAGTCGGTATCGAGGACGAGAGCGTACTCTTTACCACCTTCCAGGAATACTGGTTCTTCAAAGTCAACTTCAGTTTTGTTTCTAGCGTAGCGAGATCTGCGAATATCATCGGGTGGAATCTCGACTCTGGTTCCAGGGACAACGATGTCAGTTGGAATACCATTTTCACAGGTGCGGAGTTCAGCAGTAACACTGAATCTCTTGTCCTTTCTCTGGAAGTAGAGATCGAACTTAGTTACAAAGATTCCTGGTTGCTCATCAATAGTGAATGTTTGTGCCAGAGGATCTCTGAGATAACCTCTCTTGATAAGTCTTCTGCTAATCGCAGCTCTTCTTCTTTCTGCTCTGATAGCAGAACGATAGAGAATTTGACCTGCTCTTCTGGCAACTCTTTGGGCAAGAATTCTATTTCTGATTCTTGCTTTCTGACCTCTACCACCAACTCCAAACGTATTCGGGTTAGCAGCGTTACCAGTCAACAGGTTGATCTGCCTTCTGAGCGATTTTCTAGCAATCTTGTAAGCAGCTCTATGTCTACCAACAAAGATTCCGTTATACCACCTTGCACGATATCTAATGAACGGATACAAACCAGTTCCTACTGGAGTGACCTTATTCACTGCACCATCGCACAGAACAGTATGCACTGCCTCAGTTCTTGGTCTTCTTCTCCATCTGTTTCTTCTGTTAGAAGACAGTCTGAATTCAACCAGACCAGACTTGAACTTTCTAGGTCTCCATCTTGGGTTAGGAATAAAGACAGACAGGTCAATCACACCACCTCTTCTGACCTTGAGTCTTCTATGTACAACTTTGGCAATAGCACCAGAAGACTGACCACGAAGAACCATTCCAGGAGCGATGTAACCATAGTATCTTGGGTTTCTGCTGTTTGACAGAGTTCCTAAGTCAACGTTCAGGAAACGGGAAGAAGAAGTATATCTCTTAGGAATAATTCTGTTTCTTCCATAACCAGTTCTCCTGTAAGTAAGACCCAGTTTGTACTTTCTTCCTCTCTGATTAGGATTACGTCTCCATCTACGAGTTTGACCCGTTCTGATGTTTCCGTATCTATGTCTAGGATGTGCCACTCTGAAGACAATCTTAGCGTGTCTTCTAGGCCAACCCCATCTTCTTCTGCGACGTGGCATGTAACCGACGACTCTCTCACCAACTCTGAATACACCTCTTCTCATTCTGATTCTGAGGAGTTTTGGAGTTGTGAATCCAGTCATCTGCTTATCATTGATATAGCACCAGACTCTTGCTCTGGGTCTCATACGAGATCCTCTCAGACGGAAGTTCCTGCTCCGAATGTATCTCGTACCTGACCCTGATGCCAAATACTTATCCTCAATATTGCTAAGGTTTCTAGCAATAGCACCACGCAGAGCCTTTCTGGCACGGAATGCTGCGATTCCAGTTCTGATGATTGCTCTCTTGCGTGCTCTACGAATTGCTTTTCTGGCAATTCTACCAATGTTACCTCTTCTTTCGTTCCACCACTTCGGAACTCTTCTTCTATATCCTTTTCTACCACCAATGGTTCTGATTCTTCTACCAAATCTACGACGACGACCAATCAGTTCATCCAACCAGGATCCCCAAATGATTTCATTGTAACCCATTTGAGCACCGATTCCGATAAGAAGTCTCTGTGCTCTAAAGTCACCGTAGAGATCAGCATTTCTGACCTTGAATCTCTTGGTTGATACCCAGTTGTCAGTTCTAGGCCATACTCTCAATCTACCGAACCAGTAAGTGATTCTAAATGGATTGATTCTAACAGTTCTGGTAGCAAACGGATTGCTCATGTACTCAACTTCTTGATAGTCAAGCGTCAGAACATCGCCAGTTCTTCTCAGACCCTCTGGAGTATCTCCATCATCAGTATCATCGAAGTCAACAACTTTAATATCATTCTTGTCGGATGCATCATCGCTATCATCCTCATCCAGAATGATACCATCTTGTGCCAACTGGAGAGGAAGAATTCTGGTGAAGTGCTTAGGTCTCAGTTCACCTTCTTCCTTGTCAATAGCACACTTGAACTCTGGATCTTCCTGATCAGCAGTTAAGAAATCTTGGAAAGAGTCTACGATAACACCTGCCTTTGGTCTTTCAACCGCTGGTGCAGTTTGATCTTTCTCTCCACCACCAGACGGATCATCAGAGTCTGCCTTGATAAGAGACGTGATCTTAAGATTCATCGCCTCCTGCTCTTCCATGAGCAGTTTGTAATAATATTCAAGATTCTTAATTCTACGCTCAAGTTCAGCGATATCCTTCATGGTATAACGCTTATGCTCAGACAGAGTAATCTTAGCGTCGTCTACATCAAACAGGTATGCTGGGAGACCAATAGACGCGATTTCCATTGATCCATCATCAAGACCCTCTGGGAGTTCTGGATCTTCAGCAGACTGACCCTTAATGACTTGGAAGTCACCATCTGGGGTGAGATACAATCTATCAATTCTAGACAGATAATAGTCATAGGTGACTTGAATCTGCTCATCGGACACCAGAATGTTAGGAGCAGAAAGTCCAGCGACTGCAAAGTTCCTGCTCTTCTGATCAAGAGGAGACAGTGTGCTAGACAAATCATATGCACCGACTCTAGGACGATAGTCAATGATGTCGCACTGTCTTACGTCTTGAGTAAATCCAACTTCTTCTTTGTAGAACTCTTCAGCATAACTGGATGCAGTGATGAGTTCTCCAGTGTCACCCTCTTCAATATCAAACGTAGAGAAGATAATTGTCAGACGGTTGTCTGGGATTGACATCCCTCTTTGAGCCTGACCACCAGTTGCTTCTTCATCATCTGCTTTGTTCTCTACTCGTTCAAGAACACCGTAGTTCATGAAGTCTCTTCTACGACCACTATCAAGTTTATATGAATCTTTAATGTCCTTGGATCCTTTGGTGAAGTCCTTGACAGCACCACGAACACCAGACTTACTTCCTGTAATTTGCTCACCATCACGGAGTTCGCCATCAGAGAGCATAACTACTCTGATTTCTGTAGAACTATCAATTCTAACAACTAAAGCGACTTCTTCACTAGTCTCACCAAATAGTTCTTCTCCAACGATTAGATCGCTGGTATCACTGCTAGGTCCATTCAGACTATCAAACTCAACCTTAGGCAGATCAGGATCATCAGCGTCGTTCGACTCAATGACAGCATAAATGTCAACAATATCTGGTTTCAGAAGACAAATTCTATCATCCTGTACTCTAGTACCATATGCATAGTTAGGATCATAGATCAATCCATCATTCAAAGTGGTACTACCAATACCAGAAGAAGGATTGCTAGATCTGTTGATCGTCAGGATATTGACGGGGTTGAAGATCTTCTTCTTAGCCTTGATATTAAATTTCTTTTGAGTGGCAAATGCAATGGCATTGGAGTCTGTAGTCTTAGAGAGACCAACCAGAGTTACATCCTTTCCGTCAGTGGAGATGGATACATTTCCTCTTGCCAGTGGTTGAATACTACCGTCAGAATATGCGAGAACATATCTATCATTCTGGAATGGTTGATAGAAGAAGTCATTCTCTGCCTGAGGCAATGCTGCTGCGTTTTCAGCAACAGAGACTCCATTGAAGAACTTTCTAATAAAGATATCAGAACCATTCAGTTGAATGTTAGTCGCTGGAGACTTATGAAGAATTTCGTAAAGAGTGTTTTCATCCTTTGGTTCATAATCTGCTCTTGGAGCAATTAGTTGTGTGATCTTAGTTTGTGCTTGTGGCAGACCACCCTCAAAGATTTTTCTGACAGTAGTGATTCCACTAATTTCAATCTTATATACACCAGCTTCTGATTTAGAAGTTCCAACAACATTAACGAGGGTAGGATCGGAATTTCCTTCTAACTTAAATGCAAGAGAAGTTCCTGCGGTTGCAATTCCAACTGGTTTTGGAGATACGATAGTCGAAATTCCACCAGATTCTGCGGAGATGGTATAGTCTTCTCCAACAAAAAGTTTTGCAGAACCAAGAACCAAGTCAGCATTGAATGTATTAATTCCAACAGATGAACCTTGGAATACTGATTTTGCTTTGTTAATGCTGAGATTCTCAAACATGGAGACAGTCAGAGCATTGTCTTCTCCATCAATCTCAATAGTCTCACCTACTTTGAATGTTCCTTCAGCATGTCTGATCGTAATCGTGGAGATTCCAGTGGTGGTTACGCCAACAGGACCAACTACGAATCCATTAGCACCACTTTGCTCACCCTCAATGTGTGTTCCATCCTTAATGGGAAGATCCTCTAAGGTGCCTTGGAACGTAACTTTGGCGTAGTTATCAATATCATAAAGACGCAGAGCATATTGAGTGGTCTGGTCTTCGTGAATTCCATCAAGGAGGTGATAGTCATATACACGAGCTTCACCAATGACATTACCAGAGGCAGTTGTACTAACAGAACCAACAAGATCATCACGGAACTGAAGTGTGATGGTGGTTCCAAATCCTACTACTGGTGCTCCATAAACATTATGAACCTTCAATACAGGTCCAACATCAATAGTAACTTGCTCAATATCTACGGTAGAAGTATCTCTTGGTTTGTTGACATCAATATTACTAGTGCTTAATTTCTCAATTTCATATCCTTTTACATATGCCTTTCCTTGACCGAGTTCATAGACCATAAGGTCATCGGTAGGAGTTGCCCCCTCATCAGTTTCTTCATTGGGGTCAAATACACCATCGTTGCCTTTGAAGTCATTTAAAGACTCTTCTACTTCAAAGTCAAACGCTTTGACATAATAGTTCCCACTTTCATCGTAGGTTCTACGAGCCATCTCATCCCGAATGTGTTTATACATCGGGTTTTCGGCTTGGAATTCTTGAACCTCGCCTTCTTTGATTCGCATCAATTCGACGAAGTTTGCATCGTCGAAATCGTCAATGTCCTTTCTACCGAGAGTCGCTTCGATTCTCAGTCTATCAGCACCAGGAGCAGCATAGTTGTTGAATCCCTGAGCATTATCGAGCAGAGACTCATCATCATAGGCAGTGATAATCTCTTCTTCAATGAAGAGACCAACCCTATGAGATCCATCATTTGAATATTGTTCAAGGATGATTGACTGTTCGTCAACATCAATGAAGTGTCCTCTGACAAAATATACACCATCTTGAACCTCAACTGCAGAACCAGTCTCTACAGCGTTGTTAGCAATAAGTTTAGCAAACGGTGATCCAACTGGAATTACGTTGCCAGCATATTCAATACTATCTTCTGCAAGGATGAGATTTTCTCCATCCTTAAATGCCTGATTATTTCCCTCGTCATCATCACCATCATCTTCCATCTTAACGTAGAGAGTCGTTACACCCCTGTCAGACGACTCAGCAAATAAGAAATCAACAACCTCAGCCTCAACAGTAGACGTAGCCCCCTTGATCTTAAGTTCGTCTAACTGTTCTAAGTAGGTTTCAACATCTACTCCATTGAAGTCAGATTCAATCTGGAGTGCGGTATATCCATTATTGTAAGAAACGTTTCCAGGAATAACCTTGGAACCTTCCTTAAAGAAATGATTACCAAATTGTTCAATTTGGTTTTGCAGCATAGACTGCACATTGTTCAATTCACGCGCCTGAACTGGATGCGCTGGCTTGAAAAGAACCCGATAAAACTTATCATCGGGATCAAAGTCGTCAAAATATGGATTGTAGTTGAGGTTCGTTCTTAGGGGCATTTCTTTAGAATTCTAAAATGACTTTGATATCTTCCTTTTGGTTAACCGACCTAGTTACCTGAGGTCTGTTATCCACATAAATGACATCGCCTGTGTACTTTCGTACTTCTGGATTTGATACACCAAGTTCAAAGGTTTGTCCAAGATTGTAAGTACGATTATTTATCGTGGTTGTGATACCACTAAACGCCGTATCAATGGCAACTGTTGCCGTTCCACCATCAACAGCAAAATCGCCGTTTGTATCATCAGTCAGTGAATTTTGGAATCTTAAAAGTGTATTGCCAAACTCAGGAAGTTCTCCAGCAGTTTGGGCGATTCCTAAAGTTCTATCTTGCCAATATTTGATAACACCTGTGGTACTATCCCATGAGATAACTCTACCAACAGCAGTAGAACCAAGACCAATAGTCTGCGTGATAACCGCGTCAGGAACAAAGTTGATGTCAGCAATGTTCTGAGCAGTTACCTTCAAGGCACCAACAGCAGTTGCTCTAGACTGAGTAAGAATGTCAACTGAATCATATGCCAGAGGATCTTTTACAACACCAACCCTGGCAAATTGGTTTCCAGTGATAAAGTCAGGGTTTGTGTCATCGTTGTCCATTCTTGCATAGAGCATGACTCGGTTTCCACCAAGTTCTCTATAAATGTCAGACCCATGATTCCCCTGTGGAGGAATGATTACGTTGAAGTTTGCTGGACTGATTGAGTTTGTCAGTCCCACATCATCAAGGTCGAGAGTTCCGAAAGTATAGTTGCTTCCTCCTTTCTCAATATCAACTGCTTCAATTTTGCCATCAGCATTCACAGTCACAGTTGCCGTGGCACCATTTCCATCTCCCTTGACAGGGACATTGGAATATGATGTGGCAGTTCCGTAACCAGCTCCTCTATCAGTGATAGTAACCACTTTGATTTGTCCGCTTGAAGCAGCGTTTTCTCTGATAGATTCTGTGGAGTTATTGTTAAACCAGTCAGATGGAAGAGGAATGTAACTAGAAGACTCAAACTTTACAATCTCTGAAGGAGAAATTGTGAACAGATACTTCCAAATATATCCATCACCACTGCTGCCCGCTGAACGTGGTTCGAGATCTGTGAAAGTCGGTTCATCAAGAGATGGTCTACCATCTGGATTTTCTGGAGAAACTCCGTTACTCAAACAAATATAAACTCTGAAATCAGAGTTCATCACATAGAAGTCCGAATCATACAGGTTAGTGGCACCAGTGATTGGAGACGGATTATTTCTACTATAGTCGTGACGATACATCTCATAGGTCGTGCCACTAGACCATGAGATTTTTCTGACAATTTGTCTGGTATCACTACCCTCAATTTTCTTGAGAGCAATCATAGTATCCCAGATATCATTCTCCTCATCGAAAGAATCGATAGGAGCTGGAGGTTCAGTGTCCCAATCAGAGAGAAGTTCTGTTGGGTTTGGTAGACCAATGAATGCATAGTAATTGTTCGTAGTGGTGCCGACCCCAGCCACGAAATTACTAGCATTCAAGATCCTTAATTGATCAGTGATAATTGCGGACATTATGCTAATGCGAAGAAGAGCAGTTCTTGTTGATTTATTTATGTTAGATAATTAGAAGATTTAAGTGGTTGTACTCTCTGGATTCTTGGTCCAGTAGAGAGACCTGTCACACCATTATCAAGATATGCTGTAAATGCTTGTTCATCTGGTCTTGAGAAGTTTGTAATCGCGCCCCAAGAGAACTTACCGAATGATGCAGAAGAACCAAATCCAACAATACCATCATATGTATTCACACTAGCGGTGACTCTTCTGAAGTATGTTGATCCAACACCAACACCAGAACCAAATCCAACAGCATAATCAAAGACATCAGTGTAATCAATAACTTGATATACGTTGTCAAGTCCAGTGGTTCCGATACCAATTCTTCCACCCTCTCTGTCGTAAGAGGTGTAACCAAATCCAGTGATGTCTGTGCTAGCAGTTCCAGTGATAACAAAATATTGACCCGTAGTAATACCAGAGATTGTTGTGATTCCAAGTGGACCTGTCACATCAGATTGTCTGAGAACAGAACCATTCGGGATCAGGAGATCAAATGTAATACCAGTTGTAGCAACGCCTACCGAAGTTGAACCAATACCAGATACAATACCAAAGTCACCTTGATACTCAACAGAAGTAACCTTCTCTCTCTTCAAGTTATCTGCTTCGATCAGAATTGGAGGCAGTTGCTTGAACGTATATCCAGTTCCAGGAGATGTCATTGTGATAGCAGAGACACTTCCATTTGAGATGGTTGCCGTTGCTTGAGCACGAGTTGTGGTTCCCAATCCTGCTGCAGCTGCGATGCTGACAGAAGGAGTATTTACATATCCAGATCCACCACTTGTAATATCGAGCGAGAGAACAGTTCCAAATCCAGAGATGATTGCAGTTGCTGCAGCAGCAACACGCTCATCTTGCTCAACAACAAATATGTCTTGTTTGCTGTCTGGGAGATTCTCATTATAATCATCGAAGATAGTATGAACACTGTCAACATAAATGACAGTAGTGTTACCAATTCCAATGTTCTTCAGAAGATGAGCAGCAGGTTGGATTCTGGAGTCATAGAGATCTCTGTCTTTAGTGATGTAAGTTCCATTTACGAACAAGTCAGTCTGTTGCTTACACCATGTAATAGGTCTCTCAAATCTATTATCAGTTGAAATACCAACACCACTGTAAGGAGTTGTGTTGACGGTATCAACAGTTTGAATACCAGTAATAACTCTGGCATCCTGGTCAAAGATTCTTTCCTTATCAATTGTTGGTCTGTTGAGGAGACGAATCGTATCGCCAACCTTAACAGTCTCTTCAATGTCTCTGTCAACAACGTCAACATCACCAGTTCCCTTATAGAAGAGAATTCTGCAGGTGTCTCCAGCAATAGGTGCCTCAGTAAATCTAACCTGAGAACCACCGTTGAAGATGTATGCTGCATTTGGTTCTTGCAGAATATCATTGATAAAGATAATCAAAGTCTGTCTAACATCAATCAAAGAACCTCTCTTAGCAATAATGGAGAATGGAATATCATCTTTTCTCAAGTTGAATACTTGAGTTGTTCCGTCAAATTCATCGTCAATATTATCAAGTGCGTCAAGTTGACCGAAGTGCCATCCAGTAAAGGAGTCAGATTCAACATTTTCAACTGTGATTTGGAACTCCCTAAAGTCATTTCCAGCAGTGGTATCAGTATTGACACCAGCGATAGATGAAGTATCGACTGTCAAGACCTCATCAACATCATATCCATATCCATTATTAGTGATTTCAAATTCAATAATTGAAGATCCTTGTCCAACAACAATGGTGGCAGTGGCATTAGTACCAATGTTTCTACCAGTGCTTTCAGAACTATAGATCAGTGGAAGATTTGAGTATCTCTGAGGAGCATCAATAATAACGATAGGTGGATTTGTAAATGTATATCCAGTACCAGCACTGTAGGTAGCATCAAATGTTACGGTAGAAATAAATCCACCAGAGATGGTAGCAGTTCCAATCGCAAGGACTTCAGCAGTGTCGAGATCAGAAGTTCTAACACCCACATTTACAGGAACATCAGCATAATCTTGATTGTAGAATGTTTGAATTCCACTTCTATAACCAGATCCACTATTTCCAATAGAGATGAAGGAGACTGTTCCAAAACCAGAGATGACTGCTGTTGCGCCAGCACTGATGAGTGGTTGATATCCAAATCCTCTAGTAGATCCAACAGCAGCAATCACACCACCAACAGGAATTGCACTGACATTGGGATCGTATCCAACAGATGCTCCGTATCCAGAGAAAGTGATACTTGTGATTCCAGAGGACTCTTCAAGAGTGTAATCATTCAAGATTCCAGGTTTCTGGAAGACTTGGTTTACAACGATTGCAGCATTATTGGTTGCGATTCCAGATACATTCTCAGTTTCGGATGTAAGTGTAAACGTTCTGGTAACACCGTCAAAATTACGAGTCAAACTATCGAAGATGTAGTTATCTTCATAAGTGTGGTCTCCAGAACCAGTTACACCACTTCTGATGAAAGATCTACCAGTAAATGTAGATGACGTTTGGATACCACTGTAATCTGTCTGATTTGGATCATCAGGAACTTCTTGAGGAGTCTGACCAATGGGTGCTTCAACGAAGTTGAGAGTATTGCCAACAATGTTAAAGTCACCAATCAGTTTTTCAACTGTTGATCCGCTACCATGAACTTGGTTGGCAGTTCCCATCCAAGCACGAGTTACTAGGAAGATGTTAGTGCTACCAACACCAACAGAGTTGACCCTAACAATCTCATCATCAATTCTGATAAGATCAGCACCAAAGATGGATGTAATACCAGACAACTTCATTTGAGATTGTGTCAGGTTCATATTCTCAATCAAGACATTAGTAACACCAGTAGCAACAATTGGCGCTTGAATGTTATTATCAAGAGTCAGAAGAACTCTTGAGTTCTGGTTTGTTGTTACAAATGTGTGAGATGTTCCAATACCAACACTTGTCAAATCTAAAACTGTTGGGGATGATGCCAGAGCATCCGTTGCAGAAGCAGCAACTCTGATGGAGCGATCGTCAACTTTTACAGCAAACACTTCAAGTGGCATGATGTTTGTAGAAACACCAGCGATCGTAGTGGTTGCAATGCCAATAGCGCCAGTATTACCAACTCCAGCTGGATCATAAGTAAGTTTCTCACCAGTTACATAGAAGTGATCAGGAATGATAATTTTGTTATTATCTACATCTACGATTGTCTCTTCCGAAGCGTTAAAGGAACGGACAAAAATTGGTCTTCCACCATTGAAGAGACCGAATGATCTCTTAACATCGGACAGTGTTCCTGTATAAGTACCATTGAGTGAAACAAATCTAGCAGATCCATAGTCAAGTTCTGGAGTTCCCTCGCCAGTTTGAGAAACGATAGCGTGCTGAAGAACCTGAACCTCATATTCATGAGTTTGATCATCTGGATCAAACGACAGTTCAACTCTATCTAAAGTCTCATTTCTAATCAGACTGACTGTTCCAAGTCCAGACACAGAATCAACACTGACCATCTTGCCGAATTGAGTGAGATACTCTTCACCACTGTCAGTGATAGCAATTGCTTCTTCAAACTCAAGATGATTAAAAGTCTTGTCTTTAATCCTCATTACATAATATGCACCCTTGTAGTTTGTTGGGAAAGTATGAATTGTTGATATTCCAGCACCAGATGGAATCTGTACAGTTCCAGCACCGAATTCAACTTGGTCAATTGACTGAGTTGAGAATCCAATTGTTGAAACACCAATTCTAAGTCTTGTCTCAAGGATGTTTACGACAATATCTTTTGTTTGATCTGGATGGTAAACCAGATTCATATTACCACCAGAAATATTACTGGAGAAAGTTCCTAACCCAGAATCGATAGTAAACTTCTGAGGATTGAGATTGTTCATTCTACCGAACTCAACCTCATAAACATCGGTGCCGTCATGCATCAGAGAAATCTGATTGGTCTCATATTGAGACTCACCACTCTTTTCAGAGGTTGAAATAAGCACCTTGACTGCACTGAACATTGTCGTAGCAATACCAACAATGATGTCACCATCTGTGGTTCCTGCTCCAATCCTTCTAGTGGAATGAACAAACTCTGCAGAATCACCAATGGTGGTAATACCAACAACATTCAGGTTATTGACAGACGGAATAATGTCTTGAAGTTGCTGAGAGAATCCGAAGATCTCATAATTATTTTCAGCAAATTTGGTAGGGAAGAACTGAATTTGACCAGTTGATGCACTGAGACCGAAATCGAAACCACCCAAATCGAGGACGGAACTAGTCAGTGCATATTGAGCCAGATAACCTCTGACATCATCATGAATGAAGTCAAACACCATTGCCTGAACTTCATCAGTGAAGCGAACGTCGCGGATGAAGGCATAATATCTCGCTGATCTAGTATCACCAATCAAGAAGTCATCAGTCACACTAAATGGTGTCTGTCTTGGAGTATTACTGAATAGGGTGCTGATGTTATCAATAGAGAGAACTCTATTACCGATTGACTCAACGTAGTCAGTAATGATTCTGTTGTTGAAAATAACTTCATTAGAAAGATTTCTTGGTCCAAACGAAATAGTCTTTTCAACGCCAAGATCAAAGTCATACTTACAATAAGTAGCAGCACTACTTTCAAGATTCAGTTTAACTTCAATATCCGAAGTTTCTGGAGTAGAAACGACAGCATCATCATCCTCTGACTCAGAGATAATCTGCATATCTCCAAACTTCTTGAATCCTAACGCATGGTTAAGGGAACTTACTGCTTCTTCCCATCTGTCATATGCAACTTCTGATTTTAGAACATATGAGAAATTCTGGTAGTAGAAGTTGTCATGAAGTCTTTGAGTATTCTCTGACAAGAATCCTCTTTGATCTACCCATTCAGCTCTAGGAGAACTGACAGCATCAACAGTAAAGTCGGAATCGTGATCGACTTTGGAGCGAACGATTGCCTGTGCTTTAGATGATAAACCTCTAATCAGTTCTTTTTCAGAGAAATTATCTTGAGATTGAACCTTGACAATCTTCGATACAGAATCCCAATAATCAACCTTACCAGATTTACCAGTGGTTGTTACAATGGTCTCTCCAACTTTAAATTGAGTTGGGAGTAGTTCAGCATTGAACTTGGGAAGGTCTTGTGGTGGGATAGCACGACCATAAGATCTAGTGGTAACGTAAAGACCTGGATAAGTAACATCCTCTGGAAGTTTGTACGCGATCGATCCAATACCACCAATATTCTGATCAACCTCAATTACTTCAAATCTGAGATAGTTGTAGTCTGAAGAATTGTATCCAGAACCAGTAGAAGCAATACCAACATTCTCTACAAGAACATTATCACCAACTTTGAATGGGAAAGTATTCGTGGTAGTAAATCCAACATCAAATTTGAGAGTTACAATTCTTTCACTTGAATTATATTCAACAGTTTTAATTCCCACTCCGTTTGAATTATTGAGTGGAACGATGTCTGGATTTGCATTCGACAGTCTGGTGCTATTCGCCAGAATTCTTACATTACCAATAGAAGAACCAGTCAGACCAAACTTAAGTTGAATCTCAGGAATGAATTCCCCACTAGATCCATCAAACACTACAAACTCAGTGGGAGGAATAATATAGTTTCTTCCACCAGTTACAATGCCAAGATTTCCAATAGTGAACAAACTATCGACAGACAACAACTCTGGAATATTACCCTTCGGTCTGAGAGTTAAGTCACTTGGATATCCCCAACCAACATCATATAACTTCTGTCCTCTAATCTTACCAATACTCTTGCTATTGGGTTTGATGATGGCACCATTCCCTTCAGAGGAAGCAATGGAGGTAATTCCAGGAAGTCTATTATAGGAGAAACCACCGCTCTTGAGTTTAATGTCCTTAATCGGACCAAGAGTTAATTTTGAATTAGTTACATATGAGAAGATAGCTTGAGACCTCTCATAACCAGTTCCTTCAAGATCTCTGAAAGAGTTGACTTTGAATGAAGTGGATGCAATTCCAACAACAGAATAACTTCCGTTGAAACCAGAAGAGTCAAAATTAATAGTGTTAAAATCCGTTACAGAGTCATCTTCAACAAAATTCAGAGAGTCAAATCTTCTTTGCTTTCTTGTCTTTCCAGATGGAATTCTATTGGTATAAGAAGGTTCAAACTTGTAATAGAGTTTTTCGGGGAAATTTCTATTCGTGTATAATGTAGTGCTACTTGCTGTTGACGGATCTCCAATTCTTCCGTTAGTGACGATTGGGAAGTTTGCGTCGTCACCAGTTGAGAAGAATTCATTCTCATAGTTTCTGTCAGTAAAGAACTGAATATCAAAGGCAGGGAAAATTCTATTGCCCTGTGAGAACGAAAGAGATGGATCAGTGGTAGCGAAAGAAATTCTGTTACCAAGGATTTGATTAATTGGTGGATTAATCAAAGAAATTAATTGACTACCAATTCCAGCATTAGTAAAGTTAATAAATGGTGGTCTTTCAAGTTCTGCTTCTCTCTTTGTTCTGGTAATTCTGAATCTGTTATTGTCATCTTTGACAACATAGTACATGCCATTGTCAGATATTCCAGTCGGTAACGTGCTGGCAGTCTCCTTCGACCAAACAATCTTGTCACCAGTGCGATATCCATGACTGTTGATCGTAATTACGTTGTTGTCAACGTCAATGTTGAAGGTGCTCAGACCAACTCTATTAAATACAATTCTTCTATTGTAATTGTTAAACTGTACAAAGATTGAAGAAGTGATGCCAGGCAGAATATCAACTTGGACGGTATCATCTACACCTAGATGATGGAAGATATCAGTAAAGACTTCAAAATCAGAAACCTCTAAATTACCTTTGATTACATGCTGACCAACTTCATCAAATACTGATTGGAAGCTATGAGTTACTCCAGTTCCAACGCTCAGGAATCTGAGTTGATATGCAGTAGAACCAACACCAACCATCGGGGTGTCTGTTCCGATTGCTACCTTAGAGGTAGCAAGACCAACTGCGTCTTTTGAAACATTGATAGCATACACAATGCTGCCATCAGCAAGTGTGAATGTTCCACCAACTCCAGTATTTGAAACTGATACACCAATTCCACCATTAGTTCTATACTTCAGTTTCTGACCCGTCCTCAAACCATGATTAGAGATGAAAATAGATCCTGTTGGAATTTCTCCATAGACAGTTGTCGTTCCAATTCCAATGTTAGATGGAATGCTAGAAACAATACCAACACCGATTGAAGTTCCTACACCAACTTGATCTTGTGGATTGAAGTAAAGTTCAAAATTAGACTGAGTAACAAAGTCAGAAGATACTCCAGTAATATTAAAGGTGAATTGTCTCGGGAAACTAATTACTTTTGCAAAGTAAGAGTGTGCAATACCAATAGTTCCTTCAGATTGCCTTTGTACTCTAACTCTGCTATGCTCTGGTTCAATATTCAGAACCTTGAACTTTTCAAATGAGTTGACACCAACAGATGTGGTGTATGCGATACCAATAATATCATTTTCATCAATACCAGTAGGTGTTAAGTCTCCAGAGATGGACAGATACGTCGTGAGACCCGTCGTAGAGGGCGTAGAAGCAGCGGAAACCAGTCTCCATGACGTAGTGTTAATTCCGATGGTATGACGCCCTATAACGGCAGGAACAACGTCTGTTGAAACGCCACTAATG
>Ga0255768_10002660_pt1 | contig 17921 bp, 9 predicted proteins | sample 071ome_33_FD_179983 | JGI IMG/M metagenome (GOLD analysis project Ga0255768, IMG submission 179983) | Coastal salt marsh microbial communities from the Groves Creek Marsh, Skidaway Island, Georgia - 071412AT metaG (version 2) | ecosystem: Environmental > Aquatic > Marine > Intertidal zone > Salt...
ATGTACTTATTGAAGAAGCGGGTGCATTTTTAAGTCAAGATTCCGCCACAATTAGTAGTACCGCTTATACAGTCGGAGACTTAATACTCACCGATAAAGACGGTAACCCTATAACTTCAGAAATAGATGCAAGCAACCTTCGAGATGATTTTTTAGAACCTGTTGAAGTAGTATGGAAAAAATACACTCGTGTAGAAACTCAAACTGTAAGTACTTCTGCGGGGTCAGGAATATCTTCTTTGACAGTAAGCTCTGCTTTTAGTACTACTCCTAATGCTCAAACTGTATGGGTATTAAGAAGAACTCTTTCTTCTACAGAAATAGAAGTTCTTGGAACAAAAGAAGAGTATAAAATACTTTCAATTACTCAGAATGAAGATACAACTTATAATATTAGTGCAGTAAAGCACTATAATGAAAAATTTAATGCTGTAGATAAAAATTGGACTTTATCTGTTGAAGACCCAGTTTACCCTCCAGAATTGGCAGACGATTTTGTTCCGCCCCCAGCTAATTTATACTTAGTACCACAAGCACTTGATTCTGATGGAATTGCTAATGATGTTACTCTTTATTGGGATATTCCTCTAAATTCTGATGGTACTGTATATAATAAAATTGAATCTTACGAGTTATATCATAATCTTGAGAATGTAAAACAAAATCCAATATACTTACCTGCGCAGTTTAATACTGTAGGTCCCTATGAGTTTCCTGTTGGAACAACTACAATTACAATAGCTACAGTTAGTAAGACAGGTAAAAAATCAAAACCTACAAAAGCATACATAAATATTGGTACGGCAGTACAAGAAAAGAATGTACCAAGAATTAATGGGGTTGCTCGAGGCGGGGTTTCTAATTCTCCTATCAGTTTAAGTGCGAGCAATATATTTGAATTTACAAAAACGGATTATACTTTTAATCCTATAGGTGCTCCTGATGTAGAAGTTTTGGGCTCTACTGGTGCTGCAGGAACATACTCTCAAGATGTATCAAATATTCCTTCTATATCTAGTGCAACGTGGAGTGCTTATACTACAAAAGAAAAGCTAAATGCTGCCCATTTTATTTTAGTAGATTCAAGTAGTACAAGTAACCCGCTTAAACTTATAAAATGGTATGAAGATTCAACTTTAGGAATTAATTATTATTATAACTCTGGCAATGGAAATACCTCTCCAAGTAGTCATTGGTCTGCAGCAACAGGTACAATTTCTATTGCAGCCAAAAGTAATAAAATAACTGGTAGTAGTACTACTTTCACTTCTGATTTTGAAGTTGGTGATTATGTAAAAATTGGAACAAGTAATGTTGCAAAAATTTCCTACATTGGAAATAATACTACTATGTTTATTGATAGAAGTTTTTCTTCGTCTATCTCTGGAGAAACTATCTATGCTCCTAGTCTTCGTATTGATAAAAATACAGACTCAATTATTGCAGGCGTAAGAAATGTAAATAATGTATTTAAATTAGTTATTTCTCCTAACTTTACAGTGGTTGCTGACCCTGAAAATTATCGTTCTCAGTACTTAACAATTAGTGGAGAACAAGCATTTAAATTCGAAGCAGGCTCTAGTACGCCTACTTCTACGACTATTACTCTTACTGCTACTTTATTTGGAGGCTTAACTACTTATGATTGGGAGTATTGGACAGGGTCTGCTTGGACTAACCTAAGTGGCACTCAAAATGCTCAAACATATTCTTTAGCATACAATAATGCGGCTTGGGGGTCAAATACCTCTTTAAGAATTCGTTGTTCTTCTGGAGGTTACTCAGATGAAATTACTATAGTTAAACTGTTTGATGGAAGTGCATATAGTGGGTTCTTAACAAATGAGAGCCATACAGTTGCCGCAGCTTCGGATGGAACCGGATATAGCTTAACAGGGTCTGGAGGAACATTTAAGGTATATCAAGGTACTACAGATATTACTACATCTTGTACTTTTGCAATTAGTGGTTCCAGTACTTCAAATAGTTTAACTGCTTCTATAGCCTCTACAGGTGTTTATAGCTTAAGCGGGGCTTCTTGGACTGGAGATTTAGCAACCTTTACTTTTACAGCAACTTATAACTCCACTGTTATATCAACAAAAACTTATACTATTTCTAAGTCTAAGGCTGGAACGGATGGTGTTACTCCTGTGAAGGGGGTCGACTATGATGATGGCGAGGATGGCGCTAATGGCTTAAGGACTGCAAACGGTTTCGTCTACTATAAAGCCGATGCCAGTGACACCGAGAACGATATTACCGGCCCCGGCAGTAGTGCAAGTTATAGGTGGAGTACTGGAGCTATAACAGGTATGAATACTGGCTGGACTCAGGAACCTTCTGTAATGGAGGATGGGTACAAAATGTGGTACTCATACTATACTGTTAGCCAAAGTTCCCCTTCTAATATTACAAATACCCCGTCATTTAGTAATCACAGACCAGGAACTCAATTTACTGGTCTAGTAAGTTTTACTGAAGACACCAATCTGGAGGCCAATGTCCTGACGTCTGGGGGCTCAAGTATTACAGAGATTTATGGCGGTAATATTAAAACCGGCTCTATTGATGTAGACTCAATATCTAGTTCGGTAGATTCAAATGGAGCTAGTTTTGACTTTGGAATAGGTGGAGTTCCTATTGGTATAGTAGATGAGGCTACCGCTACTTGTTATATTACTTCTGGTAGTAGTAACGACGCTGGTATTGTTGGAAGAGCTACAGCAGGTAGTGCATATGGAATTGTCGGGGTAGCAGGCACATCAGCAGCCGCAGGAGTTTTTCATAATACTGAAGTTCCTACTGGTAATACTGGAGCTTACATTCTTTTAGGGCACCCTAATTATGCTTGGCGTATGCACGGAGGAAGCCCTGTAAATCTAAATGCTCAATTAGATTACTCAGGTAATTTACAATGTGATGGGAATATTACAGCATACGCAGGACTTTCTGATATTCGTCTAAAAGACAATATCGAAATAATTCCAAATGCTTTAGAAAAAGTATCTCAATTACGAGGAGTTACTTTTGATTATAAAAGAGACGGAAAAAGAAACACTGGACTTATTGCACAAGAGCTTCAAAAAGTTCTGCCAGAAGTAGTTTATGAAACAAATCTGATTGAAGACGAAGACACTAAAGTTCTTGCCGTACGGTACGGAAACGTAGTAGGGTTGCTTGTAGAAGCAATCAAAGAGCTAAAAGCTGAAATTGAAGAATTGAAGAAATGACACTACCAATACCTCCAAATTCAATAAGTCTCGGCCAAATAAATACTGAGCTTGGAAATACTTCAACAGATGAGATTAGTCTAAATGATTCTGCTGTCAGAGGGCTTACTCCAAATTCCACATATGCAGATGCTTATCATGGTACTGGAATTAATACTACTACCAACACCACTATTAGTATGTATGAGTTATATGGAGCTTCTGCAGCTGGAGCGTACTCTTCCTTTACTGCTAATAGAACCAGTATGAATGAAGGACAGAGCGTAACGTTTACAGTAGTTACGAGTGGGGTTGCTAATGGAACTACAGTTGGATATACTGTCACAGGAGTAAATAACTCTGACTTTTCTTCGGGCACTACTTCTGGAAGTATTACAATAAACAGCAATACTGGAAGTGCTTCTTGGACGCTTGCAAATGATGCAACTACAGAGAATACAGAAACTATGACAGTTACTCTTGCTGCGACAGATAGTGCAGGAGATTCTACAGGCTCGTTGTCCGATAGTGTAACTATTTACGATACTTCTACTACGCCTGCTGATACTTATCCAAATTCATTTAGTTTCACGGCTGTAACTGGAGCTACTAGGAACACTTATTATTCTGCTGGAACAAATAACCCAATTACTGGAATTAATACATCAGTAACTGCATCTGCTAGCAATGGAGCATACGTAAGCCTTGATGACAGTAACTGGTATAGCTCTGTAAGTATAAGTAATAATCAAACTTTATATGTTCGGCTCCAGTCTAGTGGTAGCTATAGTACTCAAGTATCAACTACAGTAAGTGTAGGAAGTCCCGCAAGAACTGCAAGTTTTTCTATAACAACCGAAGCCGCCCCAGATATTACTCCCGATGATTTTAACTTTGCAGATTTTACAAGTGCTACGCCAAATACATTATATACTCGATCAACAACAATAGAAGGTATTAATACAAATGTAACAGCTACTGCCGGTGCAGGTGACCAGGTAAGTAATAATGGAAGTACTTGGGGCTCTTCAACAACTATAGCACCTAATGGAACTCTATATTTAAGAACTACCTCTAGCTCTAACTATAGTACTACAGTAACTGCTTCAGCAACTATTAATGGGGTTACAGGAGGCTTTGATGTAACGACATATGCTCCACTTTCTGTTTCTGTTTCTGGCCCTTCGAATGGTGCATTTACTGATTATGACTGGGATGGCTTTTTCGGGACAGGAAATACAGGTACAGCAACCTCTGGTACAGCAACAACTAATGTATCAGGGGGTTCGGGAGGCTATTCTTATCAGTGGAGCCTTGTTTCATATACTCAAAGCGGAAATGATGCTACCCTGAGTGGGTCCTCTTTTAGTTCCGCACAATCTTCTTCAACAAAGGGCTCTATTAGTGCATACCCTTCTTCATCGACAGGGACTATAGGACTTAATGATTTTGTAAGTGAGACTGTAGCAGTAGTTATAAAGTGTACTGTTACAGATAGTGATAATAACACAGCGTCAGATAATAGTGGTACATTTACTTTATCCTTCTTCTGGCAGGAAAATAACTAATGAAAATGATACCAGAACTACCAGAAACTATTCTTAAATTTAACTTATCTTCAGAGGATGCTCCAAATGTGGAAGGTCAAATATTTGGAGGAACTAAAGTAGACTACCCTGAGTCCTCTAGAGACTATGTGCTTCGCATAGGAGAGGACGGGTATGCTTTTTCACAAGAGGAGCTTACAGTACTAAGAAATTTTATAACTGAAATGCTTGTCACCTAACCAAAAATAAATCTTGACATAAAATGTCTGCTTTGCTATAATTATCAGCATAGGAGAAAATAAATGGCCGCAGGGACTTATAATTTACAGATAGATCAGGGTTCGGACTTTGCAATAAACTTAGCCCTGAAAGAGGGTGGGGTAGCTACAGATTTAACGAGCTACTCTGCTCGTGCTCAGATGCGCACCACAAAAGACGCTGCGACTGCGGCGGCTACGTTTACGTGTACCATTATGGACCCTACTGCTGGTACTATACAAATGAGCCTTCCAAATGCGTCTTCAGCAGATCTTAGCCCTGGACTATACTACTACGACTTAGAGATTTATACCTCCGGGGATGGAATTGTAACACGAATTTTGGAAGGAACTGTTACAATTGATCAGAATGTAACACGATAATGGAAGTAGCAATAACGGTCGATGAAACTGTTGTCACGGTAACAGAAGATACCACGACAATTAACATCACGCCCACAACTTATGAAGTATCTATAGAAGCGGTTGCGACATTGATTCCAACTGCTTTATCCATGGCTGTTACTCCATATAAAACAATTACTAAAACAAATGTGCAGCAGGCATTAGAAGAATTAGCTGACCAGAATTTTCGAGGCTCTACTAGCCCTACGGGTAGTACACTGGAAGTAGGAGATACTTGGTACGATACAGCAAACAATATATTTTACGTATACCGAACAGTTGGTGGAATTACAGACTGGTATCCATTACTCAACACCGATGTAGGTGAGGAGGATAATCTGGACGGAGGAGCCTTTTAAGGCTATTAGGAGCACATAATGGCTCAAACGATTCAAATCAAACGCAGTAGCTCTACGGCTACTCCTACTTCACTACAAAACGGTGAATTAGCATACTCCGCAACTAGTAATAAGCTCTTTATCGGACGCCCTGGGGGTAGTACTGGCGACGTAGATGCTATTGGTGGAAAAGTATACGTAGATATGCTTGACCACACTGCAGGTACTCTTACTGCTAGCAGTGCGATTGTTGTAGATGGAAATAGCAAAATTAATAACCTTCTTGTAGATAACCTACAGTTTGATGGTAATGGAATTACTTCTACAAATGCAAATGGTGATTTAAGCATTACTCCAGATGGTACTGGTAATCTTATTCTTGATGGCCTTAATTGGCCTCAAACGGACGGTAGCCCAAGTCAATACTTAAAAACTGATGGTTCAGGACAGCTTTCTTGGGACACTGTAAGCACTTCCTTTACTCTTTCTGACGGTACTGCTACAGATACTTTTAGTACTGGCGCCACTCTTACTTTTTCTGGCGGTACGGGCGTAACTACTGCTGTTACAAATGATACAGTAACATTTTCTATTGCGCAGGATGTAGGTACTACTGCAAACGTAACTTTTAATACTGTAACTGCTGATTTAACTGGCGATGTAACAGGTAATGTAACTGGCGACTTGACTGGGGACGTAACTGGTAATGTAACTTCTACTGGCACTTCTACTTTTTCCACTGTTGATATAAATGGTGGGGCCATTGATGGTACTGCAATTGGAGCTACTTCTGCAAGCACTGGTGCTTTTACCACTCTTACTACCAGTGGTGATGCTACAGTTGGTGGCAACCTTACTGTAAATGGCACTGTAACTTCTGTAAACTCTACTACTGTTGAGCTTGGCGATAATATTATCGTACTGAACAGTGGGGAAACTGGTACTCCTAGTGCAAATGCTGGTATTGAAATTGAACGCGGTACTTCTACAAATGTAATTATGCGCTGGAATGAAACTAGCGATAAGTGGGAAGTTACTCAAGACGGTACTAATTATTATGTACTTATTGACACAAATAACTTTGAAACTGAAATCACCTCACTTGACGGTGGAACATTCTAAATAAAAAATAACCTCCTGCGTATATACGCAAGACTTCGGAGAGCCAAATGGCACAAACTATCAAATTAAAGCGCTCTGGAACCCAGGGCGCTGCTCCCACTACATCTCAACTTGAACTAGGCGAAATAGCTATAAATACCTATGATGGTAAGGTATACATCAAAAAAGATGATGGCACCGAAAGCATTGTAGATGTTACTTCGGGAGGAGGCCCTGGCTCTACTGATGAGCTGTCCGAAGGCAGCGTTAATTTTTACTATACAGACGAAAGAGTTGATGATAGAGTAGATAGCCTTTTGCAGGCTGGTTCTGGTATTTCGCTCACTTATGATGATGTAAATGGTGAGCTAACAATTGACTCAGATCATATTGAATATGACGCTACTAATGATACCGGATCATCAATAGCAAAAGGTACTCCTGTTTATCAAACTGGCTCCTCTGGAAATACAATCACTATTGCCCCTGCTGACGCTAATGGCAGTGGCACGATGCCCGCAATTGGTATTACCTCCGAAACAATAGCAGACCAGGCAACCGGAAAGGTTACATTTCTTGGTGTTGTCAATGGTCTTGATACTTCTACATTTACTGAAGGCGCAACACTCTATATTAGTGATACTGCCGGAACTCTAACAACTACCAGACCAACTTCTTCATCCTCAAAAGTTCAAAATTTTGGCAGAGTAATTAAGTCTCACGCTACTAATGGTAGTATTGCAGTAATGGGCGCAGGCCGCTCAAATGATGTTCCTAATCTTGCTGATGGCAATGTATTTATTGGCGGAACCTCTGGAAATGAGCAGCGTGACTTAGTTACTGCAGATATTTCTGACCTGACCGCAACTGCTACAGAATTAAATTACACTGATGGTGTAACTTCAAACATTCAGACGCAGCTTGATAGCAAAGCTCCTTTAGCTTCTCCTACCTTTACAGGCACTGTTACTGTTCCTGGCCTGACAACGACAGCAGACATTAACTTTGGCGACAATGACAAGGCTATATTCGGTGATGGCTCTGACCTACAGATTTACCATGATGGTAACAATAGTTACATTAATGACGCTGGTACAGGTGACTTAATTATTTACGGTGCAAATTTGCGTTTAGGCGTGGCCGGTACCGGTGAACAGTTCTTAAGAGCCTATTCAAATGATCGTGTCGATATTTACTACGACAACTCAGTAAAACTCGCCACAGCCTCTACAGGCATTAACGTAACAGGAAATATTGCAGTTACCGGAACCGTAGACGGACGCGATATTGCTACGGATGGAACTAAACTTGATGGTATAGAAAGTGGAGCTACAGCAGATCAGACCGCCTCTGAAATTCTTACTGCTATTAAAACTGTAGACGGTGCTGGCTCCGGCTTAGATGCTGATACTGTTGATGGTATTCAAGCTTCTAGTTTCTTACGTAGTGATGCCAATGACACTGCTACAGGAAATATTACTATTAGCAAAACTGAGCCGCTTTTGAGAATTTATGATTCAAACAATACCTCCACAGAACACGGAAGTATTGAGTTTGATTCAGCTAACGCCCAGGGTGTTGCTATACAGTTCAATGAATTTGATTCAGAACTGCCGATTGCTGGTTACGGTTTAGTAGTCGGCCCATCAACAACTAATAGCCAATTTCCAACAACGGGCAATATTACACTTAATGTTTTAGGTGAGATATATGCAGGCTCAACTTCATTAAGTTCTGTAAATAAAGTCTGGCATGCTGGAAACGATGGTACGGGGTCAGGACTAGACGCTGATTTACTAGACGGTCAGCAAGGCAGCTATTATGCTCCTTTAGGCTCTCCTAGCTTTACTGGTGACGTTACAATATCTGGAAGCCTAACAACAGAAGGAGGAGATGGCGGCGCTTTTGTAGGAGCATGGGCAAATAATTCATCTTATGCAGTATTCGGCACCGCCAATATGACAGGTACCGAATATGCACTTATTACAGACGGAACTAACACATTTATTGGGTCCGGAACTGGAGGCACAACATATATTAGAGGCCCGGCTAACGACACTAGTCCTCAACTATACGTAACTTCAAGTACCGTAAATGTACAGAGTGGGCCTCTAAAAGTTAGTCAGTCAGGAGGTGCGCAACTTAGACTAGATGCTACAACAGCGGACAAAGCTGACTGGAGAATTTTGGCACAAGATGGTGCAACATATGGAACTCTAAAAATACAGAACTATGCCGGAGCTACTTGGGGGGATGAGTTAACCCTACAGAGTAACGGGGTTGCTACCTTTGCTGGTGATGTTACAGTTACCGGCGACTTAACTGTCAGCGGAACAACTACTACTCTCAATACTGCTACTTTGGATGTTGAAGATAAGAACATCACTTTAAACTACTCGACCGGGGATTCCTCGGCTTCTGCAGACGGTGCAGGTATTACAATTCAGGATGCTGTTGATTCAACAACTGACGCAACGATTCTCTGGGACGCTACGAATGACGAGTTCGACTTTAGTCATCCTATTAGTGTCACAGGAACAATAAATGCTATCACAGTAGGCCGTGGCCCTGGTAATATAAGTACCAACACGGTAGTAGGGCATGAAACCTTTTACTCCAACACCACTGGTAGCAGCAACACTGCTATTGGTAATGTTGCTCTTTACTCAAACACCAGTGGTACTTATAACACTGCTACTGGGCGACAAGCCCTTTACTCCAACACCACTGGCAGTTATAACACTGCTACTGGTTGGAAGGCTCTTTTCAACAACACTACTGGTATCGAAAACACTGCTAGTGGATTGCAAGCCCTTCAAGCTAACACCACTGGTAACTTTAACACTGCTAGTGGCATGAATGCCCTTTACTCCAACACCACTGGCTCCCAAAACACTGTTAATGGTCGGACTGCTCTTTACAATAACACCACTGGTAGCAACAACACTGCTTTTGGTTTTAAAGCAGGGTATAGTAATACGGTAAATGCAGGCAGCTCTTTCTTTGGTCATAATGCAGGTTATAGCACAACTGGTACTTATAACACCTTTTTAGGGCAGGGCTCTGGCTATTCGATTTCCAGTGGTGCAAAGAACACAATCCTTGGACGATATAGCGGCAATCAAGGTGGTTTAGATATTCGCACTCTAAACAACTACATTGTACTATCCGATGGGGATGGTAATCCAAGACTGGTTGTTGATTCAAGTGGCAATGTGGGTATTGGTACTACTGCTCCTGATTCTACTGCTCAACTCCATACATCGACTTCATCAGTTACGGCTAGGAATATTATAGAGTCTACAAGTGCTAGTGGTTACTCAGGTACTCGTTTGAAGAACGCTACAGGTTATTGGGAAACTCAGATTGACGGTGCTAATCAGGGTCTACGTTGGTTAGACGATGGCACAGAACGTATGCGCATTACCTCTAATGGTGATGTAGGCATAGGTACAACCAGTCCTAGCTATACAGTTGTTGGCAGAAAAGTTTTGCAGATACAAGGCAGTGATGCAATGTTAAATCTGAGCAATGGCGCAGATGATTTTTATATGTTCAAAGGTGCAACTGGTGTTGGCGTAGAGTTTGTTAACACTGATAACAGCTACATGCGTTTCAGCACTAACAACACTGAGCGAGTGCGAATCGCGGCTGACGGCAGTGTGGGTATTGGAGTTACAAGCCCAGACGGCACTCTGCATATTAATACTGCCAGTGCTGGTACTATTACTGCCAATACTTCAGCAGATGATCTGGTTGTGGAAAACAGTGTTAATAGCGGTATTAGCATATTATCGCCAGACGCAAATTATTCATTGTTATATTTCGGATCACCTTCAGATAATGATGGAATGGCATTAGGTTGGAATTATTCTTCTGGAGCTGGTTCCTTTGCTACTAAGAAAGTAGGCTCAACCCTAACATTTAAGGCAGATAATTTAGTCACCAACCTCACCCTATCTGGAGCATCAGGAAGCGAACTTGCAGAGTTTGAGGGTAATGTCACTCTGTCCGAAGGCAAGCTGTCCATCACTGATACGGCAAATGAGAATGCTTTTTCTGTAGTTAGTTCTGCAACGACTACAAATGCTGCGGAAATAACGGCTAACTCCTTAACCACTGGACAAGCCTTACGAGTATACTCAAATAGCGCGAATACTAGTACTAGATACCTTGCGAATATTGTTAATGATAATGCATTGGCTACGGGAGCAACTGCTCTAAGAATTCAGCAGGATGCTAACCAGACAGTTATCAATGCGGCAGGGGATGGAGTAACAACAGCAGATGCTTTCCGCTTCATTGCTGACAATGCCACCAGCGCGGTTATAACCAGAATTCGCGGTGATAGTCTTACTACCGGAACAGTGCTTCAGGTGTCCAGCAACAGCGCAGACACCAACACGAGAAATCTTGTAGAAATTGTGAATGATAGCACGTCCGCAACGGGGGCTACTGCTCTCAAAATTCAGCAGGATTCTCAAAGCCCCGCCTTGCATGTTGACTATACTAATTCTCTTGGAGTTGCACAGTCTATAACCACTAGTACAACAACTGGTAATGCTCTTAGAATTACAGCTGACTCACTAACAGCTGGTAATGCTCTTTATTTAAGGTCTAATTCTGTAACATCAGGTAAATTGGCCTATTTCTATTCGAATAGTGCAAATACTAGCTCTCGTAATCTTGTAGAAATTGTGAATGATAATGCAGCTGCTACTGGCACAACTGTGCTTAATATACGAAATGATAGCACAGGCAAAGCCATTGATGCAACTGGCGATGTTGTAATAAGCAATGGTGATCTCACGCTGGATGGTGATTTAACATTCAGCAGTGCAAACCCTGCAATCATCGGTGCTGATGTTGATGGCGGCTTATATATTACAGGCGGTTCTGCTACTAACGCTGGTGCAGGTGTAGTTTTCTATGGCGAAAGCCATGCCACAGTAGCAAACGACATTCGATTCAGAAACGGAGCAACTATTGTCGGTGAGTATGATTCAAGCGCAACTCTTTGGAATTTTCGGAGCAACAACATTAAGACTACTGGCAGTGCCGGCATAGGCGATGCGGCTAATACCTATAAGTTTGAAGTTCATTCTGGAAGCACAAACATAACTTCAAATTTTGTTAGCACAGACGCCGGAGCTTATATCCTTACCACAGATAGTACGGGATACGCACAGATTGGAAATAATGGCGGTACTTTAGAGCTTAGACCCAATGGAACAAATGTAGTCAACATTACCTCCACCGGACTCGGCATAGGTACTACGCCTACACAAAAATTGGATGTTGCTGGTAATGCGAATATTACAGGAACCCTCACAGCAACATCAAAATCTTTTGATATTCCTCATCCTTCAAAAGAAGGAATGCGCTTACGTTATGGCTCCTTAGAAGGTCCGGAAAATGGTGTATATGTTCGAGGTAAGTCCACAGAAGAAGTTATCGAACTTCCAGACTATTGGGTAGACCTGGTACACGAAGATTCAATCACAGTACAACTGACTCCAATTGGTGGTATGCAAGAACTTTATGTAAAAGAGATAAAAGACAATAAAGTCTATGTGGCTGGTAGCAACTATTTCTACTATGTACAGGCGGAAAGAAAGGATATAGAAAAACTTGAAGTGGAGTATACTGAGTGAGTATTAGCTATTCTCCAAAAATTGTCACTGATGGACTTGTATTTAGTTTCGATGCTAAAAATCCGAAATGCTATTCCGGAAGCGGTACAAATTGCTCGGACAGTATTATACAAAATGCTGGGCTAGTAGAAGGGGGTGCTACCTACAATTCTGATGGTTATTTTAGTTTTGTGACTGATGACTATTTAAGATTTCCAAATGATACTAGCTTAGATAATCAAAGTTTTAGTGTAGAAGTATTTGCAAGAACAAATTCACTTTCTCAAAATGGATTTTGGTTTGAAAAAGGTACGGTAAATACACAATATAGTTTGTTTCAATCAGGTTCGGTCATACTCTTTAGATCAGACCCGAATAATACTAATATGATCAATATCACAACAGCTAATTATTTAAATACAACAGATTGGTTTCATATTGTTGGCACTTGTACATCAGGAAGTCAAGTCTTGTATATAGATGGCGTTTCTGTTGGCACAGGAACTACTTCTGGCACATTTAGCACAAATTCTGGTGGAATGAGTATAGGTGCATACGGAGGGTACTCTGGAAACAAAAGTTACTATTACAATGGTGATATCGGAGTAGTAAGAGTATATTCCAAGGTACTAAGTCAAGTAGAAGTACAGCAGAACTTTCAAGCACTCCGTGGGAGGTACGAGCTCTAATGGCACTTGCACACTCCCCTCGAATTGTCACTGATGGACTTGTATTTGCATGGGATGGAATGAATCCAAAATGTTGGGATGGCTCTTCCTCTACACACTATGATTTAATTGGTGGAGGCTCTGGCACAAAAACTGGAGCAAATACTTTACAGAGAACAAATAATCATGTTTCATTTTCTGGTACCGGAACAAGGGTGTGTTATATTTCATTCCCATCCTCAAATGTAGTTGTTCCAACTGGGAATACAGGAACTTGGATGTGGGCGCATTATTTTTCTGATGCTGGTAGCCAAGACCATCCAAATATAGGCAAAGAAACAGGAAGTGATTGGACTGGGGCAGATGGTTTTGTATTTGGAACAGGCTGGGCAACAGATGGTCCTAGATGGGGTATTGGGGGTCAAGCAAGTGCAATATACCAAACAACTAGTAATAGTGGCGGAGACTATAGAACCAATGCTTGGCAAATTTATGCTGTAACATATTCGAGAAATAATACAAACGGATTAAAAACTTATCTTCATGATTCTAATAACAGCGGATTAGTTGACCAAAGATCGACAACTGACGTGGCAATAGGTAGTAATACGAATGCATTACACATAGGTTCTACCAACGCCAGAGGAGGAAATTGGAATGGTTATATGGACTTTGCTTTTATGTGGAATGCTGAGTTAAGCTCTACTCAAATTCAACAAAACTTTCAAGCACTTCGTGGGAGGTTCGGACTATGAGCGCAGCAGCGGGGCCAAATCCTATTCAGAACGGGCTTGCTTTTTACCTAGATATAGGTAATAGAAAAAGCTATAAGTACAGACCTGGTAAAACAGATCATGGAGTATCTGATTGGTACTGTTTTGTTAATGGGACTGCTACTTATTCCGCAATTTATCCAAATACTGAAATTATTGAAATTGACTCAAATGGAAATGAAACTGTACTAGTCACTACAGGAAGCGACCCCCAAAGAGGCACTTTTACAGTATATGCAGGTAGAAGATACTATGGAACTAATGCAATTCATCTAATGGTTGAATCTGCTCAGCATAAGCTTGTACCGATCTCTTTCTCCGGAAATTATTTTGGAAATTATCATACAAGATATAATCCTAAAACAATATACATTTATGCCCCTTACGAAGATATATCTGTAAACGTATATAAGAATGTAACCGGAGGGGTATCAGGAACTCCAACATCGACCTTTACTTTATCGAAAGGGTCTTCCACTACATATACAGATAGTACTCAAAGCCAATGGGTATTTTTTGAGTCAGACAAACCTGCAATAATGAGTGCTGGAAGCGGGGGAGACAACCATAAATTACAGCCAATGGCAAATTATGTGTATAAAAGAAGAAATAATTATAATATAACAGTTAATGGTGGTGGGCCAGCAACCGCTAGTTCTCGTGTAACTTATGATGCCAACAATCTAGTACTGTCCTTGGAAATTGCTGATGGGGCTGGAGGAGACTCTACTCAAGGTATTGGGTATGAATACCTTTCAGATACTTTTTCTTTTGGAAATGTATTATCGGATTATATGCTAGTTGCTCCATATGCGAATAGTATTATTGACGTTTCTTATTGGGACGGTACAGACTGGGTGCTTGGAGAGCAACATTCTCTCAGCGGTACACAAACAAGCCCGGCATCTGCATTTAGAGACGGTAATCAAGGATTTGGAGTTAATGGTACTCAAGATTCAGGGTCTGTAACAAATCTCGGTTCTGGAGCAACTCTTTGGAAATTTGAAGGAACACAACCTTTTGCAGTTATTATTAATGATAGTGGTGATGATGAAGAAAACTTACTTGGTTGGATGAGCGATAGAACGAGTAGGGGTAATAAAATAACAAATAACTCCGATAACGAAATATTAGACTTGAGTGGTAGCGGTAATCATGCTAATACCCGAAAATTTAATAAGCATAATACTACAAGTAGAAATAAGCGGTTAGAATTAGATGGTTCAGACGATTATATAGAAGGTACGCTCTCCTCTAATTTCAATCCAAATAATGGATGCACCTTAGAAGGTTTTATTAGAAGGCCTGCAACCCCGCCTGCCTGGAGAACGTACTTTAATATCAAACCGTCGTCAGGAAATACTCCGTTTTTTGAACTTAGAACCTCTGGGGCAACTTTGGATGTCGGAGCGGTGTATTATAATGGAACCAACTATGAAACTTCCTATTATACAATAAACTCTACTGATTATTATCATATGGTTGCAACATATGATGGCTCTGGTAACATAAAACTTTATATTAATGGCGAGTTATATAGTACAAAAACTTCTGTGCCTGCCTTTGCAATTGGTAGTGCCCCAATTATAAATATTGGCAGAGCTTACAGCGGTGACAGGCCCACAAATATAAAAGTAGGCTCTTGTAAAGTGTATGACACAGCACTCACAGCAGCAGAAGTACAGCAAAACTTTCAAGCACTTCGCGGTAGGTTCGGACTATAAAGCACCAAGAAAAAATTAATTCTTGACAAGGAGTATTAATTTTAGTATAATTATGCTCGGAGATAAATAAAACTATGGCAAATTCAGATAAAGATATTCTAATAACTCCTAATAGAGGATCGAGTTCTGCCGACCCTAAAATAGAGTATGTAGGTGCGGATAGTTCTGGAAGCGATACTATTACCGTAGAGACTCTCTATGATGGCACAAATACTACTCTGAGTTTTGAAGGTAGTGCCGGCCAGCTATTCTCTGTATCGAATGACTTGTCAGGAACAATTTTCAGTGTAAATGATGTATCAGGAATTCCCTCCATCGAAGTCGAAGACGATGGTACTGTAACACTTGCAGAGTACTCTGGAAATGTTGGTATAGGTACTTCTTCTCCTTCCTATAAACTAGATGTTTCTGGAAATACGAATGTAACTGGAAACATTACCGTTACAGGCACAGTAGATGGTCGTGACATTGCTACTGACGGCACTAAACTGGATGCTATCGAAAGCGGGGCTACAGCAGACCAGACAGCATCAGAAATTCTTACTGCCATTAAAACTGTTGATGGGGCGGGTTCTGGACTTGATGCTGATACTGTTGATGGTATTCAAGCTTCTAGTTTCTTACGTAGCGATGCTGATGATACATTTACTGGGATTATTACTGGAAATACTTTAAAACTTGGTGGAAGCGAAATTCTTTCAAGTTCTGCAAAACTCCAAGTTAATGGCTTTCAGCGAACTGCTAATATATACCTTCACGAAGGCGGTAATACTCCAACAGCCAACAACAAAGCAATAAGTAACACCTCTGGTAATCTTGAATGGGATGGAAATAAAGTTTGGCATGCTGGAAACGATGGTGCTGGTTCTGGTCTGGATGCAGATACTGTTGACGGATTACATTCATATCAGGTAAAAATTAGGGATGCTAGAAATGACGGAGACATTACTCCAACAGATTCCCCCGATGGCATTGCTACTTTTACCTTTACAGATGATATAGCCAACTCTACAAGAAATTGGGATTCAGTTCTTACAATGAAAGGATGGACTGGTAGCACATATCGTGCTTGGCAGTTAATGGGCAATGCGAGTACTTCTACTCAAACTGATACAAATTTATATTTTAGGGAAGGACTTGGGTCAAGTTGGGGTTCTCTACAAAAAATTTGGACATCAGGAAACGATGGTCCGGGGAGTGGATTGGATGCAGATACTCTTGATGGCGTTAATTCTACTTCTTTTCTAAGATCTGATGCTACAGATACTGCTTCTGGTGCTATTACTTTTACTGGTACTACAAATTTCCAAAATACTCTCACTTATAGTTTGTTAAATGGGCCGGGTACTCAAACTAGAGATAAGATACGAGTTTGGTCCAGTAGTTCATATACAATCGGCATGAAGAGCGGTTACACATTTGGTAGTCTTAATAATGACTATGCAATGAGTTTCCAAATGAACAACGCCAGCAATAGAGGCTTTTGGTGGGGTCATGTGGACCAGTCAGATGCACAAGGTGCTATGGCACTTAGTACAAACGGTAAGTTAACTGTTGCCGATTCGATAAGGCTGGGATATGGCGTAAGTGATACTACAATACCGGGAGCCACTTACAAATTAGATGTAAATGGAAGCGGTAGTTTTGTAGGTGACTTGGTGCCTGCTACTGACACTACCGGTAATGTCGGTACACAGGCCCTAACTTGGAACAACGGTCGGTTCAAATACCTTACTATAGACAACACTATCACTGTAAGAGCCTGGATTGACCTAGCTGACTCTGACGGAATTAGATTCGGTACTTCAGACGACTCTCGTTTTTGGTATAACGGCTCGACCAATAATTTCATTGTCGAGATGGAATCTGCTTGTGTTGGCTATCAATGGACTGACAACCAGACAGAAAGGATGTATCTGGAGAAATCAACAGGTAATCTTAGTATTACCGGTCAGTACATTGAAGACTACAATGCCACAGGCACAAGCGGTGCAGTCACCATAGACTTGGATACAGGCAACAACTTCTCAACAGCTATGGCGGGTGCGGTGACTTACACGTTCAGCAATGCCGCTACATCCGGGACTGTCTCTAGCTTTACCCTGAAGGTTGTCAACAACGGCTCTGCTATCACATGGCCCTCTTCAGTTGACTGGCCCGGTGGTACAGCACCTACGCTGTCTGCTAGTGGCGCAACTGACTACTTTGTTTTCATAACGCATGATGGCGGTACTACTTGGTACGGCTTTACTGCTGGACAGGG
>Ga0255768_10002661_pt1 | contig 17919 bp, 20 predicted proteins | sample 071ome_33_FD_179983 | JGI IMG/M metagenome (GOLD analysis project Ga0255768, IMG submission 179983) | Coastal salt marsh microbial communities from the Groves Creek Marsh, Skidaway Island, Georgia - 071412AT metaG (version 2) | ecosystem: Environmental > Aquatic > Marine > Intertidal zone >...
ATAAGAAATATTAATAATCGAACATTTAATATAAAGAACGCAATCGAATGGAAGAAATTCACTCAAGGATCAATATAGAAAAAGTTGATGAAGTTTATATCAAAGTAAGATGTGAACCTCATGTAGCCGCAGAACTTTCAGAGTTTTTCACTTTTGAAGTTCCAGGTGCCAAGTTTTCTCCACAATATCGTAATCGTGTATGGGATGGAAAGATACGTCTATACGATAAAAGAAACGGTAAACTCTATGGTGGATTATTGGCATATGTGAGAGAGTTTGCAAAACAGAATGATTTAAAAGTTGTACAGGCACCAGATGTTTATTCATCGACAAAGATTGATGTTAAAGATGTCGAAGGATTCTGTAAATCTCTCAAACCCCAATCACAAGGCAAAGATATTGAAGTACGTGATTATCAAATACAGGCAATCTATCAATCACTCAAACGACACAAGTTATTATTACTATCACCAACTGCATCTGGTAAATCGTTAATCATTTATTCGATTGTTCGTTTTCATCAAATGGCAAATCGTAAGACATTGATCATTGTTCCGACTACATCTTTAGTTGAACAAATGTATTCAGACTTTGCAGATTATGGTTGGAATGTTGATAAATACTGTCATAGAATATATCATGGTTATGATAAAGATATAGTCAAAGATGTTGTAATCTCAACATGGCAATCTTTAGCAACCCTCGATAAAAACTATTTCAAACAATTTGAATGTGTGATCGGAGACGAGGCACACAACTTTAAAGCAAAGTCGTTAACAGGTATAATGACTGCTTTAAATAATGCGAAGTATCGTATTGGTACGACAGGTACTTTAGACGGTACGAAAACGCACAAGTTGGTATTAGAAGGTTTGTTCGGTACGGTGTATCGTGCAACTTCAACAAAGACACTGATTGATAAAAATCAGTTGAGTAAATTAACGATTAAATGTTTGGTACTAAAACACAATGAAGCAGATAGAAGACAAATACGAAACGCAACTTACCAAGAGGAGATGGAATATCTCACCGGACACCAAGTACGAAATAACGTTATTCGTAAGTTATGTTTGCGTCTTAATGGTAATACTCTTGTTCTTTTTCAGTATGTAGAAAAACATGGAGTACCGTTATATGAAAACATTAAAGAAAATGCTGAAGAAGGCCGCAAAGTCTTTTTTGTGTATGGTGGTACTGAAACTGTGGATCGGGAAAACATCAGGTCGATTGTCGAAAATGAAAGTAACGCTATCATTGTTGCCTCTTACGGAACTTTTAGCACTGGAATTAATATTCGTAATCTTCACAATGTTATTTTTTCATCTCCAACCAAATCTAGGATAAGAAGTTTACAATCAATAGGTCGAAGTCTAAGACAATCTGAATCAAAAACAGATGCTACATTGTATGATATTGCAGATGATTTATCATTTGGTACGTACAAGAACTTCACACTTAATCACTTTTCAGAACGCATAAATATTTACAATGAAGAAGAATTTGAATATTCTATTCATAATGTGGAGTTAAAATGACACCAAATGATTTAAAAGTCGTAAAGTTGTCGAGTGGTGAACAAATCGTTTGTTACTTGACACACGAAGAAGGATCTATTTTCATTCGAATGATAGAACCGATGGAACTCAAAGTCTTATCAGATGTCAATGAGTATGGTGCTGTTGATGAAACAGTATGTTTATCTGATTGGATACATCACTCAGCAGACAATGTTTTTTCTATTCATAAAGACAGAATTGTCACTATTTCAAAACCAGATGAGAATTTAAAAGAATATTATGTGGGTACAAAGAAGAAATATGAACAAATAAAACTTGATAGAGAGAAAGAAAGAAAGGCTGAAAACTCCCTTAAAATGTTAGAAGATAAGTTTAAAAAAGGGGATAGTAAGTTGACAAAGAAAGAGTTATATGATATACTTGCTGGTAAGATAACCAAACACTAATCTCTGAAGCAGGGACATACAGATTATAACAGAAAAAAAAGTGTATGTCAAGCAAAAAATTTAATTGAATTTTAATTAAAAGTATGATATAATATGAACATGAAAAAGAAAACCGAACATTATGTAGATAATAAAAAGTTTCTTTCTGAAATGATAAAGTATAAGGAGATGTGTGCCAAGGCAGAAAAGCGTGGTAGACGACAACCTCCTATTACAAACTATATGGGCGAATGTTTTTTAAAGATAGCAAATCATCTATCTTATAGACCGAATTTTATTAACTATACCTATAAAGACGATATGATATCTGATGGTATAGAAAACTGTTTACAATATGTTTCTAATTTCAATCCTGAAAAATCAAATAATCCATTTGCATATTTTACACAGATAATTTACTATGCATTTATTCGTAGGATTCAAAAAGAAAAGAAACAAACAGAAATCAAACAAAAACTAATTTCTAAATCTGGTATACAAGAATATGAAACAATAGACGGAGATGATACAAACTATACAAATTCATATATCGATTATATGCAAAGAAATATGCCAGAAGAAAAAGAAAAGAAACCTAAAGAAAAGAAAGTCAAAAAGAAAACTAAATCTAAACTTGAATTGTTTATGTAATGAAAATAGCGATAATTGCTGATACTCACTTTGGTGTTAGGTCAGATAGTCCTGCCTTTGCTGAGTATCAATATAAATTTTTACAAGATATATTTTTTCCATATCTACAAAAGAATAATATCAAACATCTAATACACTTAGGTGATGTTGTTGATAGACGAAAGTTTGTGAACTTCAAAACATTAAGTGATTTTAGAAATAAGTTTATGTTACCTTTATGGGATATGAAAATTGACACACACATCATTATCGGTAACCACGATACGTATTACAAAAATACAAATGAGATTAATGCACCCATAGAATTGTTTACAACTTATGATGGTGTACACGAACCTTTTATCTATGATCAACCTAAAATAATGACACTTGATGATGTTCGTTTTCTCATGTTACCTTGGATCTGTCCAGACAACGCATCTCAAACTAAAACAATGTTAGAACAAGAAAGTGCTGATGTTGTATGTGGTCATTTAGAGATTGCAGGATTTGAAATGTTAAATGGTATGACTAACACACATGGTTTAGATAAGAAGTATTTAAAAAGATTTGAAAAAGTATTTACAGGTCACTTTCATAAGAAATCAGACGATGGACATATCTATTATTTGGGTGCTCCATATGAAATGGTTTGGAATGACTACAAATGTCCTAAAGGATTTCATGTCTTTGATACAGAAACAAGAGAGTTAGAACGTATCGCAAATCCTTATAGAATACACCGAAAAATCTATTATAATGACGATACAGACGATTATTCTGAATTTGACTACTCCGAGTACAGAGATTCATATATCAAGGTTATCGTAGAGAAAAAGAAAGATTATTATATGTTTGATCGTTTCTTAGATGGTTTCTATAAGATGACCAATATACACGATTTAAAAGTCATAGAAGACTACTCAGACTTAGATGCTTCATCTGTCGAAGATGATATCGCAGAAAAGGCTGAAGATACAACCACACTCTTAGATAATTACGTTGAACAATTAAATACAAAGTTAGATAAGAGTAGATTAAAAACATTGATGAGAAGTTTGTACACAGAGGCAAATGATATAGATTTATGATTATAGTATCAGCATTAAAAGAAGAAGTCAGTAAATTAAAACATCCTATTCTATTGACAGGTGTTGGAAAGATTAATGCAACACTTAAATTAACAAAGTATATTATAGAACATCGACCAAAACTTGTAGTTAATTATGGCACTGCAGGATCGGTGATTCACAAACAAGGAAAGATTATTGAACTTGGACATTTTATACAAAAAGATATGGATGCAACTGAATTAGGTTTTGAAAACTATGAAACACCATTTGATCAGCGAATGATATCAAATGGTCAGTCATATCATATTTGTGCTACATCCGATACTTTTGTTTCAAACATTACAAGAGAGTATGATTGTTACGAAATGGAAGCATATGCAATTGCGAAAGTGTGTCGTTTCTTTGATATCAAATATCGTGTGTTCAAATACATTAGTGATTCTGGTGATGCTAGTGATTGGGAAAAGAATTGTGAAAAAGGACAAGAGTTATTTGTGAATGAGGTTTTGCCTAAGTTATGATATTTTTTAAAAAAGTTAGATGGAAGAATTTTCTTTCAACCGGTAATACATTTATCGAAGTTGATTTAAATAAGAATCACACAACACTAATTATAGGTGAAAATGGTTCTGGTAAATCAACATTGTTAGATGCATTGTGTTTTGCTTTGTTTAACAAACCATTCAGAGATATTAAGAAAGATCAATTAATCAACACAATTAATATGGGTGGTACAGAGGTTGAAGTAGAGTTTACAATCGGTAAGAATGAATACTTAATTAAACGAGGTATCAAACCAAATGTATTTGAGATATATCAAAATGATCATCTTATCAACCAAGATGCAACGACAATGGATTATCAGAAATACTTAGAACAGAATATATTAAAAATCAATTATCGTTCATTTACACAAGTTGTTATTCTAGGTAGTTCTTCTTTTGTACCTTTTATGCAGTTGAAAACACAACATCGAAAAGAAGTTGTAGAAGATATCTTAGATATTAAAGTATTCTCTACCATGAATATTCTAGCAAAACAAAAACAAAAAGAACTAGAAACAGAGATTAAAGATTTAGAAAAAGAAGTTGAACATCTCAAAGATAAGATTTCTATACAAGAAAAACATATTGCAGAGGCAGAGAAACAACAACAATCTACCATTGATGAATACAAAGATAAGATTGAAAAGAATAATACTACAATAACAGAATACAATGATAAAATATCTGAAATACAATCAGATATTGATACACAAAAGAACATCATCTCTGATGAAGATACAGTTAAAAAGAATCTAAAGAAATTAGAAAACTTTGAATTGACCATTGAAAATAAAGTATCAAAGAAGAAGAAAGATATTAAATTCTATTCAGAGAAAGATGAATGTCCAACTTGTAAACAAGATATTGATGAAGAATTTAAAACTTCAATGGTTGATGAAGGTACAAAGAAATTATCTGAATTAGAAAAGGCACTAGAACAATTAAACAAAGAAGTTAATGGTAAACAAAGACGATTAGAAGAAATTACTACTGAGTATGAAAAGATTAAAGTTAAAGAAATTCAGATTGCAAAATATAATCAATCTATTACTGAACTGAATAATTTTAATACCAAGATTAATTTAGACATTGAAAAGATAATGAACAGTTCAAAGAATGTATCAGAGGCACAAGGTGTTCTTAAAACATACAATGAAAATCTACAAGAGAAAGACGATAAAAAGATTTCTACATTAGAAGAAATGGATTATATTAATGCCGCTAAACAGATGTTATTAGATAGTGGTATCAAAACAAAGATTATCAAAATGTATCTACCAATTATGAATCAGTTAATCAACAAGTATTTACAGTCAATGGACTTCTTTGTGAACTTCAAATTAGATGAAGAATTTAATGAAACAATTAAAAGTCGATTTAGAGATGACTTTTCTTATTCATCATTTAGTGAAGGTGAAAAGATGAGAATTGATTTGGCATTATTATTTACATGGCGTGCCATTGCAAAAATGAAAAACAGTGTATCAACAAACCTTTTAATACTTGATGAGATATTTGATAGTTCATTAGATGTCAATGGTACAGATGACTTCTTAAAGATAATTCATACACTACAAGACGAAAACGTATTCATTATATCACATAAGACCGATGTATTAGTAGATAAGTTCTCTAATCAAATAAAAGTAGAAAAATACAAGAATTTCACAAGGATTATACAATAATTGACAAATCAGTTAAAATATGATATAATAGAAAGAAATGCCGTCATAGCTCAGTTGGTAGAGCAGTTGATTTGTAATCATCAGGTCCCGAGTTCGAATCTTGGTGACGGCACCAGGAGTACAACATGAAGTATTATAAAATAGAACCTACTTGGAAGAAATCAATCTTTGAATATCAAGGATTTCAAAATGATGATAAGTCAGTTAGATTTCAGACCGAAGAAATGTATCGTTGGGGACATATTGTTATTCAGTTAGAAGACAATGAAACATTAGAAGATGTTGTTGGTGATGTTGATGATGATAATAATGTTTTTGAATTTGACAGTGAAGAAATTGTTGATATTGATTTAGATGATCAGTGTTCATTTTATTTCAATAGTGTTGTTGGTATTGAAGAAGAAGAACTAGATGAAAAATTTGAAGAAGAAGGATATGATTATTTAGAACAATATACACCAACATATTCATTTGTAGAAGTACACGGTAAATTAAAAGTAACCGATATAACAGAACAATATAACAATGAAACCTTTTCAATTTCCTAAATTAGTTATAGAACAACACGAAGGATTTCATGTTGTCAGAGATGACTTATTAGAAGGTGGTTCAAAAAGAAGATTTGTAGATCGATTAATCAGAGAAGAAATAGAAAAGGGTGCGGAAGAATTTGTTTATGGTGGATGTCCTGCAAATGGATATGCTCAGTTATCATTAACTTTACAAGCAAAAGTATATGATAAAAAGGCAATATTCTTTATGGCAAAAAGGTCTTTAGAGAATCTACATCCTTATCAAAAACAGGCATTAGAATATGGTGCTGATATACGTTGGGTGCCGAATGGTATGTTGAATGTGACAAAGGCAAGAGCAAGAGAATACTATGATGCAGATCCTGTTAGACGAAGATTATTACCTTTAGGATTAGAAGAACATAGAGTGTTAGAAGATATTAAAAATCTAGCAAAAACAATTGAAAGTGATTATAATATTGAAGTGAGTGAAGTCTGGTCAGTTGGTTCTAGTGGTACATTAACACGAGGATTGCAAATGGCATTTCCTAAAAAAGATGTTCATGTTGTGTCTGTTGGTCATAAAATGAAACAACATGAAGTTGGCCGTGCAATTCTTCATCGATCAGATTATAAGTTTACACAAGAAGTTAAAGAAGAAGATAGACCACCTTTTCCGTCAGTACCAACATATGATGCAAAAGCATGGTCAGTAATGAGAAAGTATGCTAAGAAAGGATCTTTATTTTGGAACGTAGGAAAATAACGATTGCAAGATTAAGAAGTGGTGTTAATTATAAAAGACCACTAGATCATATATTAGATTCTTTCTATTATCTTTATCAGAGATTTCAATTAAATCATCCAGAATATAATTATGGATATTATAATTTTGGTTTTAATAAAGCAAATCGTAGAGATTCTAAAGATATGCCAGGTAGTGATATTATTGTTATACCAAGTGAAAATGAATTCCATTATCATATAATAAATGAAAGTGGCAAATCAGTATATATTGATCCAAAGAATTTAGAAAAGTCAACTACTGCCATTAGAGATCATATACTACCACATATAAAAGGCAAACATATTGTCATACTTAGATCAGACAGAGGTGATACGGCAGAATTATATAAAGAAAAAGTTTTTAAAAATATTGATTGTAAGATATCAGTATTAGATGAAATTGATATTGATGGTGGTGTTCATGCTTTAAAGTACCATTTTATAAAAGATGAAAAACTTGAAACTGTAAAAAGAAAATATTTGTTTTCATATTGGGGAACAGAAAAAAGAAAAGATGTTGGTAATATAGAAAGTGGTGATGAAAGACACCTAATTTTGAAAGATATTCAAAATGGTATGGGTAGATATCTTACAAGATTTATAGGTAAATTTTCTACTGTTAAAAGAGATATGGAACCAACAAAAGGTATGAGAGGATTATTACCTACATTAAATCAATCAAAATACACATTGTGTTTCAATTGGAAAGATAATAAAGCAACAACAAGTCGATATCACGAAGCATTGGCGTGTGGTATAATACCAATGGTTTATAAAGATTATGATTCAACAGGTATACTTGTAAAATCAAACTGGCAAAGAGTTCAAACTGCTGAAGAATTGTGTGATAAGATAATGAATACAGAATATGAAAAGACCTTTAATGAAATACATGAATCATATAAAAAAACATTACTATCAAAAGATCAAATATATGATATCTTTGAAAACAAATTCTTGGAGATAATAAATGACTGATATATTACAAGATACACACGACTATTGGAAGAACAAAGGATTTCCATACTATTCAGATAAGAAAGAATGGAGAGATAAAAGATTTAATGATTTAATGAATTTTAAAAGAGATACAATGATTGATCGAAAGAATAAGATCATCGGTCAATCGACACATGGTTTATCTCTTGCATGGTCTTATATGAAACATTCATGGGGTATTCAATGTGGTAAAATGAGAACACCGATGGAAGTTTGGAATGATGAAGAACATCTCAAAAAAGGTATCAATAAAATTCTTACAGGCACATTCTTCAAACAAAAGAAACCACATGATATTACAGAATCAGATATGCGTTCTATGTTAAGACGATATAGTGGTACTCAAATGGTATCAAACTTTAGACCTACGGCTGCGGCTGCATTGTATGACATCTTTGTTGATAAAGATAGTCCACTAGAAGGTACAACGGCAGGTACAGTATGGGATCCGAGTATGGGTTATGGTGGTCGTTTATTAGGTGCAATCGCATCTGGTATTAATTATATTGGTACTGATCCTTGCATACCAACATATGAAGGTTTAGAAAAGATTAGAGATACATATGGTCATTCTCATAAAAATTATACACTACTCAGACAAGGTAGTGAAACATATGATCCCGAAGAAGAAAGTTTAGATTTTGTATTTACAAGTCCACCATACTTTGGTTGGGAATCATATGGTGATGAACCTGAACAATCAAGTATCAAGTTCAATACAAGTGATATGTGGAAAGAACACTTTCTGAAACAGACAATTAAAAATGCATTTAAAGGTTTAAAACGAGATAAGTTTCTTGCATTAAATGTTGCGAACACTAAACAATATAAAACATTTGAAGAAGATACAGTTGACCTTGCATTAGAAGTAGGTTTCAAACATACAGATACTTGGTGGTTATCTCTATCAACACAACAAGGTGGTTCAAGTGTATCAACACTAGACGGAGATGCTACCGAAGTAAAACAAAAACAACAATACATGGGTAGATATCAAAGACCTAATATAACAGGTCGTAAGTTTGAACCTACCTTTATATTTCAAAAGACATGATTAAATCTGATTTATTTGAAGGTATCATAGATGTGGGTAGTGGTTTAATACTTGCCATTATTATACAACTATTAGTATTCCCATTATTTGGTTTATATCCAACAATACTAGATAGTATGGGAATAGCATTGATATTTACTGCCGTCGGAATGATACGTTCAACTTTATGGAGATGGTTTTTTCGAAAGAGAAGACATGGTTAAAACCTGTGAAAACTGCGAAATGATTGTAAAATCAGAGGAAAATACGTGTCCTCATTGTGGACAGATTGTCGCACTTCAAATAAACTACTGAATCTACTTACTTTTTAATTAAATTATTTATTTGACAAATCAGCATTTTTCCTATAGCATGGAGACATAAATGATTGATTTCATATTTTTTTCCTTTCTATTTTTAGGGCTGTGCGATTTGTCGCAGCCCTATTTACAAATGCAAAAAAGTATGATAAGGTGTTAATATAATGACAATTGAAAATTTACAAAAATCAAATCTTGCAAAATTACTTGCCACTGAGAATATCACAGTTCAACACAGAAAAGTTGATACTGCATATTTTGATGTGAAGAATAGAGTATTATGTTTACCAATCTGGAAAGAAGAAATGCCTAATGATGTGTATGACTTATTAGTTGGGCATGAAGTTGGTCATGCTTTGTTTACTCCAAAAGAAGACTGGATGTTTAAACAAAAAGAAGTTCCTGTTTCTTTTCTAAACGTATTAGAAGACGTTAGAATTGAAAAGATGATGAAACAAAGATTTCCTGGTTTACGTAAAAACTTTTATGATGGTTATCAGATTTTATCTAACAAAGATTTCTTTGGTATTAAAGACAAAGAAGTTTCACAATTAAAGTTTATTGATCGAATGAACGTTCATTATAAAATTGGTGCATTTGCTCAGATACCTTTTCACAATGAGATTGAAATGAATTTTGTTAAACGTGCATTTGAAACTGAAACATTTGATGATGTATATAATCTTGCAAAAGAAATTTATGCATATGAGAAAGAACAAAAACAACAAGAACAAAAAGTTCCTGATAATTCAAAAGAACAACAGTCTGGTCAATCTGATGATGTAGAGAAAATGCAACAACCAGATAATACACAAGATGATCAACAAGAAGAACAAGAATCCGCATCTACTAATTCAGAACAATCTGATCAAGGTGATGAAGAACTAGAAATCTTACAAGGTCAAGGTGATATCAATCCAGAATCAAACGAAGAAGAAAAGACTGGCGAAGGTAAAAAAGTTTCAGACGGTAGAGAGGGTTCTATCGGTGGTGATGATTTAGAGGCATCAACAGATACATCAATGACTGAAAAGATGAAATCTCTTTTAGATGAAAAAGGTAGAGATAATACTTACGTTACTTTACCACTACCTAATTTGAAACAGATTGTTATCGAACATAAAGAATTATACAAGTTAGTAAAAGAACAAGAAGGTAGATATACTCATATGGATGATATCAACACTGCTGTTGCTAGAGAGTTCAAAAAGTTTAAAGATAGTTCAATGAAAACTGTGAATTATCTAGTCAAAGAATTTGAAATGAAGAAGTCTGCTGATGCATACAAGAAGGCATCTGTTTCCAGAACTGGTGTCATCAACGTTAACAAATTACACTCTTACAAATTCAGTGATGACATTTTCAAAAAGTTAACTATCATTCCTGACGGTAAAAACCACGGTATGATGATGTTTGTTGACTGGTCTGGTTCCATGCATAAAAGTTTTTATGAAACAATTACTCAATTATTCAACCTAGTATTTTTCTGTCAACAAGTAAAGATTCCTTTTGAAGTTTATGCCTTTACTGATAGATCACAAAGATTGAACATTAGTCAAAATGAAAGTTCTTGGATGTACAAAGCAGGTGACAAATCAATGGATCAATTTAATCTATTACAATTGTTTACTTCAACAATGAAAAAACAAGAATTTAACAATGCTTGCGTTGAGATTTACAAAGTGGCAATGGCATATAATAATAAACTACATGAATACACAAATTACTATTATTCACCTGTACAGATTTTATCTCTTGGTGGTACTCCATTGAACGCTGCTATTCTTGCTTCAATACCAATGATCAAAAGATTTAAAAAAGAAAATCAAATTCAAAAGATGAACACAATCTTTTTGACTGATGGTGATTCCCATGATCATAGAGATTTCTTTGTTCCTGTTGACGGTACTGAAGAAAGTTATAGAATTAAAGACGAAAAGAAACAGTTGAAATATGGTGATATGCCTTATCAAAATGATATGGTTTGTATCGATAATCAAACTAAGTTTTCTTTCAAAATGTCTTATATGAGAAACACTACTAAAGACTATTTTAAATTATTGAAAAGAAAAGTTGATACTGTTCTTTTAGGATTTCATATCGTACACAGAACACTAGAACACGAAGACCTTGGTAGAATCGCAGGTAAAACATATTACAGAGTACCAATGAGAGAACAAGAAAAAATTAGAATGGCATTTAGAAAAGATAAGTTTGTGATCACAACCAAGAACGGTTATGATGCTCAATACTATATCAAAGGTTCTAAAGACCTAGAAATCAACAACGAAGGTTTCACCATTGATGAAAATAAGAAAACATCACTAGTCGCCGCTTTCAAAAAGTATTCAAAAAGTAAAGTAATGTCTAGGGTTTTACTTAACAAATTTATTGAGAGAGTTGCTTAATGAGAACAAAATACGAACAAACAGAGGTGTGCAGATTGTCGCACCTTTCAAATGAGTGCTTGACTTTCAATATAAACTATGATAGCATTAACATATAATGAAAAGAGGTAATAACATTATGCTAAACGAAAAACAAACTAACTTTGTTAATCTTGCTAGAAAAGAATATGGTGACGATAAAATCACCATGAAGCAGATTAAACAACTAGAGGCAAAATACAATTTGTCTGGTAACGGTTGGCTCGTAAGAGGTGATCAATTCAAATTAAGTCGAGGTGTTTATAAACTACCAGAAACAGACGGTAGTGTTTCACTTCCAGAAGTTCAATCAGTTCAAAAACCGGTTGAACCTGTTAAACAATCTAAAGTTTCAATGACATCTAACAAGGCAGAAAATGTGATCCCTTCTGGTGATCCTTCATTTGTTCCTTGGGGTCATTACAAAGATATCAAATCTGTAATTAAATCTGGTATCTTTTATCCAACTTTTATTACTGGTCTTTCTGGTAACGGTAAGACATTAAACGTTTTACAATCTTGCTCTGAACTCAAAAGAGAGTGTATCAGAGTAAACGTGACTATTGAAACAGACGAAGACGATTTACTTGGTGGTTTCAGATTAGTCAACGGTGAAACTGCATGGCACGATGGTCCTGTTGTTGACGCAATGAAAAGAGGTGCCATACTTCTTTTAGACGAGATCGACCTTGCATCAAATAAGATTATGTGTTTACAACCTATCTTAGAAGGTAAGGGTGTGTTCCTTAAAAAGATCAACGAATTTATTGAACCTGCCAAAGGTTTCAATGTGATCGCCACTGCGAATACTAAAGGTAAAGGTTCTGATGACGGTAGATTTATCGGCACTAATGTTCTGAACGAGGCGTTTTTAGAAAGATTTCCAATTACTTTTGAACAGTCTTATCCTTCACTAAAGATTGAAGAAAACATTGTTCTGAAAGTATTCGAAGGTCTTGGTATCAAAGACAAAGAGTTTGCAACAAACCTTGTCAAATGGGCAGACGTTATCAGAAAAACTTTCTATGACGGTGGTATTGATGAGATTATTTCTACCAGACGTATTGTTCACATTGCCAACGCATACGCCATCTTTAAAAACAAGATGAAGGCAATTCAAGTTTGTACTAACAGATTTGATGAAGACACTAAAAACAGTTTCCTTGACCTGTATACCAAAGTCGATGCAGGTGAAGACCTCAGTCAATTAAATCAACCTGAGGAAATGGTTTCCAATGATAGTGAGGAGAACGAAAACTTTTAGTATGAATAAAACTGATCGTTTAAAACCTATCCGTAATGTAGACCTCAACCAGGCGTCTTCCCAGGCGCCTGGCATAATGACCGAAGACGAACATTACTACAAATCATTCTTTGAAAGTATTAATGAAAAACTCTCGGTCATGGATGATGAGGTTGAACAGATACTTGGTTTTAAAGTCCAAGAAAATACAGAAAGTTTAAATCGATTATACAAACAGATTAATGATATAATCAATGCAACACCAGTAATTAAAACAGATTACATTGGTAAGTTAATGAAAAAGTTTATGAATGAAGTTGCCCACACACATCAAGGTATGATGATTGAGGCAGATAAAAGTGGTAAACATAAAGCCGCAAGAGATTTAGAAGACCAATATCGAAAAGAAATCGATAGTATGGATAATGATATAAAAGATTTAGAACGAGATAAACAAGATTTAGAAGACAAAGTAAGTCGATTAGATACCAAATATAATGATTTGAAATCAGATTATAAAAGAGAAATGACATTGAAAGATTTAGAAATTAAAAGATTAAGAGATTTAGTTGATGGTGTTAAAGAACCAAAAACTAGAGAAATAAAATGGTCAACCTAAAGGGGGTGATATATTGACTATTGAAGTAAGAGTTTTCAATAATAATGTTGAAAAAGCAATTCGTGTTCTTAAAAAGAAAATGCTTAAGGACGGTATTATCAAAGAATTGAAACAAAGACGTTATTATGAAAAACCATCCGAGATGAAACTCAGAAAACAAAAAGAGAATATTCGAAGATGGAGAAAAGCACAAAGACGAAGAATGGAGCGTGATTAAATGCTAAAATCGTTTTTCAATATACTTAGTGACACGGTGTCACCTAAGGAAAAACAAAAACAAGATGTCGTTATGGAAATGACATCAACAACAATAACTAAGGAGAATAGTAATATGGGTAGAAAAGCACTAACAAGAACACAAAAGTTCTTAAACGCACTACTAAGAGGTGGATCCATCTCATGGAAAGAAGCTCAAAATGTATATGGGTTTAAATCTCCAAGAACTGTCGTTGATGGTTTGAGAAGAAAAGGTCATATGGTGTATATCAATAAAGATTCAAAAGGTACATCATATAGAATCGGAACACCTACTAAAGAAATTATCGCTGCTGGATTAGCTGCAACAGGACAGATCGTCTATACTAGTTAATCATGTACGATATAACACCTTATCTACCTTTGGTACTTCTTGTGGCAATGGGACTTATCATTCACAGTGTGACTGGTAATAATTCGACAACCACTGAAAAGAAGAAAACTAGAGGTCGTAAGAAAAAAAGTTAATGTGTGGGGCTTTTGCCCCATATATAGTTATGTAGGCAATCCGTAAGACCTACTGATGCCGCCTCTCGGTATCATATTAGGGGGTGCCTGGTGACGCACCCCCACTTGAAAAAAAATAAATAGTCACTATATATTATAATAGAACGCCATTAAGGGTTCTATAAAACGCCGCTAAGGAGGGCAAAAACAAATGACACTAACTACATTTAATAAACTGAGACCATTTTCAATTGGTTTCGATTCACTTTTCAATGACTTTGACAGACTGTTAGATACACCTGCACCGTCATACCCACCATACAATTTAATTAAATCAAAAGATGGTGAGAACTATAAAATTCAATTAGCAATTGCTGGATGGAGTAAAGATACTGTTGACGTAGAAGTTAAAGAGAATACTCTAACAGTAAAATCTAAAAAAGATATTGTAGAAAACGAGGAAGAATTTTTATATAAAGGTATTTCTACAAGATCATTTGAAAGGTCTTGGACACTATCTGATGAGATGAAAGTTCAAGGTGCTAAATTTGAGAACGGATTATTGGAGATTTCTTTAGAGAAAATTATTCCTGAAGAAAAGAAACCGAGAACAATCGATATCCAATAATAATAATTATATTAGGGGCTTGACAACAAGCCCCTTTTATGATATAATAAAAACAATAAATTAATTTAAGGATTAATTTAGAATAATAATGTTGCTAAGGCAACCATTTAAAAAGGATAATTATGACTAACATAATAAACATATCCAAGAAGGTAGACAGTACGTCTGAATTAAAGTCGCCTCGATGGATTTATCAAAAACACGTTAATGGTGAATTACACTATGACCGTGAAAGACTACAAAGACTATTAAAACTGTGGCCAAAGAATAAAGTTAATTCATATTTAACAACTTTATTTAACGGTGCTTCTTTAAAAGACACCATTCAATTAGCAAATATCAAAACAATCGTAGAACAACTTGAAAAAGATTTAATTGATACTGATGATGCTTTTGAGAGAGAATATCTACAAGACAATTTTGATTATTTCAAAGATTTAGATAATCAAGGAAAAGTTTATCTTGTACTTGATGGACAACACAGAATTGAAGAAATCGTAAAATATTTTAATAATGTAACAATATTCAATCCTGTACAACCTGTTATTTTTCAAATCGAAGGTGAACATGGAAAAATAGATGTTAAAGGTAAATTTGATGATTTACCACAAACTATACAAGATCATTTATTTGATAACATACCTTTACTTGTAATCATATATCATACAGGTGATTTAAAAGAACTAGTTAATGTCTTTATTACATCTAACAGTATGGTGGCGATGACAGCACATGAAAAAAGAATACTCAATTACAACAAATTAAATCGATGGTTGATTGAATTGTGTGGTTATGATTCTAATATGAAATTTATGTTTTCAACCGTTACAGGTATGACAAGTGAGTATCATATTGAGAATAAAGGTGATACTTTGTTTATGGCAGAGATGTTATTATGGAGTAATGATAACTATTACGAAAATGAAGTAAACAGACTTGACGAAGTGTATGGTCCTGTAAAACGACAATTTAAATCTAATGATCCTATGTATCCTTCTGAGAAAAATAAAGAGATAACAAAGAAGATTGCTAGAATCATGGCAGATGGATGTTTTGCTTACGGTGAGAAAAAACTAAAAAAGTTTAGTAAATCAAGTTTATATAATTTATTTTATACTACTGCTTTTTTACTTCAAAAAGGTAATGTTTGGGGATTGCAAAAAGGTATAGATGGTTCTTATCGTATTGAGTTATCAAACAAATTTGTTGAGTGGTTTCTAAATAAAGAATTTGAAAGACTAAAAACACAAGGAACTTATATCACCTTTCTTGGTCCTAACGGAAAACCAAAAAAACAAATGCATGATTACTCTTTTGCTAAACACAATGCAGATGTAAAACATAAATCAAAAGTATCTTTAAAAGGTCAAGGTGGATCTAAATATGATTTTGATGATTATTCCAGACTGCGTTATTTGTTAGAAGACTTATATACTGATATTCCTCTTTTAATAAAGAAAGGAATTATTAGTAAAGTTGGTTCAAGAACTGGCGGTGATATGTCAAGGGATGAACTAATGGTTGCTCACAATATTCAGTTGTCTGAATCAGACGGATTGCATTTAGATGAAATTAATCCTATAAGTAAAGGTGGCAACAGAACCCTTGAGAATACTCAGTTTATTGATGCTAAAACAAATCTGACTATGAGTGATCGAAAAAAAGTAAAATCTAATTAATTTAAATATGGGGGTTGACAACAACCCCCTTTTATGATATAATACATTATGAATTTTAAATATGATGAAAACAAGATTCTGAAAGAACTAGAATCTTATATTGAATCCACATACGGACAACACTATTCATCTAAAGATATTCAGGTGCAAGACTTATTTCAAAGTATAGGTATTGCATCGGATTTTTGTCGTGGTAATGCGATGAAATATCTTGCCAGATATGGTAAGAAGAACGGTAAGAATGAAAATGATTTATTCAAAGCCGTACATTACATTATATTATTGATAACAAGTGAAAGAGGTAATAATGCAAATAAGCGAAAACACTAGAGAAGTGTTGAAAAACTTTGCTGAGATTAATCAAAACTTATTAGTTAATCCTGGTAAAAAACTTTCCACAATCTCTACAATGAAAAACATCTTGGCAAAGGCTGAGATTGAAGAAGAATTTCCACAAGAAATGGGTATCTATGACTTACATGAGTTTCTAGGTACACTTGGTTTATTTTCTAAACCTGTGTTGAAATTCGATGAGAAAAATATGGTCATCAATGAAGAAGGTGTTTCTACAAAAACAAAATACTTCTTTAGTGATCCATCTGTGTTAGTATCACCAACTAAAGATATTAAAATGCCACCTGTTGATGTGTCATTTACACTAACACAAACTGATCTATCTAAGGTCAAAAAGGCATCAGCAGTTATGCAATTGCCTGACATTACTGTAACTGCAAAAAGTGGTGGTAATATTTTCTTAACAGCAGTAGATAGTAAAAACTCAACATCAAACGATTATTCAGTCAAAGTAGGAGAGAACGCACCTGCAGACTTTACTTTTCATTTTAAGGCAGAGAACTTTAAAGTGATTGATGGTGACTATGATGTCGAAATATCAAAATCATTAATCAGTCATTTCAAACACCGTTCAAAACCTGTAGAGTATTGGATTGCACTAGAACAAACATCGAAATACGGTAGTTAATCGTGGTTGAAAACGATAACTTTTTATGGGTTGAGAAATATCGCCCACGTACAATAGATGATTGTATTCTACCAGATGCACTTAAAGAAACCTTTAAGACGTTTCTGGCACAAGG